>Ga0316232_1003433_pt1 | contig 14687 bp, 10 predicted proteins | sample TBHtaG_FD_206006 | JGI IMG/M metagenome (GOLD analysis project Ga0316232, IMG submission 206006) | Freshwater microbial communities from Trout Bog Lake, Wisconsin, USA - TBH18025_13 | ecosystem: Environmental > Aquatic > Freshwater > Lake > Hypolimnion/Profundal zone | place: USA: Wisconsin... | reverse complement strand
CCCGATGAGGCTTATTCCAAAGGACTTGAGAAACTGAGAGCGGCGGCCTGACGCCGGTAACCACAACAACGACGGGACATTGCTTATTTCACCCCTCAGGCTGTCTCACAAATCCCGGCCACCTCACTGTAAATACCCCTAATACGCAAGTTATTTTAATGCAAGTACAAACAAAAAATGGCCTCCTGTATCTCGGAAGGCCATTTTATTTGCTATTTTCATACAGGTAAAACACTCCTATTTTGCAAGCAGCGGGGTATGGTGGCAGCTTAGCAGATAGCCTTATCGCTTTTGTGAGGCTAGAGGCAAAAGGCGAAGCAGAAAAACGCTGATTCACGCCCCAAGGGGCGGGGAATTGACCCGGAAGAGATTAAAAAAACACCTCAGTTACAACCAGAAAGCTCACGAGATAGAAGACTACTTGATTCTTAGCACACTGGATTTGCCGAGTTTTCCGTGTCGAGATTACTCGCCTGCTTCACGTGCGCGCCTCACTCGATCCGCGGTGAGCGGATGGTTAGATAGAAAGGAATAAGAGCTATCCTCTGCATGAGCACTCGAAAGTTTCTCCATGACAGAAGCAAAGGCCGCCGGTGATATGTGATGTCGCTTCAGAAGTGCAAAGGCAAAGTCATCGGCTTCGCTCTCGAGTTTTCGGGAATATTGTGTCTGTGCCAGGAGAGCCGGCAGGCCGGCAACGGCGACTGCATACGATGAGGCATCATTAGTAACGACTCCGGCAACAGCGGTAAGCAATGAACCCTGCATAAGCTGTTTCAGTGCGTGCCTAAGTTCGACATGACCGATCTCGTGCGCAAGCACGGCAGCTATTTCCTCATCCGTGTCAGCCAAAGACACCATTTCATCAGTGATTACAATAATACCGCCGGGCAGGGCAATGGCATTGGCTCCCATACGCTTGGAACGGCGGAACTCCAGCAGATAATTGGGCCCAAATTTCAAGCCAGTTGTCAATGCAGAGAACGTGGTCCTAATGTGTTCCTTCCGTGTTTCGTCAAGTTCGGTTGCCTGAAGCCATTGGTTGCTATCAAGCCAAGTAAACGCGTCTTTGCCCAAGCCCTGTTCAGTCATCAGGGATACCTTGGTGATGGCCCAAGCTGTAGCGGCGGGAAGACCAAAATTATAGGCACACAGAAGTGACAGTGTGATGAGCACCACGCAACAGCCCGCCACTAAAGTCCTCCTCTCCAACCACGCCACAAGACCTTCTGTCGGACTTTCGCTTGGCAACAGGTCAAGACAGGGAAGGTCGGTGCATTGCAGTTCTGCACCGTCGGGAAGGTTAACAAAGCGATCGGCTCTGCCAATGCGGGGAGTGACCGTTAATTGGGAGGTGCGGTAGACTCTGTCATCTCCGGCCCCTGTCAGAACTGCCTCATCGTCGAGAATAGCCAGCCTTATCTGGATCCCTACAGGTTGGCATCCCTCAAACAGCATCCCGTCAATTATCATCGCCGTATCACTCATAGTGACAGATCCAGTTCGAAGAATTCCCCTAGTTCCGCGCCGGCTGCACCTACAGGGGATGCATCGCTGCCGGAAAAATCGGTCAATTCCCCGGCAAGCCATACCCGCAAGCTCTCCGCCCGATACTTCATGGTCCGCATCACCGCCCACGGAGTGAGCAGTCCTGCGGAGGCCACGATGGCCAAGGCATTAGTCAGATACAACCTTGCCAGCGTCAGGCCTCGAAGGGTGGAGCTAAAGCGCAACGGGCCAAGAGTCGTTCCATTCCAGACGAGATTGCCCGTATGGGCCTGCACGTAGGCATATGCGAGAACGTATCCCACGTAGGATGGGATACTCATTAGGGCAGCAGAATATACGGAACTCTTGGAAATACCGGAAACAGACATCACCAAGCCCGCCGCAGCGAGGATTAGGGCGAAGAACATGCCGGCCCAGACGTAGATACTTAAGAACTGCCCACCTGTTGCGATAAGCTGACCATTCTTACCACCAAAGGTGGTCTGCCCGAGGAGGAAGCTCCTGAACCGGCTAATCCACCACGGAAACATCAGGCAGGCACAGGAGAACAGTACCCCCTTGAGCCAAGTAACCTGCCACCAGTGGAAGATCATCCCCACAATGATCGCTGGAACCACACCCCAAGCAGAAACGACCTTCGCAGTGTCCCGGAAGTTTCCTTCAAATCGAAAGGTCATGTTGCGGAATGCCGAGTATCGGGCTCGGAATGCGGCTGAGCGAATAATTACCCAGGGGGCGAGCAACGCCCCGAGTGCGAGGACGTAGGGAAGTAGGGAAGTGAGGAAGTGGTCTGCCAGAAAGTAAACGGCGAACAGAGTGGCACCGATGATGCGTCCCTTCAGAATCGGCAATGGTTGGCCGAGATACTGGAAAGGGGTACCATCCAGAATGGTATGAGAATAGAAATATCGCTTTTTGCGCACCTTAGCCCAAGCCGAGAAAATTCCAAGGGTCAGCAGTGTCAGGCACAGGTTGACGATCCAGATTCGGAAATACTCCTGACTTGAGCCGGTGTATTCTAGCTTTAATTCGCGTTTTATAGGCACTACCAGGAACTGAGTCACCTTCCCGGTCGCCATAACTAGATGTTCCCTCAACAGTTGGAATGTGTCGCCAACCGCAAGCCCCAGCAGCGCTTCATTCGGGAAGTTAAAGCGAATCAGTGCAGTGGCTGTTGTGCCGAATTCAATCCGTCCGTCGGAATCAGGAAAGACCATCCGGCACCCCCAAGTCCCGCTTTCAAGAGCTATCAAACATTCATGATAACCAATGATGTCATCGCGGGGAGGGCTCACAGGGGAATTTTGGTCGAAGGGCAGCACACTGATTTCTGCTTTTATTTGCGGTTTCAGATCTTCGTTTTGCGCCTCAAGCAAGTCGTCTTCCTGCCTTGAAGGTTCATATCCACAAGGACAGCGCAATAAATCTGATGAGTTATCTTTTGCTCCGCAGGCTGGACATTTCCAAGGCATAATTTCCTCTTTTTATCGCATAACATATTAGTTAGCAGCGTATTAGCCGTGACATATGCCTGTTGAAAATGGAGGAATCAAAAAAAATATGTAAACATATCAGATGGTAACGTACAAAATTGAAGGCGTATTGAAGTAGTAATTGCCGCTGCATTTGAATCCTGTATTGTTCCCGTGTCATCAACGCGCAGGCTTAAAAATATATTATGTCAATATCATACTTCTCCTAATAATAAAAGATATTCACGCAAGTTTGCAAGGAGGTCTGGTTTGGATTGCCTGAATCCGTCCCCTTTGGATAAAAGTTTTGGCATATTTTCAGCGGTGTAAAAAGTGTACTTTTGGCACTGAGGCGCTTCCCCTATCTTTTCGGCCGTTGAACCTCATTGATTAGTGACAAAACCAAATGCCAAAAACAAAGTGACAAATCATTGTATATGTGTTAAGTTTTGGCATTTTGAGCACGGAGGACTCTTATGGGTGCCAAAATTGGATATGCAAGGGTAAGCACAAGAGATCAAAATCTAGACAGCCAATATGACATGTTGGAACAGGCTGGCTGCCAGAAGATCTATGGAGATACCAAGAGCGGCATAACGGAGTCCCGCGAAGGATGGGACAACCTGATGGGGTATATCCGCCCAGGGGATACCATCGTCATTACCGAACTTAGTAGAATGACGCGCTCGCTGATGCATCTTCTTAAGCTTGTCCAGGAGCTTGATGAAATGCAGATCAGCCTGGTATCGCTCAGGGAAAACATCGACACCTCGACGGCTACGGGCCGTGCCTTTGTGGCGATCATGGGCGTGATAAACCAGTTGGAAAGAGAGCTAAAGTCCGAAAGAGCTGCTGCAGGCCGCTCGGCAGCGAAAGCTAGGGGCAAAACTGGCGGCAGACCTAGAACAGACATCAAACTCTTAGAGAAGGCGGCTATTCTCTTTGATCAATCTGGTGACTCAGCTGATGCCATATGTAAATCACTGGGCATCGGGCGTAGGACATTTTTCCGATACCTTGAGGAATACAGGACTGCAGAGTACCAGGCGAAAATGGCTGACGGATCGATCCGGATCGGCAACAAGAGACCTGACGACTCCGACAGGTGCTCCCATATAGAGTTTTAGTGCTTCATTGCGTAGATTCAAACAGTTATCTGTGATTCAAAACTTGGAGTACTACCATGGCCAAAACACGGGCAAAAACAGGATACGTCTGTTCCGACTGCGGCGCTGAATACCTGAAATGGCAGGGACACTGCACTGCATGCGATGCCTGGAGTACGGTGTCCGAGGTCCGGATCGCACCGGTTCCTAACCGGCGCGAGGGGTTTGCTGGAACTGTTTCAGTCGTGACGCTGCTGGGGGAGGTTGAGTGCACTGAACAGGCGCGCTTTTCCAGCGGGAGCGAGGAATTCGACCGAGTCCTAGGCGGTGGCTTCGTCCCTGGCTCGGTGGTCCTAATCGGCGGTGATCCGGGCGCGGGCAAGAGCACCATACTTTTGCAGACCATGTGCCACGCTGCCGGGTCTCGGGAGGTGCTCTACGTCTCAGGTGAAGAGTCGCTGCAACAGATCGCGAACCGAGCTGCCCGGCTACGGCTTCCGACGAACAAGGTCAAAATGCTCGCCGAGAGTTCCGTCGAGCGGGTGCTGGAGGCCGCCGCGATCGAGCGCCCTGAGGTAATCGTCATCGACTCCATTCAGGTCATGCACGTTGACGGAGTCGATGCGGCTCCGGGCGGGGTCTCACAGGTGCGCGAGAGCGCCGCGACCCTCACCTGCTTCGCCAAGACCACTGGCACCGTGCTTATCCTGGTGGGCCATGTCACCAAGGACCAGGCGCTTGCCGGTCCGATGACACTCTCTCACATGGTAGATACCCAGGTAATGTTGAGTTCAACGGAGGACGCACGCTACCGGATGATGCGCACCACAAAGAATCGCTTCGGAGCGGTAAATGAACTTGGGGTTTTTGCGATGACAGAGCGGGGCCTCCGGGAAGTAAAGAACCCCTCGGCGATCTTCCTCTCCCGTACAGACAAGGCCTCACCGGGCAGCCTGATCAGTGTGCTATGGGAGGGGACCCGGCCGCTGCTGCTGGAGATCCAGGCTCTGGTGGTGACGGCGCAGTACGGCAGCCCCCGCCGGTTCGGGATCGGACTGGACCAGAATAGGATTGCCATGATACTCGCTGTCCTCGCAAAACACGGAGGCCTCGTTCTCTGTGATCAGGACATTTTTGTCAACCTCGTGGGGGGAGTGAAAACCTCCGAAACGAGCTCCGATCTCTCCGTGGCGCTCGCCATAGTGTCGAGCCTTCAAAATAAAACCCTCCCGCAGGATCTCGTCGTTTTCGGCGAGGTTGGTCTTTCCGGGGAAATCCGCCCGGTCTCCAACGGAGAGGCACGCCTCAAGGAGAGCTCCAAGCACGGCTTCACCCGAGCCATTGTCCCGAAAGGGAATGTCCCGAAACAAGGAATAAGCGGAATGCAGATCACTGGCGTTGCCGACCTGAACGAGGCGTTGGATGCCATAAACTCAATCGGCGACAGTGCGGCCGAATAGTCAACTTGTCAGATACCCTCCGCTGCAAACACTGCGTCATTGATTGCTGGAATTAGCATTTATGCCTCACACCAAGCCTTAAAAACCTTGCCGGGAAAGAGGGGATGGAATCGGACCGCCTCGGCAAGCATGGCAGCCCCAAAGACAGTTCCTCTCCGGCCAGCTATGACGAAAGGCGGCCGTTGACCGGCTCCGCCGCTAGCCCTATCGTTATGCCCTATCCCTCGCCCTATTAAGGTTTCCTTCGCGATTTTCGCTTGCGCATAAACTCGGCCATCTTCTCAATGGTGAAAACCCCCTGCGGCCTTGTGCCGTTGCTGATGGCCTGCCTGAGGATGACAGCATTAACGAGATAGTGCTTCAAGGTGGTGTCGAAATCCTCATGCCCCAACTGATCTGCAAGCTCTTTTTGTAAGGTTATATCCTTGAGATAATCTCCCTCGTTGTAGTTATTCTTCTTTTCCATATGACGAAGCACGAAGTTCGTAGCGAAGGTGTACCTCATGGTGTAATAACTCACCGACTGGTTAAACACTATATTTAAAGGGTTTTTACCGTTGGAGCAGATGTCGGTATATTTATCCATCACCGTTTTCAACGCCTTTTGACCTTCTAAGGAGTTGCCAGAAGGGTAGTACAGGGGCTCGCCTATTTTGTTAAGCCATAATATCCAATCGGGACACTCCTTGCGTTCTCGTGCCTTGTAGAGGGCCTTCCTTGCTATGCGAAGTGGTTCCCATAATCGCATAAGTGCCAACCATCCCAAAGCCGGGAACTTTACAGTGCGGTCCTTATCCCCTTTCCCAAAAACCTCAAGAGGTATAGTAAGAGATTCGCGTTCTTCCTTAGACACATTGAGCATGCAGTCGTGCAGGTATGCTGGATCTGCCGAGAAAACCGTTCCAGTATTAGGGTCTTTGCGGAACCAAGGAATGGCCAGGTTTTCGTGTGGGCGGACCCCCGTCAGGTATCCCGTCAGGGCAATGCACCCGTAAACCTCATCGGCAAAGGCGGCTACCAATCTTGCAATTTGATCGTCGTACAGAAAGTTGTAGGTATTGCCCTGATGACGTTTCGCGAGAGCGGAGGGTGGCAGTGGTTCGGCTTCATCGTCATCGTCGCTGATGGAAACATTCGTGTTGACGTCAATTACCTCTTTCTCTTTTGAGCCGACAATACCTGTCAGCCATCTCTGCTCAATTGATATTGCGGTCTTTATTTTCTTCCTGCCGCCATCCCATAAGGTGGTCACGTGCATGTCGTTTCTGACCCAGTCTAGAAAAACGGTCACTACATCAGATTCTCTATCTACTGTCCCGTTTGAAGGGCTGGACACCCTTAAGCCATCAGGTGTTCGAGACCTGTTACGGGTCAGTAGGCGATGGGTCTTCCAACCCGTCAAAGTTTCAGAATCACAGTAAAGCCAGAATTCAAGAAGCTCTCTGAGATGTCGTATAGCTTCTTTTCCTTCCTCATCTTCTGGAGACCATTTGGGGTCTTTGAAAAATAGAGCCCATTCCGGGTTGTTGAACAACATACGTGCTCCGTCCCCCGCTCTAGGAAATACTTCCTCTGCCAGGTAATTGCAGAACCGCTGCAGGACCTTGGCATACTGCTTAGATGTCATGGCTGACGACGCTTTACCAAGCCACTCGTTCAAGTATGCTAGGGATATCATGCAAGGCATGTAAACGACAATCGGATGGTGGCGCTGGGTTCTCTCGACCATTGTCTTGATGATTTTGATTGCGAATTTTCCCTGGATCATTGAACCCCCGAAAATAGGAGACTGCGGCGCCGCTCTTGGGCTGCCGGGTCTGCCACCTGCCGACTCACAAAGGCGTGATCGTGGTAAATGACGATTGCACGCTTACGGCACCGTGATAAGGCCGTGTACACCATATTGCGGTCTACCATCTTGATGCTGGTCGGCAGAACGATAATTACATTCATCCATTCAGATCCTTGGGCCTTGTGGACGCTCAGGGCATAAGCTTTTTCCAAGTAATTGTCGACCTCTTCCCAAGTCAAATGCACATCGTTTTCCACTTCGAATGCGACTTCCAGATACATCCCTGGATGCGAACTCCTCCCTTTAACTATGCCAATGCTACCGTTCGTCAACGTGATTCCAAAAATGGTGCCTTCATTTTTAGTCCACACCACCGGGGTGCCTTTTACATAATCGTCACGACGGTGCAAATCAAAATGAACCTTCGCATTGATTGATTTAGAACCTCCCGGGTAGTTTGCCAACGGTGAGATAATCTGCACATCCTCCCCGGCCCCCTTGATGGCGCGGTACAATTCGACCGCCTTTTGCTCAGCATCCCCGATGTTCTTGGCAAGCAACCGGTACAAGCCCGTTCCAGAGGCCGGAGTGTAGTCATCGAAGTAGGGGAAATTCCCATCGATGATCTCACTCAACTGTTTGCTGGTTTTATCGTCCTGCCGATGGTTGGTGATCAGTTCCTGCGATGGTATGAATTTAGTCCGAATAATGTCGTAGAACAGCCTCCCTGCCTCTATCGAAGGGATTTGGTTTGGATCGCCAAGCATGACAATGTTGGCTGAGGTCGGAACTTTCATGAGGATCTGGAACATATTGACAAGGGAAAGCATCGAGGCCTCGTCAATAATAATGACACTGTCAAACAACTCCTCCTTTTTGGTTCTATGCACCAGATGCGCTATGGTGATGGCGTCGCGGCCAGCTTCTCGTGCCATCTTCCGGGCTGCCTTCGCTGACACCGCCGCCAAAAAGATCTTCTTTTTACCCAGGAGGAACTCTGCGCCCTCTGCAATTGCTTTGAGGGTATAGGTCTTGCCACAACCCCCCCTTCCGTAATAGGCGCTGAAACGGTTGGTAAGCGCATTCGTTACGGTAGCCCGCTGTTCGGGTGTTAACCCACTAAAATATGGGGAATTTTCGAGGAAGGCAGCCACCATTACCTCCGTAATCCCCGTCTTGGTGTTGTTTAAAAAGAATTTTTCGATACGACGTTCGAACAGGTTGACTGCGGGTACCTGCAATTTACCGTCGATAGAGATAATGGTGCCGGTGGTGATAGCCAGGTCGAGCCCATTGTCAAACTGTGCCCTGTTGCAGCCGATCAATTTTTTCGTGGCAAAGAAGAGGTTGTCGGCGTCGATGTAGGTATTCTGATCCTCCTCGTAGTCATAGTACTGGCAGTATTCGATGGCGGCTACCACACGACATGCGTGGAACTCAGGCCCTCGTTTGAGGCCAAGCGCGTCTACCTCGGGCCACGTGGCAACGGCGAGCAGGCGGTACGGATTGCTGTGGATCTTCTCTTTTGCCTTGGCTCCCCAAACCTGAAATACCTTGGTTGCAATAGGCGTGCAAAACTGGTTTTCGTCGAGATAGCACGCGAGTTCAAGTAGGGGCCGGTAAAGCGTGTAGCTATGAACAAGCCTTAACACCCTTTTCGTGGCAAGCCCTGTCAATTCGCCAAGGGCGTCCTGGTCACCGTCCGCAAGGAGCTTCAGCAACTGTTCTGCCGAAACTGCCAAGAACATTTTGTCTACTGTCTTGTGGCCAAAGTCCTTGAAATAATTTCTATTCTTCTTGTCAAGAAACACAGACCGCAGATTTAGCATGTCAGTCATATTTCAGAGTCCTTATGCTGAATAGGTAGTGCTCATCCTTGGCCCGTTCTGCATCTATCACGGAATCAATTTGGGTTTGTAACTCCAGGACCTTGCGTTCTTTCACCACTAACTGCGTCTCCAGCGTCACCACCTTGTCCTTCAGCCATTTGATCTCGGAAAGCTTATCCCTTATGAAGTCGACCATCTCGTCCGGAAGCCCGTCAAAGGTCAACCCCGGCGGCAGCACGGGTATTGTCCGTAGCGGGTTTCCGAAAAGATCAGTGGCGGTTTCTCGCTCTTCGGCCAGCTGCCGCTTTACCCACTTATTGAAATCCTCCTTGAGGGGAGCCGCCCAATTTCCACCACGGAAACAAGAGGCGTCCCAAGCCGTGCCGTTCTCATCAATCGTGCCGTCCTCTTTAATCTTACCGAGGTGTCGACACAACTTGGCGATATATAGCTCGGATCCATTGACCCACTGTCGCCACTTGCCGCCAATCTTGATTTGTTCCAGATGCTTAATAAGATCTTTCTCCCGTTGTCGTTTCTGGGCCTTAGTATCAACACGCACGGTCATTTCTCACCTCGCACGATTTTGACATCTTCATATCCCTCAGCCACTAGGTCGTATGGGCGCAAACGGTTGCCGAGAGCCTGGCGCAGCCGGTCATTTACGGCGATATCACCCGGTTTCTGGTTAATATTGACGACCTTGGCCGCCCTATCGATGTCAGTTTGTCGGAGCATGCCGCCGGAAACAATAATTACTCGCGGAGTGGAGGGGGCCATATAATCTGCGACCTCTGCAAACAAAGATCTGCGAGTTTCAGAATTTGGCAGACAGCAGGCAAAGACCACGTTTCCGTCAGCGTGCCGGAAAGGCACAGTTGTATTGACAAACTTCTGTACCTCGATATTGAAGGCATGAAAAACGAAGACCACATCCTTAGGGCGAGGCGACTTGCTGACCAGGGAGAGGAAGTCATTTCTGGCCTCTCGTGCTAAGTCTTGATATGCCTGCAGCAGTTCATCGTCGGGTGTATGGGTTAGGTGGGACAGTTTGGGCTCGATGAGCCGGGCCCTCGCGTTTTCAACCACTTCCGTAGCTCCGGCATATTTCCGCAGTTTCTCGTTTTCGCTGCGCAGGAGGTCGGCCTCTAATTGCGCCGCGTTCAGAATCTTGTCCTTGCCATCGAGCTCCTTGGTCTGGTTACGCATTTCCTGGCGGAGCCTTTTTAAATGAATCATTTCATAGCTTTCATGATACTGATAGTGCAGAACTGTCCGCTCAAGGTCAAAAAATTTGACTTGCGCCTCCTCTGCCTTTTGCCGCAGATCCGCGCATTCTGCGTCCAGTTTCTGGATCTGCTGAAGGAAATACCCTGCCTTGTCTCCATCGGAAAACTCGGCAATGCGCAACTCCACGGGGTGGCTCGGATTGAGTTCCCCATCGATTGCCTGACGGATGGCATACCACTCAGCATCTGCGTCGAGTTTTAGCCAGTTTTGACGTGCTGGCCCTTTCACGACACCAGTTTTTTTTGGCTCGCCTTTCTCTTCAGCTTTCTTCTGAGCTCTTTGCGTAGCAAAGACGGCAGAATCACGTTCGACTTGGAGGTGGATAAGCTTCTTCGTTTTAAGAGCAGAGCGCAAGTACGCGATCGTCTCCATGATGATGTCCATCTTCTCCGAGAAGTGCATTTCCTGATTACTCATGAGAAGCCTCCTGCCTCTGCTATGAATGCCTCGGGAAGATGCAAGTTGACAATATCCGGCCTGCCATTCTCCAACTGGTCGATAATTCGGCCCCAATGGGTGGCCATGGAGTCGTAATAGGCCTTAGAACCGCCAAAACTAGGCTTAGAGCCCATTTTTTCTGCCCATGCCTTTCGCTGCCTTACCCCGTTGAGATGGCCTGGCGTATAACCAGAGAATTTGCATAGCCGATCATCGCATTTGTCGAAGTTAGGAACGGGGATTTCTCCGATAGGCCTCTTCTCAAGCGGGGGAAGACAGGGCGCTTCCCAAGGTATCCGGCCTTGGAACCGCATGCACCAACTAACCGGCGTGCGGACCACCGTAAAGTTCGACTCAATTAAGGTGTCTATCAAAGAGGCGATGGTCACAGTCATCCTCATCCCCTTGAAAGCGTCGATATTGTCTCTGATAGCCATGCTCGCCCGGTCGCCTGCGGCCCCAGCAAACTTGCCCTCAATGGCGCTTGTTAGTATGTCCGTGAGCGCATCGGACTGTGCTTTTACATAGATTTTGCGGGTCTCCTCGGCGATGCCGGGCAGAGACATCAGGTATTTCCTTGTCATCTGGATATCCTCGTGGCCAAGGAGGTCTTTGATTAATTCGATGCACTTCGGGTCATGATTGATTAATATCGTTGGCATGGTCTTGCGACAGCGGTGTGGATGGTAGTGCTTAACTCCGGCAAGGGTACAGAATTCGATAAAATACAAGTAAATATTGCTACCGCAAACATGATTAGTCTTTAAGTGGTCTTTGTACCCTTTACCAAGGGCATAACCCAAATTACCATGCGGCAGAAGATACTGGTTGCCTGTTTCCATACGCCCTTTACGGTACAAATCAACAAGTAGTGCAAAAGCTTCTGCTCCACTTCTTGGTAAGGGTGCCGACATTTCTTTTCCTTTGCGGTTCTTATTAGTTTTTGTTACAACTCTGCTAAGTGTGAAATTGTTGCCCAGTTTAACTTGTTCAAGGGCGCTTAGGTTCTGGTTGAGCGGCTTTCCATCGATAGTTAAGGAAGTCACTTTCAGTGTTATGATCTCCGATCGCCGCATTGCTCCCCATATAAATAAAAGAAAAATGCAAACAGATTCCATTACGTTTATAGCATCCCACAGATTGCTTTTAACAATACGTTTCTTGCTATCAGTACCTATGCTTGGCTTAAACCAAGCATTACCAGTATCTGGATCAATAGCAAATGGTCGTGTAGTTATATCCGTCCACATGTTTTCGGAACGCCCAGTGGAAAATAAAGGAATTTTGCCCCGGTTAGGTTTTCCGGCACTTTGTGCATAAATTTGGTCGAAAATACCCCCCAAAAATAAGACATCCTCAACATAGTTCTTCATGTATTTCTTGGATGTTCTGAACATCTGTACCAGGTCGTCAAATCCTATCGCATCAAAGGAGTTTGCTTTGCTTGCACAGTACCTGTAAACCTTGGTTGTAAGCTCTCCATCCCACATTTGTTTGTTCGTAAATGGGGCGGAAAACTCTGGCGGGAGGTTGGCAAGGCTGCTCATATTGAGCCATAGATTTATCCCCGAAGCTAATGACCTTACCCTTGCAAGATCATCCCGATCTATACTATCAAATAGTTCTGTTCTGAGTGTGTTAACACTCATCGTGGATAATCCTAGGAACTCGTTATCTTTGCCATAGAGGTAGCCTTTTTCCTTTATTGATGAACAGAGGTGTATCGTAGAAGATGGTACATTAAGTGAAGTTATGAGACTGTTAATATGGTTGGAGGGGTCGACGCCAGGCAATTTAAAGTAACAAAGGAGTTTATGGAACTTAACCAGGGGCTTGCACAACTCGCTAGATAAATCAAGACCAAGATCATCATAGACTCGTCCAAATTCAACAGTTCTTAAACCATTACTGATCCAAAAACTCCACCGAGGATGCCCAAAAAGGGAAAGCGGCGTGCCGTCGGGGTTCAAAGAGACAACGGTATCGTCGGTCGGCAAATTGACGGAATACCTGCTTCGTCCTTCCGGAGCGAGGTCAATGCCGAGTTCGTCTTCAACTTCCTCTAGCAGATCCTGAAAGGTTTCCTGCTCTATCCCGGTGCAGTCCCCCTCAATTTCCTTCGCGACCAACTTGCGCAGGTGCTCGTGCAATTCCTGATAGCCCATTGTCACCATTATCCCTCCCTTGTATATCTATACATGAAATCCGGTGCCGTGAATTCAGGATCCATTTCAATTTCATATGCGTTTTCAAGCGCTTCACGCCATTTTTGGCTTCCTTCTCTGCACAAGTCGAATACTTCCTCAATTGCTTGCTGTCTAAGAAGAGTCTTGTCAGTCATGCCTATTGGACCGACTAGTTCTGGCATGTCTGTAATATTGTGGTGCCATCGGACCAATACCGGAAGGGAGTCGGGAGTAATAAGGCACTGGCTACAAAATAGACATTCATCGAACTCAGTACAATGTCCGGTGACGTATTCTTCATGCCCATCCCAGGACGGTTGTTTCGGGTTCTGGCAAATGAAAACATCACTCTGAAGATGTGAGAATATCTGAATTACATTGCTTTCGGGATGTTTCGTGCGAGAGTTGGTGCTTCCGTATCGCGGCAATTGCCCCTCGGAAGCCATCCGTTCAATTTCAATTAGCGCCGCCCTTAACTGACGTGTGCGAATGCCTTTCGAAGCACGCGCAGCGCCATACCTGGTCGTGGTGGTTCTATCGCTCTCGTGTCCCATTTTCGCCTGTCTCACAAAGAGGGGGACACCATTTGCCTGCAGCGAAGCGTGGTAGGTCGTCCTCATATCTCTCGCACTTGTTCGCCATATCCGTATGTACCTCTCCGGGAAGGAGGCCGGGTCATCTGGAATATCAAGTGTTCCGTCGCTGGCGCCATCTAAAAATTCGTGCATGTCATCATAAATGGGATTACGTTCAAAAAATCTGCCAATGCCGTTTTCCTTGTAACATCGGGGCGCACAGTGCAATGGGGCTCCGAAGATTGCGATGTTACGGGGATCCCCTTTTTTCCCTCCCGATGATGAAACTCCAACAAGAATGCAATTTTTCTCTTGTTGCGAAAGGAAACCACGCAGCGGTTTAGTCAGTTCGTAAAAATCATGGAGCACTTTGTACAAATCGTACGGATTGTTTATGTCGCAGATATAGTTATATGGCTTTGGTTTGTCTTCCGGTTGGGAGCGGGCCTTGTGTCCTGTGATAGTATCTTGGGGCGTTTCTGGAACAGAAGATTGCTTGTTCCGCCACCTTGCAGGAGTTTTGTTTGAAGGTTGGTTGGCTTTAATTTCGGTGTGTTCAGGTGCAATAACCTCGACAACAGGATGTTTCTTGCCGACTTGAACGCCAAGATTAAGTTCGCAGGCGGGAACCGAGGCAATAGTTTCGTGATTCCATCCGGTCAGCCATAACCAATAAAGATAAACACAGCCCATATCATAGCCTGTGGGATAGTAGTAATCTAGAACTTCTGAAAGGCTGGTAAACATTGAGAGAATGCAATGTTTAAGGTTGTATAATCCCTCTTCATTTTGCAGGGCGCGCAAGAATTTTTCGGCAGGATTCATAGAATCTACGCGTCTTGTCGGTGCAGCAAGTGCAGTCCCGCCGAGGTTCGCAACCAGCGCATCAGCCTCTTCCTTAGTTAGTGTCCGTCCGGAAACTGTATTTTTCTGAACTTCGTAGTAAAAGTTTGGCCCAAAACACGCCAAACTCGTAAGTGCTTGCTAAGACGCCTTCAAGTAGTCCGCTCTTTCTCATTTTCTGGACGCA
>Ga0316232_1003432_pt1 | contig 14688 bp, 7 predicted proteins | sample TBHtaG_FD_206006 | JGI IMG/M metagenome (GOLD analysis project Ga0316232, IMG submission 206006) | Freshwater microbial communities from Trout Bog Lake, Wisconsin, USA - TBH18025_13 | ecosystem: Environmental > Aquatic > Freshwater > Lake > Hypolimnion/Profundal zone | place: USA: Wisconsin... | reverse complement strand
CGCGAGGCCGGCATACAAGATGAACGAACCGGAGCCATTGGAAATCGTGCCATCGCTATCAAAGTAGGTGGTCCACATGGCCGTTCCCTGGTCGGCCAACAGGCTGTGGTTGTTGAAGGAAGTGGGCGTCTTGAAATAGACAATGTCAGCGCCACCGGCCAGCGTGGCCCCGCCCCAAGCCAAGTTCACCACCGAGGCCTTGGCGGGCGTGAACGTGGTGACCATCGAGTTTCCGGCAACCCCGGCGGTGCGCGCGGTCACCGTGAAGGCATGCCCTGCCAAAGGACCGGCCGTCACCGAAGCATTCGGCTTGGTTGCCGAGCTGTAGTTGGTGCCAGCCCCGGCGGCGCCATTCACGGCCGCGATCAAATTGTTCAGCGAGGCGGTGACGGTGGCGCCCCATTTGATCTGGTTGGCCCGCGTGTTGGTCAGCGTGCCAACAAATGTGTATTGGTTGGTGCCGATGGTCACCTGGTCACCGATGGCGGCGTTGGTGCCAGCGACCGTTTGGGACAAGGTTCCCATGGCCGACATCGCCGGGCTAATCGAGGTGACGGCGGATTGCGGGGCAGCGGCGCTGCCGAAATTGGCGTTATTTCCGGTGCGAATGGCCCCGTAGTTGGTCACCCAAAGCAGGTTGGGGAATTGCTGGGTACCGCTGCCACTGTTGGCGTTGAAGGTGGCGGTATTATCCCAATACAACTCGCCATCCAGCGAGGTGGCGCCCACGCCCACTTGGTTGGTCTGCAGCGTCAGAATGGCGGCATCACTATAGATGGAACCATAAACATTAAGATGATCGCTGACGTTCAAGGTGTTGGTGCCGTGCGCATACAAGTGCTGAATCCACGGCGGCGAGCTGGGTTCAAAAGCGCTATAAACCAGCAGGATGCGGAAGTCATTGGTGACGCCGAGAGCATCCACGGAAATAAACCGGGTGGTCCACGCCTGCACGTTGCCACTGTAAGCTGGCAGGCCCGCCATCAGCACATTGCTAAAGGTCAGAAAGCCGTTGGTAACCCCCAGGGCAATGTCCGAATATGGGGCGGAAATGGTCGCGCCGGGGCTGCCTTGAAACTGATTGGTACAGAACAAGGACAGGTAATTGGGGCCGGAAATGGTGGTATAGGCCAGATTCAAAGTATTGGCGGCCGACAGCTTGATCGCACTGGGAAGATTGGTGATGTTGCCGCTGGGATTCCACCCGCTGGCATTGGTGGTGATCGTGCTGGGCACCAGGCTGCCATTCATGTAGGCGAATAAATTGGTGGTGACAATATTCGGAAATTCATTAACAAAGCCGCTGGGCGCGGGGCTAAACAGCAAGGGATTTGGCGACGTGCTGAACACAAAGTTGTCCGGCTGACCATTGGCGAGAACCGCGACATTGGTGGAACCACCCCAGAGATAATCGTCCGTCAAATACAGGTAGTTATTCACAGGATTGCCCGAGGCCGGATCCACCGTGTTGGCGCTCCAGCCGATATTGACGCAGCCCGGATATACCAAGCCAAACTGGGAGAATTGATAAAGCGGATCAAAATAGACATTGGCGGTAACCGCACCGTCAGGGCTATTATTGACCAGAAACACCGCCCGATGCACCTTGACGCCCGGATTGAGCGGATCATCTTCATCATCAATATAGGCGGTCGAATTGGTCAGGGTCATGGGATTGGGAAAGAACGGATACGAGGCGACGGCAGTAGTGGCGGTCAGGCTCAGACCCGGATCCCAAAAGGATCCGCCCGCCGCGCCCAGCCCGCTGAATTGGGCGGTGCTGAAAGCGTTGAAGATGGTATTGTAATTGAAATAATTAAAGAACGTGAGCAACGAGGAGTTTAACAGCGGCTCCAAGGTCAGGGAGCCGCCGGTCAAATCCAAATTCGTGCCGGTCATCTGAAGCAAGCCACCCGTGCCAACCTCGATGCTGCCCGGGTTGACAATGTTCGTGGCCCATGCCTTAAACTGGCCAATACTGGTTAGCAGATAGAAGTTGAAGACATAGCCATCGAGTAAATTAATGGTAAAAATATTATTTCCGTCCTGCAGGGAGTCGCAGCGAATGTCGCCCGCGTTGTAAAACGAGCCGGCGATTTGATGGGAAATCTGATTGGTGGTCTGGCGGTCAAAATTGAAACCGCTGCCAAAGTTGCCGTTGTAGCCAATAAAGAAGGCGCCGTTGGTGACGGTGGGACTGTTGGCGACCAGCACACCGAGATTGGTGTAATTCAAGGTGTTCCACGTTTCATATAATTCGGGAAACGGGGTGTAGGCGGCAAAGCCGACCGCGAACTCGATGTTGGGCTCATTCTGGAAAGTGACGGCATCAATCGTCGGCGGCGGGGCGCCAGGAATGTAATACAAATTGGCCACCGAATTATCGTAGAGCGGCACCGTAGCCAAGGCTGCCCGGACAAAAAGCAAGCCCAACAGCGCGGGAACCAGCTTGCACTTAAAGATACTTGGGACTTGGCGACGTAAAAGTTTCATGCCTGTCAATGAATGGTGATGGTAAAGTTCCACTGCGTGTTGCGGCCGGGAGCGCCCGGTAAAGCCAAGTATAGGATAAAGTCATAAATGCCAGGCGTGGTCGGCGTGCCGGACAGGATGAAATCCGTGCCGTTGGGGGCGTTGGCCACGGCCATGCCGGGCGGCAAATTGGCGGCCGACCAATTCAAGGGCGGCTGCAGCAAACCGGCGCCCACCGCAAAGGTCTGCGAGTAGGCCCTTCCGGCATAACCATCCGGCGGAGCCGCAGGGGAGAAATTAACCGTCAGGATGGACTCCAGGGTGGCTATGCTCGTGCCATTGGGGTACAAAATTGGATCATTGGTGGAGGCATCAAACGAGGCCCAGGCCAGCGATGGAATTTCGCCGAGCTGAAAGAGAAACCCATTGGTGATCCCCTGGGTAAAGGTATTCAAGTCATAGCCATTCCAGGAAGCTTCGCCAATCTTGTCGTAGGTGAAGACGGTGGGCGTGGTAATGGTGCCTGGTCCCCTGGGGCCAAGGACGGCAACGGGCAGCACCACCGGCGAGGGCAGAAAGTTGATGTTCCGGATCACGGTGCCGACAACGGTATTGGGAAGGCCCATGTCCGCGGCATCAATCAGAATGTCAGGACGGGCCACCACCCGCGTGAACTGCACCGTCCGCCAATGGCTGTTGGTAAGCACCACCATCGAGTAATAATTGGTGATGGGCGCGAAATACTGACCCAACAACGAGTCGTAATCATGGCGCACAAATTTGACGCCGCCAATGCCCTGATAGAGGTTGACCGCATTGCTCACCTGCCCGCAAGTGGTGGGATAGATCTCAAAGGTGTAATTGGTGAAACGGAAGATCTGCGACAAGGTGGAGCTATAACTGCTCGTATTGGTGGCCGTCACCAGGTTGGTGAATCCGCTGGTCAAGAGGTTGGTCACGGACAGCACATTGGTCAGACCGACGGACAGGATATCCATGGGACAAACATTGGTCTGAAACAGCGGGCGCAGGAAAAAGTCGCCTGAAGGCTGATTGACGGTTTTGGTCGTCAGGACGGTGTTGGTGACGTAAGGCGAGCCGTAGGGCGCCCCGAGGGGCGGGGTGATGGTCGTGACCTGCAACTGGTAACTGCTGGTGGGCCGGATGGGATGGAACGGATCCGAAAACACATTGGCAAAGGTAGTCACGAACCGCTCCTGCAAATAGGGCACCGGGTTACTGACCGTGACCAGCGTCAAGGGCGGCGGATACGGCTGCCCGGCACCGCCCAGGTAGGCAAAGTACTGGCTGTAAACCCAGTTGGTGGCCAGGACAAAATAATTGGAGGAACTGGCGATCATCAAACCCGGATACATTGCCTGCAATACCGCAGGGCTGTTGGTCGTCGCCGTAGCCAGCAGCGCGCCGTAATCACCATATCCGAAATTGCCGTCAAAGTAATAGTACCCAGCCCCGTTCGTGCCGGAGGTATTGATGGCGGTGCCGGCGGGAAATAGCGCCGTTTGGTAATTGGTGGTAATGGAAAAGAGCAGGCTGGTCGGTTCGGGATATTCCAGATCCACCTTGTTCGTGGTGTAGAGATATTTGAGAGCCGCCGCGTCATCGCGGGTCAAGCCGGTGTAAAAATAGCCCACTTGCAGACCGCCGCTGGTGTTGTGCGGCAGCAGGCTATTGTCAAAAAAAAGACCGTTGCCGTCAAAATTGTTCGCCGCCACCGAGCTGTACGGAATGGCTTCGGGATCGGTGGAAAACGGAACCGTAAAAGCCGAGGGAGCGCCGGCGCAGAATTCCTCAATGATATAACTGTAAAATATGCTGTTGATGTAGGCCGAATACGTTATCTGGCTCAGCGAGTTAGAACTCGCGAGGTTCGCAAACTGGTAATCAAAATTCCGGCTCACCACCGTGTATTCGGTGGTCAACGGGCAACCCGGCGGAACCACCCGGTCGTGCAACGTCCACACGAAACGTTCCGGGTCCGCCAGCCCCAATTGCTCCACCAGCAGATGCAACGTCACGGACTTGAGGTCGGTCAGGAAGAGCGACTGGGCCGTATAGTTGGGGTGCATGGCTTCCATCGGAAACTGGCTCAGATCCATCTGGTCGGCTTTGGGCAAAGCGTTCATGATGGAAAAAGCCCCGTCCACGGACGCCGCGCCGTCGGTGCCGAAGAAAGTCAGAAACGTCTGGTCGTAGGCATAATACAATACCGGGGTGTTCCGGCGGTATTCCTCGGCAATGTTATGTGGACCGCCAATATCACCCAGAAACTCCGGCCCCCCGGGCACACTATAGTCCGCATAGGCGTAATTGTAACCGATGACGGCCGTCTGCCAGGATTCGGCGCCCAGCGCCGGCAGCTGTGGTCCGATCGGGGTAAACCCCCAAGACCGCTGCAAGCCAACGGCCAGCAGGACAATCCAAAAATAGTGCTTAATCATTTGCTGCATACAAAATTATATCATCGCAAGAGCAGGACTCGATAATAGCTGGCACCGCTTTTTCCAACATCAAGCGAGTCGGCCACGCCCGCCGCGAACCGCGGCAGGCCAAGGTTGCTCCAGTTGACCAGGTTCGTGGAGAACTGCACCTGATAGGTGGCGCCCGCCTGCGTGTTCCAAGTCAGAAACACGCCCTGCGCCGTCCGGGCCATTTGCTGGCGCAGCCAGGTGCTGGAATCGGTCGGATTGCCGCCGCTCAAGAATATCTGATACAAGGTCGGGCCTCCGGACACCAGAGGGAGATTGGGAGTCGGCCAGTTGAAGGTGGGAATTCCGGTGGGTCCAAATGTAACAACCTGCCTGCCGTAATATGCCTGCATCCATTCAAACGGAATCCCTCCCCAACTTTGGCCACCCCAAGTGCTGCCGCTGGCCGACGGGGAAACGGGCGAGCGCCGACCGTCGCTGGTGACATAATCCACCGCGAAAGAATGGGTGCTGTTGGTCGTCAAGCCATTGGCTGCCGTCATGATCCAAGAATTGCTGGTCACGATGGCGCTCGGCCCCCCGGCTCCATCCACATAAATCTCATAGTTGCTCACGGAAAGCCCCTGCAAGGGCGCCCAAGACACCTCCAGTTCCGGCTGATAAGCCCCGTTGCTGAACACAAAGGGCGCCCAAACATACGGCGCGGACATGGCCAGCAAGATGGAGGACACATTGATATAGCGCTGCGCGAACAAATCAAAATTATACGGCGCCCCGGTAAAGCTGGTCCAGATGGACAGAAACTGACTCACGCCGTCGGATGCCACCGTGGCCTGCATTTGCTGCCCGGCAGTCGTGGTGTTGACGAGAAACTCGCCGCCCACCGGTGATCCATCCTTGTACAGGAACTGGGCGTACACGCCTTCCCGCGAACCATCCTGTCCGAGGCTAGTCCACGAAACCAGGTACTCATTGCCGAGGGCACTGATCCGCGGAGCATATTGATCGCCATAAATGTGGGTATTGACGATCGCCACCGCCCCGCCGGTCCCAGTGCCGGTGAACGTTCGCCGGTAAAGATCCCACCCATTATTCAGATTCAGCCGATCGTTGGCACACCAAACGATGGTGAAACTGCCATCCGCAGCCGTCGCCGCCGCCGGGCTGGCGCAAGGGTTATTGTCCGTGTTGACCAAGATTTCGGAGCTGGCCGGAGCGCCATTGGTGCTGAAGAGTCGCGCATAGACGTCCACGCTGGAGCGCGGCGCCGTGGAAGACGTGGTATAAACCGAGTTTGAACCCAGGGGCGGCGCAAGCACGCGCTCCTGCTCGGAAACCCAGGCCACCACAAAGCCGCCGTTTTTCAAGGCGGCAACCGTGGGCGCGCGTTGATTCCAAGTGGTGAACTGGTTGACTAAAAAGTTGGTGCCGAGCTTGGTGCCATTGGTGGACAAAATCTGGCCATAGACATCCTGCATGGAGGTGGAGCTGGCCTGATCATAGCTGGCCCAGACCACCGCGACGTTGCCGTTGGTCAACACGGCCACCGCCGGGTTGATCTGAAAATTGTTGGTGAAGGAGGTCACCAATATATCATTGGTGCTGAGAAAGGTGTTGGTGGGTGTCAGAAAGCGGGCGTAAATATGCTGAAAACCCTCTTTTCCACCCTGCCAGACGATGACCGCTCCGCCATTCTTGAGCATCGCCACCCGCGGATGTTCCTGATCCCCCGCCCCGAGGACATTGACGCGGAAGGGGCTAAACACACCCGACAGGGCTCCGCCCAAGCGCCGGGCGCTGATGCCCCAGCCGTCGCCATCGGTGGCGTTATCCTGCCAAACCACGAGGCCGTTGGTCGGGGTAATTGCGGCGTCGGGAAACATCTGATCGCCCGGCAATTGGCCGACAATGGCATACTCGGTGCCGTTGGGTGAGTAGTAATTGGTCTGGGCGGAAGCGGTGGACAGAACCAAGCCGGCCAGCGCCAAACCAACGCAAACGGCAACAGTTTGAGCGCGGACAGACGATAAAATCATGCGACGCATGGAAGTTAAACCATCGCGCCGGATTTGTCGAAAAAATCCTGTCATTGCCGCGCTTTTTTTCGCGCCAGCCACATTTGGATACCAGCTATGCAAATTCATTTTCAAATCAACTCCGCCTGGTGTTCGGACGGTGTCCGATCCAAGCTTTCCAACAGGCCCTTGAAACCCCAGCGCCGGAACAGTTCCCGCAACTGTTCCCGGTTCGCCGGCCGGACCGCCAGTTGTTCCGGCACAAACTCACAGGCCACTTCACGCAGTTGCACCAGCCCTAAATTCCGGGTGACAACCCCCGCCGACCCGGCCAGGGCCGCGCGCAGCTTCTCAGACTTCACCTCGGCCAGCCGGGCGTACAAAGCGGCGACCGACCCAAATTGCCGCAACAAGCCAGCCGCGGTTTTGGACCCCACGCCCGGCACGCCGGGAATGTTGTCCACCGCATCCCCCATCAGCGCCAGCCAATCGGCCACCTGCCCGGGCTCGACGCCGGTTTTGGCCAGCACCTGCTCACGCGACCAAACTACCGCCGCTTGATCGCCTGGATTCCACAGACCGATCTGCGGCGATACCAACTGCATAAAATCCTTGTCCGAACTGGCAATCACTACTTGCCAGCCCGCCGCCGCCGCGCGCCGCGCCAGGCAGGCGATGTAATCATCAGCCTCCACCTGGTCGCCGCAATGGCTGGCCACGCCCGCCGCCGCCAGATACCGCGTCAATTCATCCAATTGAGGACGCAATTCCGCCGGCATTTCCGGCCGCTGACTCTTGTATTCCGGATGGGCCGCGACGCGCTCGGCGCTCAGGCCGCCATCCCAAACCACGATCACATAAGCCGGCACCAGTGAGGCGCGCAGCTTTTCGAGCATTTTGACGAATCCAAAAATGGCATTCGTGGGCTGCCCGTCCGGTCCGCGCAATTCACGGATGGCATGAAATGCCCGGTACGCATAGGCGTGCCCGTCAACAATCAACAACCGGCTCACTTGATCAGCACACCGGCCACTGGCGCCGCCACCGTCTTGACCGATTCGGTGGGCGCAACGTTGCCGGCCGCCTGCGCAGGCACGGCCGTCTGGGCAAACGGGAGTTCGTCATCCGAATGCACACGGCTGCCGGCCGGATCCACGATGGTCGCGGTCACAAAAATCATCAGGTTGTCCTTGATTGCCGTCTTGGTCTGGCTTTGGAACAGGCGTCCCACGAGCGGCACATCGCCCAGAATGGGCACCTGGCTCTTGGTGTTGTTCACCGAAGAGGTGATCAATCCGCCCAGCACCACGGTCTGGTTATCCCAGACGTTGACGGTGGTGACCAACTGGCGGACGGTAAATGAGGGTAAGACCGTCGGGAGGATGACCGCGTTAACCCCGTTGACCGCTCCGCTGGCCAATTGCGGCAAATTCGGCTGGGTGTAGCCGGCAAACTCGGTGTCGGAAGGAATCAGCGCCAGATTGATGGTGTAACCATCGGCCAAGACGTATGGGACCACGTCCAGAATCGGTCCGGTTTCGATGGACTGGGTGATGGGCGAAATGGCCGAGACGCCGGGGGTGAAAGTGTTGTTCTGCGCACTGGCGGCGGCGACACCGAGCAAGCCGACAGAAACGGCGGCAGCGGCCGTCAAGGCCAAACTACCGGGTTGGTTTTTGAAAGTTGTTTTCATCTTTTGCCTCATGGTTTCAAGTCAAATTACGGCGTGGCCCCCACACCTGTGGTGGTGGTGGCGGACTGGCCTTGTTGGAAGTTAATGCCGATAACCACGCTCAGCACGGTTGAGGCCTTCATCTGAGTCTGGCGACCGCTCAAGGTGGTGATTTCGGGTTCGCCCAAATTTTCGACGCCGGTGCGGGACTGCAATGCATGCAAAACCATCTGGAAATTAGGATTCGTCAAGATACCCGTCATGGTGGCCGTCGTGGACCCTGCGCCGCTGGCCAAACCGCTGTTAAACAATTGCTGGCCACCATAGGGAATAAGCGTACTCGCCGTGGCCCCCGGGAAGGCGCCGAGAGGATTGGCGGGCGTAACCGACCCCGTGGTAAGCGAACCGGGGTTGCCGGCCTGGGCCACCGCTTGGTGCCCCAAGCTAAACTGGCCAAGATACCAGTCAAAGCCCAACTGGTTTTGATCGTTTTGATTCACTTCAATAAAGCGGGCTTTGATGTGCACCTGCGGCGGCACCTGGTTCATCACCTGCATGGCCTTTTCAATCGTGTCCAAGTCATCCTCGGTAGCCTTGACAAAAAGATAACCCAAGCGGTCGTTGAAGAAGACCGACTTGCCAGGCGGGTTCAACAGATTGACGCCCAAGGTGGCAAAGAAGGCCCGGACCAGAACGCTTGGCGTGGAAGCCATACCCATAGAGGTCACGTAGGCCAAGCCGCCTGCATTTTGGATGCCACCACCGCCGCCACCACCACCACCGCCAACGCCACCGCCGCCGCCGCCGCCGGCATTCTGCAATAAACTTCCAGATCCGCCTTGCGAGCCGCCGCCACCGCCGCCACCGCCCTGGCCGGTATTGCGGAATCCGCCGGCCCCGGCGAAGGCATTGACCACGCCGACCACCGCGCCGCTATTTTGACCATTCTGTCCGCCGCCGCCGCCGCCGCCGCCACCGCCGCCGCCGCTGCTGCCGGAGGTGGTCACCGAGCCAAAGCTCTGCGCGCTGACGTTTTCCAAGCCGCCATAAAAGGTATTCGGATCCACCCGGAACGTCCGCGTGAAAAGCTGCGGGCTTTCCGGACCTTTGCCGGAAAACACCACCGCGAAATCCTGAATGGAATATTTAATAGGATGATCCGTCACCAAGACAATGGCGTCCAGCACATCGGCCAGGCGGACATCCGTCAGGCTGGGAATTTTGACGATGAAAGAGCCCACGTCCGCCTGTTCCGTGGCGGCTGCGGTTTCCGCTCCCGTCGCCACCGGCAACCCCGTGTTGGGATCCAAATTGGGCGCGGCGCCCCCCGCACCGCCCAAGCCGCCCAAGCCGCCGCCCCCCGGCAGGCCGCCATAGCCGCCCACCCCGACTGCGTTGGCCGCCGCCAGCGGCTGGCCGGATTTGTCGGGATTGTTATTGATGATGAAGTTGACGCCTTTGCGCTCAGGGTCGCGCAACCGGCATTGCTCGTTCAACTGTTTGAGCACTTCACTTAGCGGCAGGCCCTCGTAGGCATCAGTCTTGTCGAAACGAATTTTGTCCAGCTTGGTCATGATCGCCTGCCGGCCCGGACCGGTCCAGATGAGGGTATTGGTGGCATAACCAACATTAAAGTTGTTGAGCGTATCGGTCGCAAAATGTTTGCGGGTGCTGGCATTCAGGGGCAGGATCCAGTCCTTCTCCACGTGCTCCATGCGTTTCTGCGTATCCGTGTTGTGGTCAATGGAGTCGCGGTGAATTTTATCCTGCTGGATCAGATTCAAATAGTAGGATGCGGTGGTGTTGCCAGGATCCATCAGGATGGCCTGGCTGAGCTTGGTCTCGGCCTGGTCATACTTGCCCATCTCATAGAATACCTTGCCGTCCTGCACCAACGTTCCGGCGGCCACCTTGTCGCCCACCATCTGCGGCACCTGCTCCAGGGTTTCGGCGGAGGGCGCACGACCCTGGTTGACCGCCAGCAACTCGTCGTTGCGTTTCTTAAAGGCGGCCACCTCGCTGGCGTTGGGCGACACCTTCAAATCTTTTTCCACATTGGTGATTTGCTTCAACTGCGTGTCGGCTTCGTGAAAATCCCCGCGGCTTTGGGCTTCCCGCGCGAGGGCCATGCGGGTGGCCGTCAATCCGGTCACCGACTGAACGGTCTCGTCGGGGATGCCGGAACCGATGTTTCCCGCCAGCGTGCAGGATTCCTGATAGAGCTTGGCGGCGCCGGCGAGGTCGCCGCGCTGGGCCACCGCCCGGGCGTCCGCCAATTTTTGGCGGAGCAAAATGGTGTTGGCCTGACGCATCACCGCTTCGGTGTCGGCGGCGTTCAGGGCGGAGTTGTCCTGCGCGAGGAGGGCGCCAGGAAACAGCGCGAGGGTGGCGATTCCAAGCAAAATAAATGCGGCTTTGGTCATGGCAAAATTAGGTTCGTCTCAAATGGGGCATTGCAATGGCGGAATTTTATCACTCAGGGAGGAAATGGCAAAGAGGTTTTTTTCTGGTTTGATTGATCCTGCAAAATCAATTCATTTTGATTGACTTCCACGACCACGTAACTTACTCCGCCAAAAGCAACTTTATCCCCGACCCGCTGATGATGTTTGGCCACGCGTTCCGGGTCGTAGCGAAAATCCGCCTCGTAGCCCGCCACGCGGCGGTAGCCTTTGCCGGCCGAAATGGTCACGGTCTCGCCCGTATCCGTCAACTTCAGATCCAGCGCGTCCGGGTTCTCCGCCGGGCCTTTGACCGCGAGCAGCGCAAAGGGCTCTTTGGGATTGGGCTTGTCGTCCTTGGAAACATAGTGCCGCGTGGGATGCCGCAAGGCCATCGTGGCGGCTGCTTGGCGTTCCACCTGAATGACGTAACGCACGCCGAGTTCATTGGTGATGACGGAATCGAGCGAAACGATCAAGTACAAAGGCGCGATGTTGGTCACCACCGCGACCAGCAGCCCGGTCCGCTTGGCGGCCAGGATCAAGTTCCCGTCCAGGTTTTTTTGCCATTCCATCGGGTTGAACAATTTATTGGTGGTTTCCAAATCCAGGCGGTACGGCGACTTGGACCGCAGCATGGCTCCCTCCAGCGTCGCGGTGTCCAGATTGGTCAGCGCATGAGCGGGCCGATTAATGAGGGACACGGCCTTGTTGTTCATGTCCTCCCGGTCGGAGTTAATGTAGAAGAGCATGAACACCAGCACGCCAATCATGCCGGCCAGCATCACGCCGAGGACAATCTTTTCGTAATGTTTTTTGAGGAAGTCCATATCAGTGCTTGGGCAGCAGTTGCACAATATCAACCTCCGCCGTGATGCGAAGCAGTTGTTCCTTCAACACCGTTTGCAAGCCGCCTTTGGGCGGCACATTGGCCGGCGGCGGTTCGGGGGGCATGCCTCCGGCATAGCCCGGGCCATAGCGTCCGCCAAAACGTCCCGGGGGGTACATCTGGGGCGGCAACGGGTTGGGCGTGTTCGCGGCTTGGGCATCGGGCATCCCGGAAGCATTGGCCGGCTGAACTGAGAGCGACTTGACTATGAGCGGATAGGCGGAAGTGGCGAAGCCGCTGATGGCCTTGGCCAGCTCAGGCGTGAAGCATTGGAAGGTGACGACGTAGGGCGTGATGATGGCCAGATCATTGGTGATGGGACTTTTGTCCGTGTAATCCGCCTGCGCGCCGCTATTCACATCATCGTCAGAAACGCGCACCCGCTGAATGCTGTCCAGGTTGTTGACGCGGGCCGCAAACAGGATTTCCGCAATGGCCTTGACTTCGCCCAATTGTTTGGCGAGGGGGCCGAGGCCCGAAGAGATGGTGAGCTTGTCGCTCTGAACCTGGAAGGAGAAGTAGTAACTGGCCGGCAGGCCCACGCTGTTATCCTTGGCTTCCTGCTGCAATTGATAAACAGTGGTGCCCAGCGCCGAGGCGTAGGTCTTGCTGGTCACGTCGCCCGGGGGAACGGATGGCACCGGTTGAAACCGGTCACCCGCCGCCTTGATCCACTCCCGCAATTGCTGCTCCTGTTCCTTGGCCACCTTGATATTGTCGTTCTTGTTGTCGCCAGCCTGCTGGGGAGAATTGTTGATTTCCTTGAGCTTGTCATAGAGCTCGTTCAGCTTTTGCGACTGTTCGGAGTTGCGCGACCAACCCAGATAGATGAAGTAACCAGCCCCGCCCAAAAGGGCGAGGGCGAGCATGGCGCCGACCACAAAAAACAAATTGCGTTTGATCCAGCCCATAATCAAAAGGTCAATGGTTTCGCGGGCGTCACGCTCAGGGTGAAGGTGAAGGTGCCATTGGCGTCATCCGGGGAGATATCGCCCACCAACAGGGTGGCATTCGCATCCGGATTCACCAGCGGGGAGGCCGCAATCTGATCTCGCACCACGTAGGCGATGTCCTTGTTGTTGGCCGAGGGATCCACGGTCAACTTCAAGCTCACGGCGCGGCACAGCAGCGTAATGCCGTTGGTGCTGGCGCCCGCGACGACCGGGACCGCTTGCGCCACGGGCGGCGGCGGCGGGGCCATGCGCATATACCGGGGATCGGAGTACCGGGGATCCCTTCCTGGGCCCATGCCCGGAAACATGCGCGGAGCCGCCGGTCCGGGCGTGCTGTCGGCATTGGCCGCACCGGCCACGGAGTCCATTTTCTCAATCCAGATGCCGACGTCCACCCCGGGTTTTTGCGCGGACAATTTTTTGCGGAGATCCTCCTCGGAACGGATGAGGGCGGAGCGCAATTCGCCCAGCAAATCCCCCCAGTAATAACGGTCCGCCATCCAAGCGGTGATTTGCTCCGCGCTGGCTTTGGAATCCAGCATTTTCTTATAGGCCGCGGTGAAGGATTCCATTTGGTGGCTGCGCGCTTCCACCTGGGGCTCCAGCCGGTCAATTTCCGTTTTCTTGTTATCGGCGAGCTTCTGAAACAAGAAACCCACGGCAAAGGTGACCAGCACCAGACTCACCACGGTGGCGATCAGGTAGGGTTTTTTCTGGTTGAACGACTGCCAGCGCAGAGTGCTATCCGGCATCAAGTTCATTTCCACCGGGCAGGTGGCCAGATTGCGCAGGCCCAAGCCGACGACTTCGCCCAAGGCATGCGCCACGCGCGACAATTCCTCCAAGTTGACGGAGGGGGCAAACTGGACGTTGCGGAAAGGGTTGAAATATTCGACGGGCACGTTCAATTTTTCCGCGAAAAACTGGGCCGTGTAGGGCATGATGGACGCGCCGCCCGAAAGGTACAGCCGCTGCGGGGCCGCGCCGCTCTGCTGACCGCGGTAAAACTGCAGCGTCTGATTGACTTGGATGTGCAGCTTGGTCATGAACTGGCGCGCGATCTTGGAGATGGCTGCCTGATTCGGATTATCCGGCTCCTCGTAAGCGCCGCCCAAGCTGACAAAACCCTCGGCAATTTTGATCTTCTCAGCCTCATCAAACTTGAGTTTGCTCTCGGCGGCAAAATCCTGCGTGATGGCGTTGGCGCCCAGGTTGATGCTGCGGGAAAACACCTTGCCCTTCTCGAAAAAGAGCAGATTGCTGGTCTTGGCGCCAATATCGAGCAGCATGGAGCAGTCTTCGAGCTCGCCATAATTGTAGCGGAAGGCGTTGCACAGGGCGGCCGGCGAGGCATCGCACAACTGCAAATTCAGCTTGGCCTCGGCGGCCACGCGGAACAGGCCTTCCACGATTTCGGATTTGATGGCCACCAAGAGGACTTCGAGCTCCCCGCCCGGGGCTGAACCGAGAATCTGGTAATCCCAGACCACCTCGGCCAGCGGGAAGGGCACGTTTTGCTGCGCCTCATACTGGATGATTTGATCCACCTTGCCGGCGTCCACCGGCGGCAGCTTGACAAACTTGGAAAAGACATGGAAGCCGGGCGCGCAAACATTTACGTTTTTGGCCTTGAACCCTTTTTCCGCAATCACGGCCTGGAGGGTGGTGAGAATCAGTTTTTCCCGCGTGGATTCCTGCGCGCCTTCCAAACCGAGCGGCTTGATGGCAAAATCATTCAGCCGCAAGCCACCTGACTCATTAATTTCAAACTCCGCGAGTTTGAGGCTTCCCGCCCC
>Ga0316232_1003426_pt1 | contig 14722 bp, 23 predicted proteins | sample TBHtaG_FD_206006 | JGI IMG/M metagenome (GOLD analysis project Ga0316232, IMG submission 206006) | Freshwater microbial communities from Trout Bog Lake, Wisconsin, USA - TBH18025_13 | ecosystem: Environmental > Aquatic > Freshwater > Lake > Hypolimnion/Profundal zone | place: USA: Wisconsin... | reverse complement strand
AAGGTGGCCGCTTGCTCGCTTCTATCGGTAAGAAGCCTAATCAGCGGAGCGTTCCTAATGGAACGCTCCGTCAATTAGCCTCCTAACCCTATGCGAAAGGCAAAACCGTGAAAGTTAGCGAGAAACCGCATGACAAGCTGTCTAAGCGCGAAAGCGCGGCAAGTTACACGCCCAAGAAGATCACCGTGGCCGTGTTTTTCGAGCTTGGACCCTACACTGACCCGAGCGCCGCTCACGAACGCGCGCTGAAAGAGCAGAACAAGGGCGCGAAGAACGTTCGCATCGACAAGGAAAAGGGCATGTGGTGGATCTCCGGTGTCCAATACAAGTGAGGCGGTCTGACCACCCCTAATCAAACCTAAAGGAACGCATGACCACCCCTACTAAGACTCGCCTGACCGGACAGACCGCCATCATTGCCGCCGCACGCGACAGCACAATTGTGCTCTGCTCCTACGCCGACCCGACCGCCGAAGGGCGCACTTGCATCATACTCGACGAGGTGCGGGTTATCGCGGGCGATGACCCCTCCCGTGTATACGCTGACGTGACGCCGATATCGTGGCGGGACGTGCCGCTGCACTGGCTCGACGGTGGCAGGGTGCTGACGGATAAAGAGCGCGTGAAGTGTCTCGAAGAGTACCGGGTCACGGGAGGGATGCCGGGCGTCGTCATGTGCAACCCAGCCGACTACGGCGACTCGCCAGAGGACGCAGACCGCATGTGCTACGAAGGCCCGCAGGCGGAACAGATCGAATGGGCCGGGTTCGAGATACTTTCCGTCGAATAGCTCGCCTGGCAACCGTGCCCAGGGTAGACGTTGAAAGCTGCACCCTAGCCAGTTCGGTAGGGTGCAGAAGTGAACGCCTAACCTAACTGCGAAAGGGAAAACGACCGTGTCTAAACGAGAAGGTGACGACGGCGCAAGCTTCAATTGTCCGTTTGGTGAGCGCGTAACTACGTCGAGGGTTTGCGCGTATTGCGGCGTACCGCGCTCGCTGCACTGGGCGCCTAAGGTTAGCCTCAAGCGCGAAGCGCTCAACCGTGGCGGGTACACTTCTGCCGGGCGGTACTTCGGTACCGACCAGCCGTTGTTCAGGGCAGTGGAATCAGATAGCTACTGGACGGAGCACTACCGCGCTCCGTCGCGTGAAGCGGCGAAAGTTGAAGTACTGAAAAGGTGGCCGCTTGCTCGCTTCTATCGGTAAGAAGCCTAATCAGCGGAGCGTTCCTAATGGAACGCTCCGTCAATTAGCCTCCTAACCCTATGCGAAAGGTAATCCAATGTTCCAATGGAACAATAACATTCAAACAGCGCAAGAAAAGACGGGCAAGGTAACCGCGAAGCAATTGCGGGCAGTGCTCGCGACCCTTCATAAAAAGGGCTTGTCACGGTGCAGCGTTTCGATTCATGCTAACGCTGTCTACGGTCGGCCGTCCTATTCGGACGCTTTCGTTTTCACCCTGACCGCGCACACTGAATCGCGCGTCAAGGGGGAAGAGCGAAGCGTCACTACGGACACGAAGATCGATTGTCCGGGTTACGTCGCGAACGGCCATACGAGCGTGCGCGACGAGACTAAGGGGACCGTCGGCTCGCCTTACATGATGTACTGCGAAACGTTCCGACCGACGAAGGGCTTTCTTTACCTGTCGTATGAATTCGACAGGATTGAAGGGATTCTAGCGTTGCTCCCCGGCGACGCCGAGATTGCGTTCTATATGGCGCTTGACGCCGGAACGCACGAATACCTAGTGCGAGCGGACTGCACTATCAACGGCGAAACCCACCACGGGTTTCACGCGGATATCTTCTACATGGCGGCTCGCGTTACGCGCGGGGGAAAGTCGAAGGACTATCACTTCATGATTGACGCGGACGCGCTACCGCACAATAGCGCGCGCTTCGGGGTCGGCGGATAACTTCGGTAGTTGAACCGCGCGCCAGTGTGAGAAACTGACGCGTCATTCTGCTAACGAAACCCATCTGCGGAGGTATCATGCAAGTTTTCCAGAGAAAGGTCACGCGCGTCAAAGACGGCGCTTACGTGACTGTCAAGATTCAGGTAACCGCGAGCGGTCGTTTGACCGTTTGCGGCGAAGCGGGGAACGTCACTACGCCCGCGTTCGCGAAAGCGCAAGCGCTGGCGTTGTGGGAATCCTACTTTGAGGATTCGCCGGAGGAGCGTCGCGCCATGGCCGAGCGATTCGGCCGCACGTTCCGCACGGCAAAGAGTGCGGCTCGCTTCGTCGTCCAGTCGGACGGCGATTACCACGGGCTCGACGCGACGGAGCGCGGAGGTATGGTTTACATCGCCCATTCCTTCGGGCAGATTCGGGAGGAGGTTGCCGCATTCTTCCCGGAAGTGGCTCCGCTATTCGCGTGGCACCTGAACGACCTGCGTCCAGGTTGTGAGGAATGGCGCAAGGTCGAATTGCCGGAATCAATCGTCGAGCTTGCGCGTACTGTCTGCGCAGATGAGGAGTAGCATCCACGGTTGACTCTGGGCGGGTTTACTTAGTAAACCCGCCCAGCGATGAACCGTCGAAACCTATATGTGAAAGGATACGGTCATGATGACTAAGAAGGATTACCAGAAAGCGGCGGAGATTGCGCGATCGGCCGACGACGAGCACCGCGCAGCGGTTACCACTGCCTACATCGAGCTTTTCAGGGATGATAACCCGCGCTTCGACGTCGAACGCTTCAGCGAAGCATGCATGCTCAAGCCAGTAGTGAAACGCGCAAAGCGCTAAGCGCGCCGTCCGTTTCCCATGGCACCCTTCAAGGTGCCATGGGAATCGCGCTTCGCCGTCACAAGTCAACAATCGTGTTAGGGGTAGCACGATTGTTGACTTGCGCCGACGAAACCCATCTGCGGAGGATTCACCATGACCACCAAGAAGGTTTATCAGGCATTCGCTAACGCGATTGTCGCACGGCAGAATTGCGAGCGCTCCGGTAACGCGGAGTGGAAGCTGAAGCACACTGAAGCAATCAACGCGCTAATCCGCGACTGTATGCCGCGCGGGTCCGGCGTTGACAACGGCTGCACGCTTGACCTAGATCGGTCGACGGGCGAGCGGTTGGGTTTCGCAACGGCGTACCATCACACGGACGAGTCGGGCTGCTATGACGGCTGGACGGAGCATAGCATCATCGTCCGCGCGTCACTCTGCTACGGTTTCACCGTGAGCGTCACGGGACGGAACCGGAACGGCATAAAGGATTATCTCGCCGAGCTTTTCCAGGAATGCCTGGACGCGGACGTTGAGTCATGCTAACCCACAACGTCAAGGGCTGGCACGTCGCCGATACGCTCGGCGTATGTCAAGCGGGACCGTTTGACACGCGGGAAGAAGCGGAAAAGGCTCACGAAGCGTGGGAGCGGGCGATCAAGCGCGCTAAGCGTAAGGCGCAGAAGGTTAGCGCTATCCTTAGCATCGACGCGCTCTGTAATCTCCTGGGCGTCGACACAATCGGCGACTATGCCGATAAGGTCGACTGTTACGATTGGGGGGCATATCAGCATATTCACGGCGAAGCGCTCGCCGCTGGTCTGTCGGAAGATGAAGCGGACGAGAAAGTGCGCGAAGCGGAGGACGCTGAACGCGATTATGCCTGCGAAGCGTACCGCGACGTGGTCGTCTATGCCGCTGAGAAGCTTTTCGGCGAGCATGGGCTAATGCTCACGGGGGTAGAGCGTCAGGGTCAGACGTGGCAATGGGAAGTGTTCCCCGTTGCGTCATGGCGTGACGCGGCCGACCTTATCCGGCGAACGATCAACGGCGTTGGCATATTCGAGTTTGCCAGCACGCGAGAGTTTCTGGCCAGCGGACCATATACGCCCAAGCAAGCGGTCATGCAACACCTACACTGGATCAAGCGATGGTGCGACGTTTACGGCGAGCGGTCACCGGCAACGATGATTGAGCGGCGTATGCGGTAGTCGGGCGTTGACTCTACCAGTTTACTTAGTAAACTGGTAGGACTGAGCTTCCGACCCTATCCCCTGCAATGAGGTTATAAGACTATGCCAGCAATCAAAGCGGTCAGTTACGAGCGGTACAATGGCGGAGTACGTATCAAGCGGGCCTATGGCAGTTCGACCGTGACCCGTTTTTTCGTTTTCCGCGCAGAGGATGAAAAGGACCCGTCCAAGTGGCTCAAAGTAGAAGGGTATGGCCCTACGCCGGGAGATCGGAAAACCGACGCCATTCGTCGAAGCGGTCTGACCTAGAAGGGTAACCCGTCTAATACGGTCGAAGGTTGACTCTACCAGTTTACTTAGTAAACTGGTAGGACTGAACTTCCGACCCTAACCAATACGAGAAAGGAAGTGGCCCATGGGCCTGATTCGTACTACCTACGAGGTTGTAACGGAAGAAAGCGCGGCGGAAGGTTGCGTGGCGGAAGAGGGCTGGCTCGACGAGGTAGGCGATGAGTATTCCGTCACTCAGGCCATTCGGCTACTTCAGGGTTGCGAGCCGTCGTCCTCAGAATTCCATAGCGGGATCTGGTATACGCTGGACGAGGGGCAGGACTATCGCGACGGGTCGTACAGTTCCACGTCGTACCATCTGGTTACGCGCGGAGTGCGTCGCGCACGGTGGACGGTCGCGCAGGAACGCGCCGTCTATGAGGGGGTTACGGGGAAGTCGTCGCGCCGTCGAAGTTAGTTGAAGGTTGACTCTGCTAGCCTTTGCACGCCAAAGGCTAGCAGGAATGAACTTCCGACTTACTCAAACTGCGAAGGAGGCATAACCATGAAGTACGCTAACGCAAGGTTCATTCTCGGAATTGACACGGGCAACGAAGCGATGCAGACTCCCCTTGACGTTGCGATTGCGCTGAAAGCGGTTGCACGAAGGTTGGCACGGGGCTATACCGATGGCACCATTCAGGACAGTAACGGTAACACGGTAGGCAGCTTCCGCTTCACGAAGGACGGCAAGTGAGTCCCGCCGCGCGCAAGGTGCGTGCTGCATGCCTCATGAAGCGCGGCGAGCCGCGCTACGTCCACTGCTATGATGATGGCGGTCAGTCCTTTGACCGCTACACCGTCGTTTCACGGGACGATACCGTCATAAGACTGGCGGTCAAGGCGTCTACGTCGCAGCTTCGGCACATCCGTTTCACCCGCAAGGGTTCGGTCAGTGTTGCGGGAACGAAGGGCAGCTTGACGCGCCGCGTTATGCGCACCTCGGAAAGAAGGTTGCTTTCGCGGCGTTGCCCTGGGACGTTCAACAGTTCGCGCGGCAGACCTACCTAATCTTGTGGGATATTCGACAGGAGGATCTGTCATGACCAGCGAGAACAATCTCAACAGCGTAGATCCGCGAGCGGACGCTTTCGTCCGCTCTTACGTCCAAACCGCGCTATGGTCGTCCAATGATGAGTCAACGCCAGAGGGCGGTTACCCGCTGGACGCGAACTATGACATTGACGACCTGTCGGAAGAGGCATTCGAGACCTGCATCGCCGACTGCGCCCGTTTCCAGAAGGAAGCGGCCCAAGCGTTGTCAACTGTCAACTGTAAGCGTGAGTCCGGCACGACGCTGGACGAGCAAGTCGCTCACGACTTCTGGCTGACCCGCAATGGCCATGGCGCCGGTTTCTGGGACGGAGACTATTCCGAACCGGAGGCGTCGAAGTTGACGGAGCTATCAGAAGACTTTGGGGAGGTCAATATCTACGTTGGCGACGACGGCAAGCTGTACACATGCTGACCTCTGACGGTCTTTACTAAGTAAAGCCCGCCAGTAATCAGCGTAGGTTCAACTTCAAAGGAGACTCTCATGTTCAAGTCCAGCACCGTCTACGTCAACCGACGTCTCACGAACGTCACTCCGTCGCAGCATGCGACAGAGCGGCTCGTCATCGACCTTCAGGACATCCTGATAGGCCCCACAAGCCTGCATAACGCCAATCGCCTCGCCCAGTACGCGGCGGGCGTTGCGCCGGGCAACGAATCCACCGAACCCGGCAAGGCCCGCGAGCTGGCCATCGCCATGAAGGAAGCGGGAGAGCGCTACCTGAAGGCGACGGCACGCCGCACACGCTCTACGAAGAAGGCGGAGTAGGGCTATGACCGCGTCTCCGCCGCGCTTCGCCCAGCTCGTCGAGTACGGCGACGAAGAAGAAAGCGAGGAAGTCCTCATCGAAGTCCGCTCCCTTGGCCGCGTCGTCCTGGCCACCATGGGCGAATCCCGCTCCCTTACCCCCGCTATCGCCGCCCAGATCGGCGCGGCACTCATCGCCGCCGCAAGAGTCGCGGCTGGCAATTAGGTTCATGCTTGACGACTGCGCCAGCATCCGATACGATGCTCGCGCAGTAGTGAATCATCAATCTTCTCTCTAACCGTAGAGGTAAGCATATGCGATTCCCCACAAGCGAAGAAGTAGCGAACAGCCTCAAAACGATTCTCCCGCCGACGATCCCTGAGGAGGGGATGGAAGTCCGTCTCTGCGTCTTTGGCGGAGGCGACTTCCTCATGTACGCCGGTCCCCGTCCGACGCCGCTCGGCCCGTCACCATCGGGCTACTGGGGTACCGGAACGGTACTGCCGAACAGCAGCGTCTACTCCGTCGCACGCGGCCTGTTGGCGAACGCCCATGACCAGTGGGCGCGGGGCGAGCATTCCGAGTCCAACCCGTGAGACCGTACGGTCTCAATCCTCCCGGCATCGCTACCTCTGACGACGTCAGAATAGCGAGGGAGGTCGGCCATCGGCTAGGGTTGATGGACCGTAAGACTCAGCCATGGACCTCCTACGCAGGAGGTCTGACGGAGTTTAGCTTCACGATGGCAGAGGAGCAGTACGGTCATGCCAGCGTCGCGGAATGGTCGGCGTATGCTGAAGGCTACCGTGAGGGAGCAAGCGGGTTTACTAAGTAAAGAAAGTGCTTGCACGACTTTCCCCGCTATGCCATAGTGTTTTCCTGCAACACCGTAGGGGTAACGAATGACCATCAACTCGCGCCGAAAGGCGCAAACAGCTCGCAAGAGCTGGGTACAAGCGCTGTTCGACCTCGGGGCGATGCCGCCTCAAGCGATGAACAGCGTTGCATCACAAGCCGATGCGGCGGATATTGTCCGTCGCGTTGAAACCGCAGAACGCAACCTAGAGAGGTACAAGCCATGACTCAGACAGCAGAGCAGAATCACGTTCCGACGGACGCGAAGTCGAAGAAGGCAGCCGAGAAGGCTGCCGCGAAGGAGGCGAAGGCTGCCGCGAAGGCTGCCGAAGCTGCGCCGCCCGCCACCCCGCCGGAAGCGCCCTTCGAGCCGGTCCTCACCGCCGACCAGAAGGTTTCCTACCGCACGGTCAACCTCAAGGACATCATCATCGACTTCCAGTGGAATTCGCGTCTCCTCACGCGGACGAAGCTGGACGGGCCGCACCCTGACGGCGACCCGGACGGCGACAAGGAAGCTCCGGGCCTTACGGGCCTCGCCCGGTCGCTGGCCATGAAGGGTCAGGACCAGCCGGTCGCCGCTGCGGTTCTCATGAGCGGCCCGAACAAGGGCGGGCTGTTCCTCTGCTACGGCTTCCGCCGCGCCATGGCAGTCCAGAAGCTTCTGGACTCCGGCGAGGCGGTCAAGGGGCTCAACCCCGGCGAGCTGTACGTCAAGGTTTACGAGGGCCTGAACGATGCGGAGATGAGGAACCTCAACCTCCGCGAGAACGTCCGCGACGCGATTCCGCCGAGCGACCTGGCGTACGGCATCCAGCAGCAGATTGCCGCCAACCCGGACATCACCCAGAAGGAGATTGCCCTCACGCTGGGCAAGGGTGAGGGCTACGTCAGTCAGCTCAAGACCATCGGGCAGGATCTGCTCCCTGAGCTGTTCAAGGCCTGGCGCGAGTCGGCCACCAAGCCGCTCTTGCACATGAAGGTCTACGCCATCGCGAAGCTCGACAAGAAGGAGCAGAAGGCGGCGTACAAGGAGGCGGTCGAAGCGGCGGCCCCCAAGGGCGCGGACAGCGACCCGAACGCCTGGGTTGACGGCGCGAAGGCGAAGGCGGAGGCGCTTGGCAAGGCCTTCGGCATCGCCTCGCGGCTCGGACTCATCAAGGGGTATGTGGAGGGGACCTGCACTGACGACATTCGCCAGCTCGTGAAGTTCAAGACCAGCATCACGGTCATGGGCGACGACGGCGAGAAGAAGTCGAAGAAGGTCAGTATCACGGTCGACCGCGCTATCGCGAAGGCCTTCGATGCCGGCTTCGCCGAGGGCGAGAAGGAGCCGGAAGTGGAGGAGGACGAGGAGGAGGAGGACGAGGAGTAGCAGACGCAGCGGGCGCGCCGAGGCGCCTTCCTGAAAGGGAGAAGAGGGATACCTCACTCGGATGACGCGCTCCGCTGAAGTGTAGGCCAAGCCGATTAGGAGGCTCGCAAGAGCCTCCGAAGCGGCGGCAGTTCGATTCTGCATGGAGCGCCTACCAGTTTACTAAGTAAACCCTCACCTGAAGGACATACGCCCATGGCGAACTATCAGCAGCCTACTCCTGCAATGAAGCAGCAGTGGGCCTCATGGCTTTCAAAGGCCCCCAAGAAGCTCCGACTCCTGTTCAAGCAGTACAAGCTCGATCCGTTCAAGCTGTACCTTCAGAAGTCGACCGGGAAGCACGTCGCATTCTACGCGATGCACGACCCCCAGAACGGGGACGACGTGTGCGCGGTGGTCATCGTCATGGCGAAGTACAACCCAGGCGAGGTCGACCACCGCGCCTTTGGGGTTCGCTTGACAGACCTCGTCGAGTGCGAGCTGCCTGAGGAGGTCGCGAACCCGTGAGGCGGAGCCGACCGAGAAGGAGTCACTATGACGGCAATGGTTGTTCTGGCGGGCGCTCGTCCCGCAGCCTCCCCGACGTACATCGCTATCCGGCCCGCTGGGCGCCTCGGCGACTTGTGGGAAGCGTACAAGCTGGCCATCCGAGGCACTGTCTTCGACTTTGAGGAGAGGGTGAACATGGCTCCCAGGCATATCTGGCCGGGAGTCTACAGCGCTCTCAAAGCTGCGGGGTTCGAGGTCACGTTGACGCCGACTGCAAAGGCATGGCTGGACCAGGCAGGTCAGGCGGAAGAGACGCTAGTCCTTCAGGCTGAAGAGCGGCTCGGGAGACTATCGGAGCAGCTCGCGCAGGCAGGCATGCCGCTACGCCAGTATCAGCTCGATGGCATCCACTGGCTTATCCGTCAGCGCGCCGCCTTTCTGCTTGATCAGCAAGGGCTGGGGAAAACCGTACAGACCCTTTGCGCTATCCCCTCCGACGTCGGCGTCATCATCGAGTGTCCCGCGACCCTCCGTTACATCTGGCGCGATGAGGTCAAGCGATGGCGTAATGACTTGTCCGTAGTGGTCACTCCCACGGAGCGTGACCACTTCTGGCCGGCTGCGAATGAGGTCTTCATCGTGAGCGACGGTTGGGTCAAGTCGCGCGTAGCTGTGCAGCCGTGGCCATCGCCTCCTCTCCGCCTCTTCCTCGTCTCCGACGAGGCGCACCGCTTCAAAGGCCGCAGCCAGCGGGCCGAGTCCATGGACTTTCTCTGCGCGGATATCCGCCGCTATGACGGCTGGACGCTGGCATTGACCGGCACGCCGGTCATGAACGATCCGCCTGAGCTGTACTCGCTCTTCAGAGTGTTCGGCTGCGCTCGCAAGGCCTTTGGGGGTTGGACTGAATTCCGCTCCCTCTGGGACACCAAGGTCGGCCGCTACAAGGAGGTCATCTGGGGCGACCCATCACCAGAGGTCAGAGCGCGCGTACAGCTCGTATCTCTCCGTCGAGAGCGCGCGGAGGTTCTTTCCGAGCTGCCGCCAGAGTCCGAAGAGGTCATCCCTTGCGAAGTCGGCACGAAGTTGATGCGTCAGCTTGACGACGTGTGGAGCTTCTCTCGCGCCGCCATCGACGAATGGGAAGAGTCGGACCGGGTAGTGCCGCCTATGTCGATTACGCAGCATACAGAGCTATGGAATCAGATAGCGAAGGCGAAGACGGCGGACATGCTCGCATGGTGCGACCGCATGGCGGACGAGGGCGACCCCGTCGTGGTATTCACGATGCACCTGGCACCACTCGATGCGCTCAGAGCACGTAAGCGCTGGAGCGTCATCAGCGGAGAAGTGTCTCCGCTCAAGCGTAGGGACCTCGTCGAAGACTTCCAGGCGGGCAAGTACGATGGGATGGGGTTGACCATAAGGTCTGGCGGTACAGGTCTGACCTTGACGAAGGCGCACAGGGTACTGTTCGTTGAACGGTCGTATGTTCCCTCCGAGAACGACCAGGCCAAGGACCGCGTCTCTCGCTTCGGCCAGACCCAGCCGGTCATCATCTCCCGCTTGGTAGTTGACCATCCGCTAGAGCGGAGGTTGGACGAGGTAATCCAGAAGAAGACGCGAATGATTCGCGCGGTCGTACAGGCCAACAGTGGGTTTACTAAGTAAAGGTGTAAGCAGATGTCCAAGTTCACCGTCAGGGTTCCCGTCACATTCTTTGACCACGAGTATAGGGAAGAGGTCAAAGGCCGCGTCGACGTTATTGTCACGTCGGACAACATGACCGCCGCAGGCGAAGCACTCGGTCAAGCGCTCGGCCTCCTGGTTGCCATGACGCCGGTCAAGGAGGGGTCGAACAGCGAGGAGACCGTGAGACTGCGCCAGGAGGTCGCGGACCTCCGGGAGTCTCTGAGGGTAGCGTCTGCGCGATCGGACATCTTTCAGAAGGCAGGAGCGACAGCAGACGCAGAACCGTCTCGATACAGGCGACAGATTGCAGACTTGCAAGAGAACGGCGAGTATCATGCGACGAGAGTGCCAGAGCTGTACAAAGAGTGTAGAGCTAGAGCGCGACAAGCTCAGGAGTTGCGCGTATGCAAGGAGGAGAAGGAGCCACTTCAGCATGTCATCGACCGCCTGAACGGCGCTCTCGATCAGAGCTATCAAGCGTTCGCTGATTGCGAACATAAGAGGGTTGAGCTGGCAGCCGTCATCAAGGACCACGAAGCGACGATTCATCGTCTCGGCAAGCGCTGCACCGAGCTGTCCGTTGTCGCCAACACGGTCATGCAGGCCCGAATTGTGGACCCGACGGTGAAGAGTCACCACTGCCTGCGATGCGGTCACGTCGCTCACAGACCATTCTGACCTACCAGTTTACTAAGTAAACAAGCCCTCCTCGCCATCTGGCGAGCGAGGGCTTTTTCATGTCCGCTAACTGTCAAACGCGGCCTCGCCGTAGCTGTCCCCGTAGAAGTCATGCATGAAGCTCTCCAGGTAATCCAGGTCCGGCTGCTCCTCAATCTCCTCCTTCGCAGCCCGCAATTCTGCCGCTTCCGCGCTGACGCGGATTTTCTTGTAGGGGACAGACTCGGCCGCAGACATGGGTATCCGTCTTAGCGAAAGCTTACTGAAGCTCCCCCTCTTGACCGCCTCAATCGCTTCGCGCTTGGGCATCGGGTTGAAGCTCATCACGACAGTACGGTCAATCCACTCGCCGTACGCAGGCTTGACGCGCCTTGGGGGCACCATCACCTGTCGCGCCTCATCCCAGTAGGCAGGCTCCCACCCTCCCGCCGCTCGTGTGAACTTGCCCGATGCTGGCGAGTAGCTGATAGAGGTCTTCGCTCCGCAGAAGCGTTCGATGCCGTACACTGAAACCTTTTCCGCGTCTCGATGCTGTCGCCATGACGCGCTGATGAGACCGTGATTTTTGAGCACGACGCCCTTGCCTACTCCACGCCCCTTCACCTTCTTCAAGTCCTTCTCAGTCGGCGTTAGCGGATAGTAGATGCCTGGTCGCGCGAGGAAGATGCCGTTGTCCATAACGGACTCTTCCCAACCGCCGAGCGGTACAAGGTTGCCGTCCTTGTTTCTGCACTCGTAGGTCCCGGTGTCGAGAGGGACAGGAGTCTCGATGCGATGACGCGCCACAAGCCCGTCCGTTGCAATCATGAGAATGTCCGAAAGCGACCGGAACATTGGGAATAGCCGTAGCGCCTGTGCTCTGCACCCGGACGTAATCAGTCCTGCCCATGCCCAGCACTGGAAGAGCGCGTTGCCGATGCTCTGGGCGGTCTTGCCGTACACGCTGTTCAAGGCGAGCTTGTAGACGATGCCAGGCCCCTCCTTACCGATGCGGACACGCTCACGGTAGTAGTGCGGGACTTCCTCGAAGGGCTTGCATGAGCATGTGGTTGTGTAGACCCACGCCTCCCGGAACCGCACAAGGCCGGGGAACGCAGCTTCACCAGCAAGGAATTCGTCTCCCCAGACCCATCCGCCCGGCCCTGTAGCTGGGAATGAGATATTGCCGTCATCGTCACGGTACGGGAAAGGCCCCCACGCATCGGGCGCCGCAGAGGGCTCTAGGCCGTAGTGGACGAGCGCGCACCGTGCCTCATCAAGCTCTTCGCGGTCATCGGAAGGATGCCAGGTGCCGTGTATCAGACAAGGGAGTTGGCAGCACTGATACGGATAGGCCGAGCTGATGTCGTAGTTGTAGACTACGTCTGAGATTTCGCCGATGACGCTGTTCTCGAATCGACCGCCGAAGAAGCTCCGGCTGACAGCGTCATCCATCTCGGCCGGCAGCGGCTTGATTTTCTCCCGGATACCGAACTTCTTTAGCAGTGCAGTAGCGGAGCTGCCTGCGCCGTAGAAGCTAGTCAGTTTCAGTTCTGCCTTGTCGTGCGCAGAGACCAGAGCGTGCGCAAGCTGCGCCATGCACTGGCACTCCTCGAAACAGTACGCGCGAATCTCTGGCATCTGACTGAGTTGGAAGGTGGCGCGCTGCGCCTTCATCGCTTCCATACGAGTCCAAAGCTCTTTGGTCCCTACCTTCCAGTCCTTGAGCGCGCCGACGAACTTGCTCTGGTAGAACTTCCAGATGTCCCAGATGACGACCTTCTGTCCGCCATACTCGACAGTGAACTTGGTACCCTGAAGGTTGAGCGAGAATCCGCGCCACTCGATGGGGCGCGGCCCCTTCCGACCCTTCTTATCTTTGCGCTTACGCAGCTCGGGGCGGAACAGCAGATAGAGCCGCTGGTCGTCAACGTCCTGGAGAATCTTGGTCCAGTCATAGCCGAGACTGTAACCGAAGAGGCGGTGCTTGCTCTTGGGAAGACCGATAATGAACCGAAGGCATGCCTCAGTGCTCAGTCCGTCAGGGTCTTCGACCCAGTACCGCTGACCATGCTCCGTGACGGCAGCAAGGAGAATGTAATGGTGATTGGGCTCCTCCAGAGAGTGACCGCGCACCCCCTCGCCGTCCAGGCCCATATAGGTCCAAGACGTTGAGGAGGCTTTATACGGTTTCTTCGGCGCTGGCGAGGAGGGTTCATTCTCCTGCGCCCGAGCGTAACCAGAGTCGTACACAGTACCCCTGCGTGACCTGCGAGTTTACTTAGTAAAGCCGTGAATGGCGAACGAGAGTTTCCAGTAGCACCCCGCGCAGAACGGAGGCGGCGTTAGCCCGGTATACTCTCCACGGATATAGACCTCGCACGACGGGTACGGGACCGGGATGTCTACACAGAGTCCTCCCACTCTGGATAGGAGGTATCCGTCAATCCAGTCGTCCACAACAGCTTCTCCGTCTATGTCAATACGTCGAATGTTGACCATTCCTTGGGCGGGGACATTCCCAAGGATGCGGCGACCTTCGTACGGCACACTTGACCGTATGATAATCCAGAAGTCTTCCTGACAGCCCAACTGCACGTCACGACTGCCTACCCGCAGTACATTCTTCATGGTATCCCCTTCATCGCTTTCTTCGCTCGCGCCTCAATCGCTTCCTTCGTCCGTCCAGGCCCATGCACAGTCGCCTTGCATCGCTCACAGAGCGGAATCGTTCCGACGTCCGTAATGATACTCCAGACCGGGAAGGTCGCTCCAACGAGCGCGCCGCAGGAAGCCAGCGTGTTGCGCCGGCTTCCCACGTAATGGCCAGTGCCGTTGACGATGCGCCATTGGCACACGGGGTCAGTCCGCTTTCGCGGCAGCTTGACGGTTGCGGCGCTCGGCGACTTCGCAGCTTCGGATAATCTGCGAGGCGAAAGCGCGGGCTTCCATCGGAGTCATCAGGTGCGCGATGTCGCCAGCGGTCACTTGAACCTTGTTCTTCTCTGTCGCGGTCACTGCAATCATGAAAGGCCTCAGGGTACTGGTAGGGACTACTCGTTTTCTTCGACGGAGAGATTGAGACAGTTGCGTACGGTCCGCATCGCCACCAAGGCTTCTTGGAGGTTTTCGACGACGGTCACCATAGGTCGATGCATCGAGAGGATGCTCCGCCCTTTGACCCAGATGACAGGCTTGCGAAGATACAGATGCAGCCGTATCTCCGCAAACATCTCTCCGCCAAGGTCAGGATAGGTCAGAGCGAGCAGGATGCGCGCTCGCCCAAGCTCAGCGTCATTGACTCGGATGGCGGTCTGGATAGCCTTAGCGTTGTCGAAGCACTCTTTACCCTTGGCCCGAGCGCCATCCGTTGCCCAGGTGCAGAGCGGAGCGAAGCTGTCCGCTCGCAGCTTGGCAGCAGCGTCAAGCGCATCCTGGTACTTGCAGAACGGTGCTGCGATGTATACCTCAACGGCTGAAGTCACGGTGGTCACCCCATTATCCTGTTGCGAAGGCGGTTCAAGTAGCGCCTGAGAAAACCCTTCGCAGGCTTGCGGCGGTGAGTCATCTCATGCAGAAGCGCCGACAGC
>Ga0316232_1003412_pt1 | contig 14779 bp, 8 predicted proteins | sample TBHtaG_FD_206006 | JGI IMG/M metagenome (GOLD analysis project Ga0316232, IMG submission 206006) | Freshwater microbial communities from Trout Bog Lake, Wisconsin, USA - TBH18025_13 | ecosystem: Environmental > Aquatic > Freshwater > Lake > Hypolimnion/Profundal zone | place: USA: Wisconsin... | reverse complement strand
CCCAGCCAGATAGCGGGCAATCGCCAAGGCATTGTCGGCGTGGCGCGGCATGCGCAGATGGAGTGTCTCCAGTCCCTGCAGAAACAAAAAGGAGTTGAAGGGGCTGAGACAAGCCCCCAGGTCGCGAAGGATTTGGACCCGAAGCCTGATGATGAAAGCGATTGCTCCAAAGGTTTCGCTGTAACGGATATCGTGATAACTGGGATCAGGATCGCTCAGGGACGGAAACTTGCCGCTGCCCCAGTCGAACTTCCCTCCGTCGACCACCAGCCCGCCCATGGACGTGCCGTGCCCACCGATGAATTTGGTGGCAGAATGAACGACAATGTCTGCGCCGTATTCGATGGGACGGCAGAGAAAGGGAGTGGCGAAGGTACTGTCGATGATCAGCGGCAGACCGTTGGCATGGGCGATGGCCGCAACCTTTGCAATATCCAGGACGTCGATTTTAGGGTTGCCGATGGTCTCGGCATACAGCGCTTTTGTCTTCGGGGTAATCGCCTTGGCGAAATTCTCCGGATCGCTGGGGTCGACGAAGGTCACCTTGATCCCAAGGCGCGGCAGGGTGTGAGCGAACATATTATAGGTACCGCCGTAAAGGGTGGCTGAGCTGACGATCTCGTCACCGGCCCCGGCGATGTTAAAGATAGCCGCGCTGATCGCGGCGTGGCCGGAGGCAAAGGCCAGGGCGGCTGCCCCTCCTTCCAGCGCGGCGACACGTTTTTCGAAAACATCGGTGGTCGGGTTCATAATCCGGGTGTAAATGTTGCCGAATTCTTTCAGCTCGAATAGATTTGCGGCATGCTCGGCATTACGGAAATTATAGGCTGTGGTCTGATAAATCGGCACCGCTCTGGAACCAGTGGCAGGATCGGGCTCTTGGCCGGCGTGGACGGCCAGGGTATCAAAACGCAGGTTTTCCGGTAAACTCATTGCAAATTCCTCCCATAATCTTGCTTTCTATTGCAGAAATTAGCGCAGTTGCTGTTGATCAGTGGACCTTTTCCCTTTAGTTCTCCAGGCTGTTCAAAAAGGTCGAGATGCTAGGCGTCGCGAGGAAGCGCTCGAAGACAGTACGGTGGGAGTACGGCGAGAGCGCTCCCGGAGCGGCAACGACGCAGATTGGCCTTTTTCAACAGCCTGAGCCTAATCTTAGGGGTAATTTTCCGGCAACAGTCTGGCGCCGAAGTAGGCCATCCGTGTGGCGCGAAATGCCGCAGGGAACCCCGGAAACCGGACAGGCGTCACTGTCGCGATGAAGTCGGTGAGAATTGGCCTCAGCAAATCAAAATCAATCAAAAAACCGTCATGGCCGTGGGGACTATCCACCTCGGCGTACTCGGCCCGCACACCCAGGCTCTTCAGCGTTTGCACCAATTCGATCTGCTGCTGGGCCGGATAGAGGATATCGGAAGTCACGCCCACCACCAGCACCCTAGCCTCGATCCTGGCCAACGCAGCTTTGTACGAAGCGTAGCCGTGGCCCAGGTCGTAGAGGTCCAGCGCCCTGAGCAAGTACAGATAGGAGTTGGCGTCAAAACGCTCCGCCAGGCGCTGTCCCTGATGGTCCAGGTAATTTTCCACCTCGAATTGGCCATCGCGCATCTTGCGGGCGAACTTATTGGTCATCGACTGTTCGCTCTGATAAGTGATCATACCCACTGCCCTGGCGATGGACAGCCCCCGGGCCGGGCCGGGACCTCCGTAGTAATTGCCCTGTTGCCAGTCAGGGTCCAGCATGACGGCCTGGCGCCCAACCCTGTTGTAGGCGATGGACTGGGGTGAAGCATAACCCGGAGCGGCAATAGCCACCACCGCATCGGCAAACCCGGGATAACTCACCGCCCATTCCAGAGCCTGCATTCCACCCATCGATCCGCCGATGACCAGCGCAAGATGATTGATGCCAAGCTGTTCCAGCAGCGCCTTCTGGACATTCACCATGTCGCGCACAGTGATGGCGGGAAACTGCATCCCGTATGGCTGGCCGGTTGCCGGATCAGGCGATGCCGGACCGGTGGTTCCCTGGCAGCCGCCGAGAACATTCGAACAGATGATAAAAAACCGCTCGCTATCCAGCGGTCGGCCGGGGCCGACCAAAAGGTCCCACCAGCCCTCCTCGTCCTGTTCGTTGTGGGCGGCGGGGTGGCTGTCGCCGGTAAGGGCGTGAACCACCAGAATAACATTGTTTTTTTCCGGAGAAAGAGTCCCATAGGTTTCATAGGCAACAGTCACTTCACTGAGCTGCCCGCCGGTTGTCAGGCGAAACGGCTGCTCAGGAGCGGCCACCTGGACAGATTTCAGAAGGGGGCGGTTCTTAAACCCTGGAAAAAATGTCGGCGAAACAGGCATTGGCATCCCCCCGCAAATCTTTATGATGAAGGCCGGCAAGGATATTTCGTATTTGTCTGGTCCCCGCCGGAGTGAATAAAAACCCAAACAAAAATACTCCTTGCAAGAAGGAGTATTAACTGGTTTATCCTTCTCTCATCTATCAGGATTGCTCCTGCTGGAATTGGCACCTTGCATAAAAGCCGGTTGCCGGGTGTCATCGGGCCAGTCCCTCGACCTCTCTTGATAAGAGTTACTATGAAATTGGATTTATCATAGCATGCAGCCTTAGATCATGTCAATACTCTCCATCGAAAGTTATCGGCCGTCTATCTAGACCTGCTAATTCTTGCCCCACAGGCAACAATCAGGTTCTTTTTTCAAACAACAGAGGGGATATTTGATTACGAAGGATACCCTATCCATCTCCCAGAAAATTCTGTGTATTTTATTAAAAATAATGCATGAGTATACATTATTTTTTTCCTTTATCCCCTTGTATTTCTATTGGTTTGCAACTATAATCTAAAATTAAATACATGTTTTATTGTATACGTGTATTTATATATTCCGAAAATTAACCATTTGAGAAAGGCGGTTATAGACATGTCCGGTTTAGCTGACATCATTGCCTGCGAATCATCCATCTGTTCCATCGAAAACGGGGTGCTGTGTTACCGGGGTTATGCCATCGATGACCTGGCGGAGAATTCCACCTTTGAGGAAGTCATTTATCTGTTATGGTACGGGCGCTTGCCCAACCGCCTGGAACTGAAGGCACTGAAGCAGGACCTGATGGAAAACGCCGCCTTGCCGCAAAAGGTCTATGACCTCCTGTATTTGTATGCCCCCTGGGGCAACGCCATGGCCAAGCTCAGAACCTGTGTCTCGTTTCTTACCCACTTTGACGACGAAGTGATGGACCATTCCTTCCTCGCCGACCATCGCAAAGCCATCCGCATCATGGCCAAAGTCGCCACCATCGTAGCAGCCATCGACCGTATCCGCAACAATAAAGCCCCGATTGACCCGGCCACCATCAGGCCTGAGTCGCTGGCCGAGTTATTCCTTTGGCTGCTGACAGGGGAGAAACCTGCCCCCATCGCCGTGAACGCCCTGGACAAATGCCTGGTGCTGAGCGCCGAGCATGAACTCAACGCCTCCACCTTTGCCGCCAGGGTCACGGTGTCCACCATGTCAGATATGTATTCCGGCATTGTCTCAGCCATCGGCACCCTGAAAGGCCCGCTGCATGGCAACGCCAACGAACAGGTAGCCCGGATGTTGGAGGAAATTGGCGATGTCAGCAAGGCTGAAGCCTATATCGACGACAAACTAAAAAAAGGCCAAAAAATTATGGGTTTTGGCCATCGAGTCTACAAAAACGGCGATCCTCGCGCCAAACATCTGGAAAAACTGTCGAAGGAACTGGCCGAGTGGCGGCAAGACCCGCGCTGGTATGATATTTCGGCCAAAATTGAAAAAATCGTTTTGGACCGCAAAGGATTGCTGCCCAACGTCGATTTCCATTCATCATCAGCCTATACCTATCTGGGCATCCCCCGCGATCTGTTCACCCTTATCTTCGCCATCAGCCGCACCAGCGGATGGTTGGCCCACATCCTCGAACAGCACGAAAATAACCGTCTTATCCGGCCACGGGCCCTTTACAAGGGCAAGAATACCTCCGAATGGATTGTGATTGAGAATCGTTGACCCTAAGCCGGAGAGCTCCCGCCATTCATGGCGTCAGACCGAAGTGCTTCCCGGCGGCTGGGCGGACTCGATCAGCCAACTGAAGATGCGGAGCATGTCGGGAACGCGATCAATCATCATTTCCGGGTGCCACTGAACAGCCAAAATGCCTGCCTCCCGCTTTTCTATTGCTTCGATTACCCCGTCCTGGGTGCAGGCACTGACGCTGAAACCGGGAGCAGGGTCTCTGACCGCCTGATGGTGGTAGCTGTTGGTTCGCATTTCCCCCTGTCCGAAGACCTCAGCCAGAATGGTATCTGAAACAATATTGACAGTATGACCGGGAACATATTTCTGGCTATCCTGATAGTGCTGCAACTGTGATTTTCCGCGGTGCGACAAGTCCTGCCACAACGTTCCGCCGAAGGCCACATTGATGACCTGAATACCCCGGCAGACCCCCAGAACAGGCTTCCCCAGCAAAAAAGCCAGTTGTACGGCCAATATTTCGTATTCGTCCCGCTCCGGGAAGACGGGACCCAGTTTAGGCGAAGGCTCGTCACCATACAGCAGCGGATCTACGTCATAACCGCCGATCAACATCAGCCCGTGCACGGCCTGAATTTGTCGCCGAATAGCGGCCGGGTCACGGACCCACGGCAAAATCACCGGAGCCCCTCCGGCCTTAAAGACAGCTCCAGTATAATCGCGGCTGGCGAAGAATCGCTCACTGCCGGCATGAAGCCCTTCCCCCGCGAGCCAGAGACTTGCCAGAATCCCTATAAGCGGCACCATTTCGCCTCGCCCCCTGCTCTAAAACTTGCGGGTTGTTTCAATCACTTCCGGACTTGGGCTGTAATAGCTCACACCCCGTCGTTTGACGATCGTTTCCCCACCGCTTCTTTCCACTGTGACCCACGATCTTACCACAAGACCCTCCTGTCCCTTGAGCAGCACCTTCTCTTGTCCGGCCGTCAGCTTGGGATTGTAACGATATTCCTTGGAAAAAGAAAACCTTTTCAGCACACTGTGATGCCAGGTAACTCTCGGCGGCTCACTGAACCCGTAGATAGCTACATAGAGAGTATTATCCACTGACTGCGCCCAGATCAGTATCGGCTTATCGGTTGTATTTTTAAACTGAAAATCCTTTACACCATAAAAGACAGTTGCGTCTTGTCCCGGGGGAACATAGGGCACCGTCATGGAGTGAGGGTAGCGGCGGACAATCTGGAAATCGCAAAAAAGCGCCACATTGTACAAGACTGAGGCAATTTTGCATACACCGCCGCCGATGGTTGTGGTTATCCTGGTTCCTTTATAGGTCGGGCCGGGACGGTACCCCCGGCTGGCGGTATATGGCCCGACCACTTTATTTTGGGAAAATACGCCGCCAGCCTCGATGACCGTTCCGGACAACCTTTCGGCTGCCAACCCGATATTATAACCCTCCCCAGGCAACGGATCATCCAGGGTCGCCCGGTAGGCGGCCATAAGATTCGGGCTGTTCAGCTCGCCTAATGCTGCCTGAAAGGCAGGATCCCCTTCCCACGGCAGGGGTCCTGTATAAGCTTTATCCATGTCCTTGAAGACCGCATATATATCCTTTGCCGCCATTTCCTCCCCCTTCACCAGGGCCGGGTTATCGGCAGCGGCAATCGCCTCGATGGCGTCGTTCTCGAAAGCCATGGACAACGGCAGATAGTGGTCCCACGCCAGCCAGAACAACACGATAGCCGCCAGGACCGCCAACCATTTCTTCATATCCATTCGTTCCCCCATATACCGCGCTAGAACAGTATATGCGGCTTGCGGCAGGTCCTAGACTGAAAAGCCGATCACAGCTACAGCAGACAAAAAAAAGCAGCCGTTAAACGGCTGCTTTTTTTGTGTCGCTAAACCATAGGCTGTTCAAGAACGAGAATAGCACGTCCTGATTAACCAGGCCATACCAGCGCATTCTGCTTATCGGCAATAGCAGGTACGATTTGTGTGCGGGTCGCACCGGAAGAGCTCTTGCTTGCGTACTAGCGTACGCGAGCAAGAGCTCTAAAAAGCAGGCGCACGACGCTTCAGCGGCGATGCGATCGCTTTCAACAACGCTAGGCGAAGTTTTTCAACAGCCGTAAACGGTCAGGCGGAAGGAGCCTGTTCGTCTCTTCCTGCCTTGCGGAGCATCAGCAACAGCACCGCCGCTCCCAGCAGGCAGGCCACCAAAAACAAGATTCCACCAGTAAAAGAGCCGGTCGCTTTCCCGATATAACCCATGGCATACGGACCGATGAAGCCGCCCAGATTGCCGATGCTGTTGATCATGGCGATAGCTCCCGCGGCAGCGGTGGTCGTCAGGAAAGACGCCGGAATCGACCAGAAGGGTCCGAAAGAGCCGTAAATCCCCATCACCGCGATGGTAAAGAAGATCATCGACACCGTGATGCTGATATCGGCCAGCAGTACACTGCCGGTGAGCCCTACAGCACCTGTCAGCATGCCGCCGATGGTGTGCCAGCGGCGCTCCCCGGTTATATCGGAATGCTTGCCGATAAAATACATGGCAAAAAAGCCGAAAATATAGGGTACCATAACCAGATAGCCCACCGTCTGGTTGCTCATGGAAGCTGATAGCGCCTTGACCAGGATCGGCAGGAACATTGTCACCCCGTAGAAACCGCAGACCCAGGTGAGGTAGATTCCGGATAGGATAATCACATCCCGGTCGGCAAAAGCCTGCATCAAAGTATACTTCTTTTTCTCCTGCTTGGCGGCGCTTTCGACAGCCAGGACCCCGACGAGCCATTCCCGCTCGTCGTTTTCCAGCCATTTGGCGTCCTCAGGCTTGTTGGTCAGATAAAACGGGGTGATGATCCCCAGAATAACCGAAGGCACAGCCTCCATAATAAACAGCCATTTCCAGCCGGCCCAGCCCATCCAGGTGATTCCCAGTATGTATGTAGAAACCGGCGCAGCCACGATGTTGCAAATCGGCAGGGACATCATGAAAAAAGCCACCGCTTTTGCTGTATCTTTGGAACGACTCCAGGTACTCAAGTAATAAATAATGCCAGGGAAAAAGCTCGCTTCAGCGACTCCGAGGAAGAAACGCACCACATAAAACTCCATGGGGGTGGAAACCCAGGCCGTCAGGCCGGAAATAAAGCCCCAGGTAATAAGAATACGGGCTATCCAAAGCCTGGCGCCGACTTTGGCCATAATGAGATTGCCAGGCACTTCCATGAGAAAGTACCCGATAAAAAAGATTCCCGCCCCAAAGCCGTAAATCTCACTGTTGAAGCTTAGTTCCTTATTCATCGATAGTGCCGCGAAACTCACGTTAACCCGGTCGAGGAAAGCCACAACGTACAATAGACCCAAGAAAGGAATCAGTCGCCAGAAAACCTTGCTTACTGTACGTTTTTCCAGTTGACCATCAGTCATAATTGCACTCCCTCCAAACTCCGCCTACTCTCGCCTGCGGAGCATTTGTTTATTTTCTATTATAGCACCCCTTTGCATCTAACTTCTACCCCCAATGTACAATTGTCCATTTGTCGACATAATATTCTTCAATACCCAGCCCGCCACAGTGGCAGCAAACACACAAATCCGATGAGACCCAACCCAACCAGATACAACAGACCGCCGACGAAACTGCCGCTCACCCCGATCAGATAACCAATGATAAGCGGCGCCATTGCTGCTCCGATATTGGTAAGACCGTTCATCAGCCCGGCGCCGGCGCCCGCTATCGGAGTGGGAACCAGCTGTTGCAGCATGGCCCAAATCACCGGCAAGCCGCTGCCAAGGGCGGTTATCCCGCAGGCGATGGCGATAGCGGCCAAGACATTATTGGTACTGACGATGCTTCCCAGAACTCCCAGAGCCGCCCCACAGATCGACATAGCCGCGAACGGAGCCCGCCGATTGATTTTATCGGAAAAGTGCCCTGCCAGAAGGGCCGCGACCGCTCCCAGCAAATACGGCAGCGAAGCCGCAAAACTCATGCTGTTCCAAGAGAATCCCTGGACGGTTTTGAGGTAGGAAGGAAGCCAGGAAATGGTTCCCCACCATATCGACGCATGGCAGAAACTGAAAACCGTCAGCAGCCAAAATTTATAATCAGCTGCAAATAGCGTAAAACTTTCCCTTAGGCCGGGGCTCGTGCCCTGCTCTGTCGTTTCCGGGCCAAGCCCCTGTTCGATATGGTCGATTTCCGCCGGGGTCACCCGCTTATGCTGGCGTGGCCGGTCGGTGGTATAAAACCAGATCAGAAGAACAGGCACGATATTGAGAGCAGCGAGAATAAAAAAGCTCTGCCGCCAGCCCAGGTGGACCAGCCAGGCCAACAGCGGGATAGCAACAGCCGGCCCGAGGATCAGGCCTGACAGCCACACCGCGTTCGCTTTGCCGCGTTCGGAGGGCGGGAACCAGTTCTTGACATATTTACTCTGCATAGGCCAGTGTATTCCCTCGCCGATTCCCAGCAAAAATCTGGAGACCAGCAGCATTTCGACGGCAGGAGCGACGCCGCCCAGAATCATAGCCGGCACCCATACAACGATGGACAGGGCCATCATCTTTCGCGGCCCGACGATATCGCCAAATGGGCTGAAGACGATATTCGACAAGGCGTAGGGCAACAGGAAGGCTGTCATAATCAGCCCCATCACCATGGGTTTGTCGGTCAGGCCCATATCCTGAATAAAAGCGTTGTCTGCCAGCAGGATCGAAATATTGACCCTGTCAAGATAGGCCACAAGCAGCACCAGAAACAGGATGCGAATCAGGACATATCTTTGGGGCGAATGGTCCTTGGCCTGTTTGAGGGCGAAGAAAGCGCGATAGAACTCCATTATTTGTTGCCTCCGGTTATTAGCTATAGACTGAGCTTTTGCAAGACATTTAGATAAAATACGGCATCTCTATTTTTTCTCCTGCCGGAGGCGTGGTCCAAAAGAGAAAGATGCAGTCGCCTGCATCTTTGATGGCAAACCTTATTTCGGTGTCTGCGAAACCTGCTCCCCTGTCTTAGGGTGCCGGCGCCGCTGGAGCTTTTTCGTTACCCGGTCGATCACAACGAACAACACCGGGATCAGGAATATACCCAGCGATGTGGCCATCATCATGCCGCCGACCACGGCGGTACCCATAGCGTTCCGTGCGCCAGCGCCGGCGCCGGTGGCCATCGCCAGAGGGCCGCAGCCGATGATGAATGCCAGTGAGGTCATCAGGATAGGCCTCAGCCTGATGGTGCAAGCCTCGATGGCCGCCTTGACCGGATCCATGCCTTTATCCACCCGGACCTTGGCAAATTCGACGATCAGGATGGCGTTCTTGGCAGCCAGCCCAACCAGCATCACCAGGCCGATTTGCATATATACGTTATTCTGCAGATTCCGCAGGTATTCAGACAGGAAGGCGCCGAAAACGCCTATCGGGACGCAGAGGATGACCGCAAAGGGTATGCTCCAGCTCTCATAAAGAGCCGCCAGGGTCAGGAATACGAACAATAGCGCAAACCCGAACAGGATGGGGGCCCGGCCGCCCGAGATCTTCTCCTCGCGGCTCTGGTCGGTCCACTCATAGCTGTAGCTTTTCGGCAACACCTGGTCAGCCACTTCTTCCAGCGCCTTGATCCCCTGTCCCGAACTGTAGCCTGACGCCGGATTGCCGCCTACCTGGATGGTCCGGTAGCCGTTGAACCGTTGAATAACCGACGGACCGCTGACCGGTACCGGTTTTACCAGGGTATCCAGGGGCACCATTTTCCCTGACGCGGTGCGGACGAAAAAGAATTTGGTGGCATCAGCGTCGTTTCTAAACTGGGGTTCGGCCTGCATAACCACTTTATAGGTCCGGCCGAAGCGGTTGAAATCATTGACCTCCAGTCCCCCTAGGAAGACCTGAAGGGCGCTAAATACGCTATCTACAGGAACCCCCAGCGCCTTGGCCTTCTCCCGGTCGACCTCATACTTGTAGCCAGGAGTATCCACCCGGAAATTGGAGTAAATTGTACCGATTTCCGGCCGCCCACGGGCGGCGGCCAAAAACTGCTTGGAGACGGCGTCGATTTCGGCGTCAGAGCCGTTGCCCCGGTCCTCCAGCATGATGGTAAAACCGCCGGATCGGCCGATACCAGGCAGAGAAACGGCGTTAAAAGGCAGCACCGTCGCTTCCGGCACGCTCTTTCCAATTGCTAAGGTCTGGCTCATCTGCTGCCAGACGCTCAGTTCAGGCTTGGTCCGCTCATCCCAGGGCTTGAGACGGGTAAAAAGGAGGCCAGCGTTGGGCTTGTTGGCGATGGCCAGGAAGTCCACGCCGGTGATTACCGCCACCTCCTGGACACCCTCCTGTTTGCCCACCAGTTGTCCGATCTTGTTGCCAACCAACTGGGTCCGGTTCAAGCTGGCGGCCTCCGGCAGATTAAAGGCACTAATATAGAAGCCCTGGTCTTCTTCCGGTACAAATGATGTCGGCACCTTGCCGAAGAGCACGCCGCTGAGGATGATCAGTACACCGAGCAGGGCGATGCCCAGCATCCCCCTGCGGATACAGGTGCCCACGCCCCGTCCGTAGCTTTCGACCGTCCGTTCAAACCAGATATTAAAGCGGCGAAAAAACTTATAAACAAACCCCTCATGGGCATTCGGGTCATAAGGCTTCAGCAGCCGAGCACACAGCGCCGGCGTCAGCGACAAGGCCACAATCGCCGACAGGGCTACAGCCACGGCAATGGTCAGGGCGAACTGCTTGTACAAAACCCCCACCGTGCCGCCGAAAAAAGCCACCGGGATAAAGACTGAAATCAGGGCAAAAGCGATGGCCACAACCGGGCCTTGAACTTCGCTCATCGCCAGAACGGTTGCGTCGTGAGGGCTCATGCCGTTGTAACGCATATGATGCTCCACCGCCTCGATGACGACGATGGCGTCGTCAACCACCAGGCCGATAGCCAGCACCATAGCAAACAAGGTCAGAGTGTTGATGGAAAAACCCAAAGCCAAAAAGGCCGCAAAGGTGCCAAGCAGCGATACCGGCACCGCCAGCATCGGGATCATCGTTGCCCGGCCGCTCTGCAGGAAAATGTACACAACCAGCATGACCAGCAACAGCGCCTCGGTAAAAGTAATAGCTACTTCCTTCATCGATTCCCGGACAAATAGGGTGCTATCGACAATAATCCGATAGTCCATGTCCGGCGGAAAGCGCTTGGCGGCGTCAGCGATGACCTGCTTGCAGTTACTGACGGTTTCCAGGGCGTTGGCGTCGGTGGTCAGCTGGATGGTGAAAGTCGCTGCCGGCTGGCCATTGATATCGCTGGCAAACATATAGTTCCGGCCGCCCATCTCGATTCTGGCGACATCCCGCAGTCGGATGAAAGAACCGTCTGGCTGCGAACGGATGATGATTTTGCCGAACTCTTCCGGTTCCAGAAGCCGGCCCTGGATGCTGGCCGAGTACTGGAATTCCTGGTCAGGCAGCGAAGGCCGCTGGCCGATGGTCCCGGACGGGGCCTGGACGTTTTGCTCGTTGATGACCTGACTGATATCATTCGTGGTAATGCCCAGCCGGGCCATCTTGTCCGGCTGGAGCCATATCCGCATACCGAAGTCGGCGCCGTAAGCGTTGATATTGCCAACGCCCTTGACCCGTTTCAAGTCCTCGATAAGATTGATATCACCATAGTTTTTCAAAAAGACGCTGTCATAGGTGCCCTTAGGCGACCACAGGGCAAAAACCAGGGCGTTGTCCGGCGACACCTTGCGGACAGTTATCCCTGCCTGCAAAACAGCCTGAGGCAGCATCGCGTTGGCCTGGAACACCCGGTTTTGGGTCTGCACCGCCGCCAGGTCCGGGTCCTTTCCCAGCTCGAACTTGACACTGAGTTGATAATTGCCTGAGTCGGTGCTTGTCGACAGCATCGACACCATATTCTCCACACCGTTGACCTGCAGTTCGATCTGCTGAGCCACGGTCTGCTCCAGCACCTGGGCGTTGGCCCCCTGATAGGAGGCATAGACGCTGACCTGAGGCGGAGTAATCTGGGGGTACTGGGCGATCGGCAGGTTAAAGGCCGAAATGAGACCTACCAAAGTAATAATAATCGACAATACCATTGCAAAAATCGGACGTTCTATGAAAAATCTAGCCACCGGTTTACCCCCTAATTCTTGGCCGAACCCTGCAGATCATCTGGTCCGATCATAGTTGCATTCATCAGCGTTCCCGGTGGGGTCTTCAAAAAGCCTTCCACCACAATCCGGTCAGTTGTAGTCAGGCCTTCTTCCACCACCCACAGGCCGCCGACCCGGGGTCCCATCCGTACCGGCCGCGATTCGGCCTTGCTATCCGGTCCGACTACAGTGACGAAGGTTTTCCCGAGCAGTTGCTGCACAGCGCGCTGCGGAATCAGCAAAGCCCCCTGCCGTACTTCGCCTTGGGCCACAACCCTGGCAAACATGCCCGGAATCAGCATCTGCTGTGCATTATCGAAGACGGCCTTCATGGTGAGGGTTCCGGTGCTCTGGGATAATCCCCTGTCCACCTGTTCAATCCGCCCGGCGTTGGCATACTGCGATCCGTCGCTGAGAACGAGCTGCAGATTATTTCCCCAGTCGGCCGCCCCGGCGCCACGGCCGAGTTGCGCCAACCGCAGATATTCATTTTCACTCATGCTGAACTGAACAAATACCGGATCAACCGATGATATTGTAGCCAGCACCGTTTGTCCGGACTGGACGAAATTGCCTACCGCCAGGTCATTCACGTCGATGCGGCCGCTGAACGGGGCAACAATCAGCGTATCCTGCAGATCGTCCGCAGCGGACTGCACCCTCGCCCGGTTCGCCTCCACCACGGCGGCGTTTTGCCGCTCCACCGCCAGGGACGTATCCACGACCTGCTGGGCGATGGCCTGCTGGCCACCCAGTTTTTGATATCTCATGGTATCCAGGTGAGAATTGCTGAGGGTCGCCTCAGACTGCGCCAACTGGGCCTGGGCGCTCAGCAAAGCAGACTCGTACTGACGGCGGTCGATTTGAAACAGCGGCTGCCCGTCCGTTACCGTAGCCCCGCCGCTCACCATCTTGCCGACAATATTGCCTGACACTCTGGCCCTGATCTGGACTTCATTTTTTGCTGTCACCTGGCCGACGAATTCATAGGTAACCGTTGTATCCCGCTGGATCACCTGCATAGCCTTTACTTCCACCGGTGCAGGAGCCTGCGCCGCTTGCCGGCCGCAGCCGGTCACAACAGTCATCATCCCAATGACCATCAACCAGAAAATATAATGCTTGCTCCAACGTGTGAACATTGCCTGGAATACCTCCTTGATGTGCCTTAACTCAAACCTCTTCCCGCCAAAGTCTGTCCCGGGCTCTGCCCAAGCCGCCTGGACAACGGGATTGACTGATGAGTCCAATGATTAAAATAATTTTCGGCATCAAATCTGCAAATCCTCTTTTTCACCAGCCGCAAAAAACGTTTTCTATGACTGAACCAACCTGAGATTACAGCCGTTTACTTTATGATTATCATTGGCCTCCGCGCCGCGCGGCAGCTCCCTTTGCTGTTATTACTCGATGGCTATTCGTGATATACTTATAACAAAGAAGCAGGGAGGACCGGATGCATTTATCTTTTGTGGCTTTTATCAGTGTCTTTTTGACCCTATTTACCGCAATCAATTACTATATCGGACTGCGAACCTGGCAAACACTCGGACCCGCTCTGCCGCTGCCTGAGCCTGCCTTTTGGCTGCTTTGGCTGCTGCTGGCGTCGACCCCGGTCATAAGTCGGATCCGGCGCCTGCGCGCCACCGGATCAACAAGTAAACCACTGGCTCTCATCGGCGGTTACTGGATTGCGATAACCTATTACGCCTTCCTCGCCTGGCTGTGTATCGATTTCCTGCGCTTTGGAGCCGCCTGGCTGCATATACTGCCTGACAACCCGGCTGCACCTCAGTTTATAGGACTTGCCGCTTGGTCGGCGGTTTTTGTACTGCTGGCATATGGCACCTGGAACGCAAGCCGCCCGGTCATTCGCCGGCACCGCCTCACCATCGCTAAATCCCCGCCAAATCTCAGTCGCCTTAGCGCCGTCCTGGTCTCGGATGTTCACCTCGGCCCGGTCGTGGCGAACCCCCGGCTGGAAGCTCTTATCCGCCTTGTCAATCAGCTCGACCCGGACATCGTTTTTTTCGTCGGCGACACCATTGATGAAAATGTTACCTTTTTTGTCGCTCAGGGAATGCCAGAGATTTTGCGGCGCCTTAAAACAAAATTCGGAGCCTTTGCCGTTCTCGGCAACCATGAATATATCGGTGGTCAGTCTGAGCAGGCGGTGGCCGCTCTGGAAACAGCCGGTCTTACTGTTCTGCGCGACAATTCCCTCAAAGTGGCCGACAGTTTTTACCTTGTCGGTCGTGATGAACGCATCCGGGGCGGCTTTACCGGCGTACCCCGGGCGCCGCTTGCCAGAATCATGGCTGACTTCGACCCTTTCCTGCCGATCATATTGCTGGACCACCAGCCTATCGGTCTCGCCGAGTCGCAGCAGCAAGGCGTCGACCTGCAATTGTCCGGACACACTCACCGCGGCCAGTTTTTCCCCAACAACCTGATAACCCGCAGAGTCTTCGCGGTAGACTGGGGTTATCTCCGAATAGGATCGCTGCAGATTATCGTTTCATCAGGATACGGGACCTGGGGTCCGCCCATCCGCATCGGCAGCCGGCCGGAAGTGGTTCATA
>Ga0316232_1003411_pt1 | contig 14781 bp, 13 predicted proteins | sample TBHtaG_FD_206006 | JGI IMG/M metagenome (GOLD analysis project Ga0316232, IMG submission 206006) | Freshwater microbial communities from Trout Bog Lake, Wisconsin, USA - TBH18025_13 | ecosystem: Environmental > Aquatic > Freshwater > Lake > Hypolimnion/Profundal zone | place: USA: Wisconsin... | reverse complement strand
AAGAGCAGGTGCTGATGACGGCAGCCTGCCAGAATATAAAAAAGATCGCCACCCATCTGGCCAAGCTAGCCTAGAGGGTGGCGGTTCTGTTTTGTTAATGAAATATTAACCGTTTTTGGGCTGCTTTAAATTAGTTTTAGCCATTATTCTTAGATATGACTAACCCACCGTGAAAAACGGTGGGTTTGCCGACAGTCTGACAAGGCAGCCAATGATAGTCATTGGCTGCCTTGTCTATTTACGGCAAGGGCAGTTCAACAGTGAACCTTGTGCCTGAGCCGGGGGTGCTGGCGACCTGAATCCGGCCGCCGTGATGCTCAATGATCCATTTGGCGAGTGCCAGCCCCAGCCCGGCTCCACCCTTGAAACGGGAGCTGTCTACCTGATAGAAACGGTCAAATATTTTATCAAGATACCGGGCGTCAATCCCTTCGCCGCTATCGGCGACAATCATCATAGCTTTATTGTCGGACCGCAGTAACTGCAAGGAAACCTTCCCGCCTTGCGGAGTATGCCTGATGGCGTTGTCCAGCAGTATGCCGATGACCTGCCGGACCCGGTTTTCGTCGCCGCATAGGGTTGCTTCGGAGCCAACCGCGACTTCAAGTTCGAGCCCTTTGGCTGCGGCAATGCCGGTGAAGGGGGCGGCGGCGCCGGCGGCGGCCTGGTCCAGGGCGAAGAGTGCTTTGGTCAGCATCTGTTGCTGAGAATCGGCCCGCGCCAGAAACAGCAGGGAATTTACCAGTGCAGCCATCTGCTCCGATTCTTCTTGGATGTTACTCAGCCATTTATCCTGGCTGGCCACAGTCTCGTCCGGGCTTTTCATCACGATTTCCAGATTGGTCTGGATTACCGCCAGCGGCGTGCGCAGTTCGTGGGAAGCGTCAGCCAGGAAATCTTTCTGCTGCTGCCAGGCTCGCTGAATGGGAAGCAGGGCCCTGTTGGCCATAAAGATGCTTGCCAGCAGGGACAGAATCAGGCAGACAAAGCCGGTAGCAACCAGAGCCAGCACCAAGGTGCGGAGCAGGTTTTCCCGCTGAGCTATGTCTTCGAACACCAACAGCATTCCCGGCTGATCCTGCAGCGGGGTTTTATAATAAATATAGTCTCCGTTTCCGAAATAGATGGTCCCGGTATTGTTATTCCGTTGAAGAGCCTGCTCAACAAGCAGGGCCAAATGATGGGATTCAAGCGGTTGGTCGGAGGACTGGAAAGTGACCGCCCCTGCGGCGTCGGTTTTGATGAAAAACATCTGCAGCCAAGGTGGCCCCGGTGGCCCAGACGGTCCAGGTGATCCAGGCGGACCGGGCGGTCCAAAAGGATCGCGGTGGTCACGGTGGGGGATATTCTTGATAACGCCGGACTGAATGTCGGCGGCTACTCTCTGAAGTGCGGCTTCCGAATGTTTTGTCAGGTCGTTTTGCGCCAGAAAATAAGTTCCGGATGTTAAAATAAGAAAAAGAACGGCGATAATGACCAGATTGATGACAACGAGTTGCCGCCGCAGTTTACGAAACATCATGGTCCTCCTGGAGGTAATAGCCTATACTGCGAGCTGTTTTAATGCAGGGGGTGTTCAGCTTTTTGCGCAGGTAGTGAATATAGAGGTCGACGTTGGCCAGTTCAATTTCCGAGTTATAGCCCCAGACCTTTTCGAAAATGCGTTCTTTGGTCACAACATGACGGTGATTCCGCATGAGAAGCTCGAGTAATAAAGATTCCTTGACACTGAGCTGGACCACCGCGGTGCCCCTGGTCACCTCGCCCCGCAGCGGGTCCAGGGTGAGTCCGGCGGCGGTGATGGTGGCTTCGACCAGACTTTTTTTCTGTCTGCGGGCCAGGGCGCGCAGCCTGGCGAGAAGTTCGTCGGTGTTGAAGGGTTTAACCAGGTAATCGTCGGCACCCGCGTCCAGGCCTTCGACTCGGTCCTGGGGAGTATCTTTGGCGGTCAGAAGCAGCACCGGAGTATCAAAGCCCTGATCACGGAAAGTCTTTAAAAGAGTGATGCCATCCTGGACTGGCAGCATGCGATCAAGAATAATGACATCATAAAATCCGGCTACCGCCATATCAAGACCGGTTTCACCGTCCATGGCCGTATCCACCGCATAACCGCTTTTTTTTAATAAGTGGGCCAGCGCTTCGGCAAGTCTTTTTTCATCTTCAACCAACAACAGCTTCATAGTTACTCCTTGGTCCGAGATTTTGGCGCCGTGAACCTAATTTTACACGACTTTATCACCTATTTCTATTTTAATCGACAAATCTTTGAAATTTATTTTAATTTCAAAGAGATTTCCAAGACTGGCTTTCGATATACGTACAGGGAGACAGAAAACCCTGACAAACTATGAGGAGGTATAGTCAATGAGTGTTTCGTCAATCAACCCCTATCTGGCGGCGTTGTATGCCCAGAATTCCGCCATCGCAACCAGCAGTACGTCCGGCACCAGCACTGATCAAAAAACTTCAAGCTCCAGCAGTGTTCAGGGAACCAGCGGTTTGGACAGTTTCGAGCTCAGTGCGCCGCCGATATCCTTCCCAGGCTATGACAGTTCCGGAAATTCCACCGACGGCAGTAACCTGAAAGCGGATATTAAGGCCTTCTTGGCTAAGGTGAAGAACGGCACTGTTACTCAGGACGACATTCAAAAGCTGGAAGCCGAACTGAAACAGGCCGCTCAGGCGTCCGGTGCCCAGACCGCGCCCAGCACCAGCAGCACCAGCAGCAGTTCGTCGGATCTCCGGTCAGACGTAAAGAGCTTTCTCGATAAAGTGAAGGATGGTTCGGTAACCCAGTCTGACCTTCAAAGCATGCAGACCGAGCTGAAACAAGCAGTCCCGCCGTCTGACGCTGCTCAAGGCGCCGGTAACAGTGATTTCAAAAGTTTTATGGATAAAGTGGCCAATGGAACCGTGACCAGCACCGATCTCCAGAAGATGCAAAGTGAGCTGCAGCAAATGCAAAAAGCTGGCAGTGCTCACGGGCATCACCACCACGGTGGCGGCGACTCCAGTTCCAGTTTCGGCTCTGACCTGAGCAGCTTCATGGATAAGGTGGCGAACGGCACGGTTACCGACACCGATCTCCAGAGTATGCAAAGTGAGCTGCAGCAACAGCAGCAACAGACAGCTAGTTCGTAATCCCAAAAGAGGGAGACAATCCCTGCCGATAAAAACCTCGTACCAGCCGGTACGAGGTTTTTAGTTAGCAATAAATATTGCCTGCCGAGCCCACTCTTCGCGAACCTCAGTAGGATTTTTTGACCTCAATGTTATAGACTTTGAACTTCCGGTAGAGGGTGCTGCGATCCATTCCCAGCAGCTCGGCTGTACGGGTGATATGTTGATTGCACTGAGCCAGAGCGGCGGTGATTCTCGCTTGTTCGGAAAGCGAAGCAGGGAGTCCTGGGGTGGACGCTGGCCCGCCCGGTTTTGGCCGGGGTTCCCGGTAATCCCAGTATTTTTGGACGACATCGGCGGTAATGACTTGTTCGTTGGTGATGACAACCAGTCTCTCGATAAAATGCATCAGTTCCCGGACATTTCCCGGCCAGGGATACTGGCCAAGATAAGCGTAGGCTCTTGGGCTGATCTTGATCTGCTTATGATATTGCAGATTGTAATTTGCCAGGAAATATTCGGCCAAAAATTCGATGTCTGATTCCCTTTCCCGCAAAGGCGGCAGGCTCACAGTCAGAACATTGAGCCGGTAAAACAGGTCCTGCCTGAAATGCCCCTCGCCGATTAAATCAGACAGGTTCTTGTTGGTTGCGGCAATAATTCTGGCGTCAATCGGGATGTTTTTGTCGTCCCCCAGCCGCATGACCTGCTTTTCCTGCAGCACCCTAAGCAGCCGACTCTGGCCGTATTTATCCATTTCCGAAATTTCATCAAGAAAAATAGTGCCTCGATGAGCCATTTCAAATAATCCTGGTTTGCCTTTTTTGGTCGCCCCGGTAAAAGCGCCTTCCACGTAGCCGAACAGCTCGCTTTCCAGCAGATTCGGCGGCAACGCGGCGCAATTGAGGGCGACGAAGGGGCCTGCTTGTCTGGGGCTCATATTATGAATGCTCTGAGCGAACAGCTCCTTGCCGGTCCCGGACTCGCCGGCGATCAAAACCGACGCGTCGACTGCGGCGATTTCCCGGGCGATTCTTTTGGCCTCAACGACTTGTGGCGAAATACCTGATATATCGGTGAAATTGTATCTGGCGACAAATTTCTTTGCCAGGACGTCGTTGCGGATTCGGGCCTCCATTTCCTGAATCCGGGTAATATCCTGAAAAGTGATGATAGCGCCGATGATGGTCTCGTCGACTTTGATCGGAGCCACATTGACCGATATCCAGATATCACCGAACTGGAAGGTCTGGCCAAGGAACTCGCGGCCGTCGTTCAGGCAGGCCTCGATATGTACAAGATCAAGACACGAGTCTATTTTCTGACCGAGCATTGTTTTTGCAGGTCGGTTGAGCAGCCGCTCGGCTGTGGGATTGAAGACTTTGATGATCTTGTTGCGATCGATACTGATAATGGCCTCTGACGAATAGTCTACAAGGGCTTTAAATTCCTGGGCATGCTCTTTTTCGATTTTGCGGCCCAGGGATATTTTTTGAGCCTCAAGAAACGCCGCCCGGAAGGAGAAGTCTCCTGAACGGATGCGAAGCGTTTTGAAGCCTTTCTGCGCCGCCAGCATGATCGTTTTTTTTCCGCCCAGCACGATATCGGTGTCGGAGGGCTTTAGCTGCGATATCCTCGCAAGATTATAGACAATATCCTCGGGGTAAACCGTCAGTTCGATATCCAGAATGGTTGCCAGCACTTCAATATCCTGGAGCATATTGCGAAAGGCGGAAACCAGGACTTTGGGGCGGACCAGTCCGGTTATTTTTTTTGCTTCATGGAAGACCTGCGCCAGATCCTGGCCGGTGACCGAAATATCGACAACCGGAATCCTTATCTGCGAGTCGCTGATAAGCTGAGCCGTACCGCCCCGGGAAACAATAACATCAACATCTTCTTTTTCCAGGCCTTTTGCGAGCCTGACCGCCTTTTTCAGCCTGGCGAGGTAGAGATCGATGGTGTTGTCCAAACCAAGTTCGCGGATGATTTTTTTGCCCTGGAGATACTGGTCCTTGTCGGGGGCGATGAATGCTATTCTGGACATGCTTTTATCCTCCTAATCCGGTATGGAAGCTTCGCAGTGAATGCCGAGGCCGGTCATGTGAGTTCTAGAGTCATTGTACCTGATTGTCGCTACAACATGCAACAACAATTGTAGCATAATCCGCGACAATTGTTGTTGCGTATTCGAGGAGATCACTTCGCCAGGTCCGGCCATTCGTGTGTTTACCGTGTTGGCATGCTATTTGCATAGATAATTAGTGCGATTGCAGCTAAACAGCAGCAAAAAAACCATCGCCCGACCCGCAATAATAGGAGGAGCAAATGTTGATGAAAGCAGTTATACTTGACGGATATACCCTGAACCCGGGTGACCTGAGCTGGGACAAGCTGAAGGACTTGTGTGATTTAACAGTATATGACCGCACCGCTTATGATGTCAGTGGCACAAGCGATATCATAAAACAGGTAGGGGACGCCCAAATAGTCTTTACCAATAAAACCCCGCTGACGGCAGAGGCTATCAACGCCATGCCTGAACTGAAATTCATCGGCGTGCTGGCAACAGGCTTCAACGTCGTCGACATTGAAGCCGCAAAAAAGCGCGGCATCACGGTAAGTAATATCCCTACCTACGGCACCGACGCCGTGGCCCAGATGGCGATCGCCCTGCTGCTGGAAATGTGCCATCATGTCGGGGAGCATAACCGGGCTGTTCAGCAGGGTGATTGGGTCAGCAACCCTGACTGGTGTTTCTGGAACTATCCCTTGATGGAACTGGCGGGAAAAACAATGGGAATCATCGGTTTCGGCAGAATCGGGCAGGGAGTGGGTAAAATCGCCCAGGCCCTCGGAATGAACGTGCTGGCTTTTGACAGTTACCAGATTTCGGGTCTGGAATCGGCTACACTGCGATACGCCGACCTGGATGAACTGCTGGCGAAATCCGATGTGATCAGCCTGCATTGCCCTTTGCTGGAGAGTACCAGCGGGATCATCAACAAAGACAACATAGCAAAGATGAAAGACGGGGTTATGATTATCAATAATTCCCGGGGACCGCTGGTTGTGGAGGACGATCTGGCCCAGGCGCTGAACAGCGGCAAAGTTGGCGGTGCGGCGCTGGATGTGGTGTCGTCAGAGCCGATAAAGGCGAATAATCCCCTGCTGAAAGCCAAAAACTGCATCATCACCCCACATATATCCTGGGCGCCGATAGAATCACGGCAGCGCCTCATGGATATTGCGATAAATAACCTCAGCAAATACCTCGCCGGGAAGCCTGTTAATGTTGTGAACCAGTAATCAATACCCGGCAATATTCCTGCTGTTGAAAACCTTCGCTTAGCGTCATTGGCCCTAGCGTGCGCTTGCGTCCGCCAAGTACGCGGCCCGCTCTTTCGGTAGGCCTAGCTATGATTGTTTTGAAACAGCCTGGGATTTAAAGATACTCTGAAATAAGAAATGATCCCCCGGATAAAGGGGGATCATTTCTTATTTCCGGCCTTCCGCAGCACCGCTGTAGTCGGCACCGGCACCGGCGATTGCGCCTGTAAACAATCCGGCGGGACCGTAATCTCGGCCTTCCGCAGCACCGCTGTAGTCGGCGCCGGCACCGGCGATTGCGCCTGTCGATAGCCCTGCGGCGAAACCGGCTGTAATCCATGGGCAGGCTGTCCAAGCTAAGACTATGCCCAGGAAGAATGCTTGTGTAGCTGCTTTTCTTAATAAGGGTTTCCAAGGATTCATTTGTCAATCGCTCCTTTTTTTGCTGCTGATTAAATATTGTCTGGACCTTTCTTTCAAAATATACTAACCTAGCATTATCGATAGATAGAATTGATAGTTTGAATGCGTAGGTTCGAATATATCGATGGGTGGTAGACATAAAATGGAGTTTCGTCAGCTGAAAACTTTTGTGGCAACCGTAAAATATTCGAGTTTCACCAAGGCCGCAGACCATCTCGGTTATGCCCAATCGACCATAACCGGCCGTGCACCGAGAGTGACCTTACAACTCAGGTTCTTTATGAAGAACCGATGGCAGTCATCGCGGCGCCCGACCATCCCCTGGCTGGGCAGCGCCAAGTGTTGCCCCGGGACTTCAATGATCAGGCGCTGGTTCTGACGGAAACCGGGTGCACCTACCGGCGAATTTTCGAAAGCATTCTTACCCAGGCCGGAGTAAAGCCAGCATCAATATTGGCGGTAGGCAGTAACGAAGTCATCAAAAGATTTGTCAGCGACGGGTGGGGGATCGGCTTCTTGCCCTATGTCACCATTCAGCAGGAAATTGAGCAGGGACAAATCGTCGCATTGCCGTGGGCAGGGCCCCCTTTGATGTCTACGCTCAGGTCATGTATCACAAGGAGAAATGGTTTTCTCCCGCATTGCGGGCCTTTTTCGAACTGGCGCTGGAGCGACTACAAGCCCCCATCGTAGGCAAGATTGCCCATCATTCCTGATCAGGCAGGATCGGCAATGCATCGTTTATTCATGCCCTGTAAGCAACCTTGCCGTCAGACGGGGCATACTTAAGTCTGGGAAGATTTCAACAATCGACGCAAAGCTGTCCAGGCCTCAGTATCTGGTTGGCAACGTGGTTTCCTTGGATCGAAAAGAGACGATAGGAGTTGTCTTTGTGCAGCCGCTAAAGGCATATGGATTGATAGTATTATTGGTAATCATCCTTTCAGGGGGGCTCCTTTATCTGGCGAAAGAAAAATCAATGGATTCTGCGCCTGTAGCCCCTTACAACTATGGAAAAGCTGTCGTTGTGTCGGCTGAGCTGGAGGATCGTATCGATCAATATGGCCATCACAAGGGGCAGAACCTAAAGCTGCGGCTGCTGTCAGGCCCGGAAAGCGGGAAGATGGTCGAGAGCTTCCATGTGTTGGCTAAGAACCCCCAGGATTTTGACGCCCTGCTGGCAGCCGGCGACCGGGTTATCATTGGGATTGACAACAATGACGGTGTTATAAGCTATTATTTCAGCGATTTTGACCGTTCCCCGTACTTTTACCTTCTTGTGGCGGTATTCGCGCTCAGTTTGATCTATTTCGGTCGAATCATCGGGTTGAAATCGCTGATCGGCATCGGGCTTTCCCTGCTCATTCTGTGGCGCGGGTTTATTTTTGCGATGCTGCAGCCCAACATCAATGTCTATATTTTGGCCCTGCTATTTTGCTTCATCATTGCTTTCCTTGTGTTAATCGTTATCAGCGGGATTTCAGTAAAAACCTGTGCGGCCCTTCTTGGTACCTGGGGCGGACTGGCTTTTGCCAGTATCCTGTCGTACTTGTCCATTCATCTCATGCATCTGACAGGTCTTGACAGTGAAGAAGCATTTATGCTCAAAGCCAGTATCGTGCCTTTTTTAGACTTTCACGGCGTATTATTCGCCAGTATGATTGTCGCCTCTTTAGGGGCGATCATCGATGTTGCGATTTCCATTGCTTCGGCGCAGCTGGAAGTTTATCATACCTGCTCCCAGATCACCTGGAAAGAGCTATATCAGCGGGGTATGAATGTCGGCAAAGACATAATGGGAGCAATGTCCATCACCTTGATTCTGGCCTATGTGGGCAGCTCATTGCCCTTGATATTGCTGATTGCGCTGGATAAGCATACACCGTTTGAAAGAGTGCTCAACCTGCCGATTATCACCACCGAACTGGTTCGGGCCTTGGTTGGCAGTATCGGACTCATCTACGCCATACCGCTGACTGCTTCGATTACAGCGCTGATTCTCTCCCGGAAGGCGCGGGACCCAGTTTGATCCGGTATTAGCTGTTTTGGAATGAAAGTACCTGCAACCTTTGGGTTGCAGGTACTTTTGTGTTTGCCATGAAATTGACAAGTCATCTGCCTTAGTGCAAAAGAGCCAAAATTCTCGGCGGCAGTCAGCTGTGAATTAATTGTGAATATTGGGAAAAGTACAGGAGGATTTTTCCGAGGAAGCAGAGAAAACTTTACATCAATAAAATGCGGGAAGCCTTCCCTCTATGCGGGAAAGCTTCCAGGGGGTAAAAAATACTGGCCGATGGCCGGCCAGCGTATGTTTAACCGCGTGAATATCGGGTTGCCTGCGGGCGCTTTTGCCAGCCACACGCCAACGAGACTTCTTCAGTCGAGCGCTGCAAATGTTGAAGCAGTTCTTCCTTGCGTGAATTGAAACGGCTAAGCGGTCCGGAAACAGCCATCGCGGCAACAACGTCATCATATCCGTTGCGGATCGGCGCAGCAAAGCACACCAATCCTTCCTGCGCCTCTTGTTGATCTTCGGCAACGCCTGTGCTGCGGATTTCGGCCAAACCCAGACGAAGTTCGTTCTTGTCAACAATGGTGAAGGGAGTGAGGGGAAGCAGGTCAACTTCCTGCAGATACTTCTCGAGTTGTTCAGGCGGCAAAAACGCCAGTAATAGCTTGCCGGTCGCGGTGGCGTATGCCGGTCGTTTCAGGCCTATCTGAGAGGTGATGGTCGCCGGGTTGCTGCCGGTCATTTTATCGACACACGTGACCTCTCCATGGCTATACAGGGGTAGAATGCTTGTCTCACCGGTCTGTTGGTTGAGTTCCTGCAAATAAGGGCGGCATTCCATAATGATGTTGGTATTGTTCAGAATGTTGGCGCCCATGGTGACCATCTTCATGCCAGGCTTATATTTCCCGGTGTGGGCGTTTTGAACAACAAAACCTTTTGATTCTAAGGTAATAAGCAATCGGTGCGCAGAACTGGTTGAGATGCCTAAATGCTTGCTGATTTCGGTTACCCCTTGTTCTGCTTCCGTGACTGCCATAATCTCCAAGACGTTCAGCGCGTTCTCGACAGAGTGCAATATCTGCTGGGCCATAGGTCTCCTCCTAAAAAAACAAATCTTGTTCCGAATCTAAAAGTTCGTTTTCACCAGGCAAAATCCCTTCTCACTCCGGCAAGATCGGTAGACGGTATTCACTAGGTCATAACTACAACAACAGGAGGTATTATTATGATCAAGCTCTGCCCGGGTCCCAATCCCAATCCCCGGAAACCGCGCCTGAAAGCGCCGCCGGGGGCGACCGATTCCCACTTTCATATTCTTGGGCCCGCGACCCGCTATCCCTATGTTGAGAACCGGGAATACACGCCGCCTGATGCCCTGCCCTCGGCGTGCCGTCATCTGTTCGACACCCTTGGTATCAGCCGGGCGGTGCTGATTCAACCCAGCGTATACGGGACAGACAATAGCTGCATGGTGGAGGCGGCCCCCCAGCTTGGTATTCCTTCGCGTATGGTGGTGGTTGTCCCTTTCGATACCCCGGACAAGGAATTGGTCCGGCTGCATGACGCAGGTGCTCGTGCCGTCAGGTTTATCCTTGCGCACGTGGGTGGCCTGCCGCTCGCGGATTTAGAACGATTTTCCGCCCGCATCAAGGATATGGGCTGGCATATTCAGCTCTTGCTGCGGCCAAACCATCTTATTGAGCTTGAGCCTCGCCTTGCCAAGCTGCCGACAGACTTCGTAATTGACCACATGGGTTTTGTGCGCCCGTCCGAAGGGCTGGAACAACCGGCGTTCCAGGCGTTGCTCCGCCTGATCCGGGGCGGACGTTGCTGGGTAAAGTTCACCGCCGGTTATCGTTTCTCCGCTGAAGCTCCACCCTACCGGGATGGTATCCCCTACGCGCAAGCTCTTGTTGAGGCTCGCCCCGACCGTCTTCTCTGGGGCAGCGACTGGCCGCATGTAATGTTCAAAATTGCCGATACCACCGATCTTTTTGATATGTTGCTTGACTGGGTGCCGGATGAACAGGCGCTGAAAAGGATCCTGGTGGATAATCCGGGAGCGCTCTTCGGTTTTTAGTCGATCCGAAAGACTTGGAATGAAGAACAGAAGGAGGAAAATCATGGCTGAATGGGAACGAAAACTGGGGTTGATCGTCCCTTCCTGGAATACGGTCAATGAGTACGAAGTCCAGCGGGTGGTAAGTCCGGCGATGTCGCTGCACACCATGCGCATCCAGCACACCGCCGACACGGAAGAAAATCTGATGTGGATGGGAACCCAGGTGCCTGCTACGGCAAAACTTCTGGCCCATGCGAAAGTCGAGGTCATCTGCTATGGCTGTGCGGCCGGAGGCTTTATCAAGGGGCCGAAGTATGATCAACAGATTATCCGGGACATCGAGGAAGCCACCGGAATTCCCGGAGTGACTTCTTCGGCGGCAACCGCTGACGCCCTCCGGAGTCTGGGGGTGGAGAGGGTAAGCATTGCCTCGCCCTATGAGCCCTGGTTGAACGAAAAACTGAAACAATATCTTGAAGCCAGCGGCTTTCAGGTAATGGCTATGCAGGGTCTCGGGACTCAGGCTCACGCCAGTTGCACACCGGAAGAGAACGCAGCCCTGGCGGCGGAAGTCGACCGCGCCGAATCTCAGGCTATTTTTATCAGTTGTTCAAACTTCCGCACCTTGGAAATCATCGAACCCCTTGAACAGAAACTAGGTAAGCCTGTAGTAACAAGCAACATGGTCTCATTGTGGAAAATGCTTAGAATAATCGGCGAGCAGCGCGCTTTGCTGGGGGCGGGGCGCCTGTTCCGCGAGGCCTAGAATGCGGCGATGCTTTTGGCAGGTTATTACTTCACGTAAAGGAGCAAAGATATTATGAATACTCCTATCAAGGAACAACAGGAAGGTCCGGTAAATTCGCCAACCAGCCAGCGTGTTGGATCATTACTCAAAAGCAAGCGCTTCTATATTGTTATGCTGCTGTTTACAGCCCAAATCATCAACTATATTGACAGGGTCAACCTCTCTGTCGCCGCCCCGTTGATTTCGAAAGAATTCGACTGGGACCCGGCGACAATGGGAATGATTTTTTCGTCCTTTCTCTGGACGTATGTGCTTTGTCTGGTGCCGGCCGGTTGGTTGACTGACATGATTGGCGCCCGCAAACTCAACGCCTGGGCAATTTCGATCTGGTCCACGGCCGCTATGCTTACAGGAACCATCACCGGTCTTCCCACCATGCTGGCAGCCAGGTTGGCGCTGGGCGTCGGGGAAGCTGCCACCAATCCGTCCGGAGGCAAGGTAATCCGGGATTGGTTTCCGGTTAAGGAACGGGGCTTAGTATCCAGTATCTTTCAATGCGGCACCCTGGCCGGCCCCGCCATCGGCATGCCCTTCGTCGCCTGGCTGGTGGTCACCAGCGGGTGGCGGATGTCGTTCGTCATCGCCGGGGCGCTGGGATTTGTCTGGCTTATCTTCTGGCACAAATTTTTCTATAATCCCAAGGAATGCTCCTGGCTGCCTCCGGAAGAACGCGACTACATCCTGGCGAATAACGGCGGTGCCGAAACAGCTGAGGCCCCGGTAAAAAAACAATTCTCCTTCAAGAGCCTCAGCGTAGTCGGGCGGCTGCTCAGTCAGAAAACCATGTGGGGTTTGGCGGTGGCGCAAGGTTGCATCATCTATACTTTGTACTTGTTCTTGACCTGGCTGCCAAGCTACCTGGTTCTGGCCAAAAACTTCACCCTTATGAAAGCCGGAATTTTCGGCACGCTTCCTTACGTAATTGCTGTAATATTGGGGATTTTCTTTGGAAAACTAAGTGACACCATTTTGACCCCTGAAAATGTTGCCAAAGGAAAACGGCGGCAGATGGTGATCGGGTTTATGCTATTATCCAGCGTGGTGCTGTTTACCACCGTGGTTGATAACGAATATGCCATTCTGCTGCTTATTTCGCTGTCTTTATCAGCGATTGCCAGCGCCCTCAGCCTGAATGTCGCGCTGACCAATGATCTTATCGGGGACCCGGCGATTGCCGGAACGGCTTTTGGCATACTCATCCTTGGCGGCAATACTTTTGGCCTGATTGCACCGATTTTGACAGGCTATATCGTTAAGTCCACCGGCAGTTTCAGCAGCGCGTTCTTCCTGGCTGGAGCAATACTGATCTTCGGGGCGTTCATTTCCTTCAGCCTGACCCGCAAGCCCATCAGATTCAACTAAGCCGATTGAGACCACTGACCACAGATACGGCAAAAGCCCGCAATTTTGCGGGCTTTTGCTGTAGACAAAACTCGCTTACAGTATAAGGCAGGAAGCGGGAGGGGTTTTCCGCAGCGGGATTCTTATCCCCAGCCGTCGGCAGCTTGTCTGCCGGTAACGGCGTAGGATATCATCCGTAGCGGAGGAATTCCCCTCCCGCTTTCGTATTTTGTCTTCACTCTAAGTCCGCAAATTTTTGAGGGCTTTTGTATTTCCTCTTTTCACCCATTTCTCCATTTCGTACCGTTGGCCGGTGGCGTAGAAATAAGTCCCCTTGCCTTCGGTCCTGCCATCAACCCAGCAACCTTCATAGCGGTCACCATTGTCAAAAATACAAATCCCGCTGCCGTGCCGCTTGCCCTGCAATAGATTGCCTTCATACCGCTCATCAGGCTTGCCGGCGATATGCCATTGCAGAACCCCTTGGCCGCTGGCATAGCCTTCGGCATCGACGCCGCCGGACCAGTTGGCTGTCCGGGCAGTTGGCTGGGGGTCGTCATCCCAGACTTTGTTCCCGCAGTCAGTCTTACTCCAGATCCCGCCATAACCAGAGAACCTGCCAGCGGTCCAGTCGCCGTCATAGCGTTCACCATCGGCGCGGATATAAACTCCCTTGCCGTCCCGTTTGTCGTCGACCCATTCCCCTTCATACCGGTCGCCGTTGGCATAGGTCATAATTCCCCAGCCATGCTGATCGTTATAGGAGAAGTCACCCTCGTAACGATCACCATTGGCAAAAGTTAAAAGCCCCTTGCCTTCCCGGATGTTGTCAATCCAGTCGCCCTGGTAGCAGCTCCCGCAACTCCAGGTGATAATTCCCTTGCCGTTTTGAAAATGGTTGACAAATTCGCCTTCTGCCCGAGCGCCGTTAGCATAGGTAATGACCCCTTTACCGCTGTATATTCCGCCAGCCAAAGTTCCTTCGTATCTTTCATCAGGACTTCCGTCCATATACCACTGGAGAATCCCTTCGCCGCTGGCGTAACCCTCGGCGTCGACTCCCCCGGACCAGGTAACAGTCCTGTCAGGATGCGCCGGATAGGCACAAACTTGATAGCCCTTGTCCGTCAACCGCCAAGCTCCATAAGGCGGATAGGGGGCCTTTTTTTCTTCCATGGCCGATAAACACCATCCTTTGGACAGATTTGGCTTGTGCAGAAGCATTCGCTGAGGCGGCGGTAATTTCCTTGATGGAAAATGATTATTTTCGACAATGTTCTACAATTTGACGAAGGGAAATGACCGGGGATGGAGAATTTCAGCAAAAAAGTGGAATAAGGTTCTAACATATCTGAGTGTGCGCGGATGGCGCAGCGCTGAACATAGGGCCAAGGGTGAGCGGTAAAGCATGGCATATGGAGGAATGGAAATGGCCTATTGCGGGCAATGTGGGACCCAATTAAATCCGAATGCGAATTTTTGCGGTAGTTGCGGCGCGCCGGTGGGTGGTTCGCAGCTAGACGCGGCAGTGAAGAGAGATGCCCAGGCGCAGCAAGCGGATGTTCACCGCCCCCTCAACAAGGTTGCTGCATTTCTCGCCGGTTCCGGCAATCAGGCCGCTATATTCTGCGGGTTGATCCTCTGCCAGTCGATGGTGCTTATTCTTGCCGGCGATATCCT
>Ga0316232_1003409_pt1 | contig 14789 bp, 17 predicted proteins | sample TBHtaG_FD_206006 | JGI IMG/M metagenome (GOLD analysis project Ga0316232, IMG submission 206006) | Freshwater microbial communities from Trout Bog Lake, Wisconsin, USA - TBH18025_13 | ecosystem: Environmental > Aquatic > Freshwater > Lake > Hypolimnion/Profundal zone | place: USA: Wisconsin... | reverse complement strand
GCTGCTGCTGGGGGTAGCGCGCTTCGACATCGCCGTGGCGCAGGATGCGCCCGCGCCGGTTGCGCCTGTCGCACCCGTTGCGCCCATGGCGCAGACTGCGCCGGAGGCCGCGCGCATTCCGGCGCAGGTGGATCGCGTCAAGGCCCGCGCCGACAGTCTCGCGGCAGAGGCGAAAGCCAGGGCCGAGGCCGAAACCGATCCGGCCAAGAAAGAACAGTATCGCAGGCAGGCCGGAGAGGTCGCGGCAGAAGCGGCACAGGTGAAGGCGCATGCCGAACAGGTGGCGGCGCAGTCGGCCCAGGTGAAATCCCTGGCCGATCAGGTGGCTGCTGACGCGCGGCAGAAGGCGCTCGCCAGCGGGCAGACCAAGGCCCAGGCCGAGCAGGCAGCGGCGCTATCGGCCGGCGAAGCGGCCCGGCACATGACACAGGCGTTCAAGCTGGCGGACGAAGTGCGCCGGCAGTCGGATGCAGTCAAGAAGCAGGCCGAAATGACGGGCCGCGATGCCGACATCGGCAATAACCGGTCGCTAGCCCGGTTGGCGGAAATCCAGCCGCAGATCGAGCAGGCGCTGGCCAGCGCGCATCTGGATGAACAGGTCGCCAAGGCGCTGGCCGATGCCCATCTTGATGAGCAGATCGCCAAGGCTGTCGCCAACGCCCACCTCGATGCCGTGACGGCGAAGGCCATCACCGAAGCCCATATCACCGAAGCCATCGCCAGCGCGCATATCAGCGAACGGATCGCTGCCGCCATGGCCCGGGCGCAGGCTGTGACGGATGTCCAGACGAAGAAAGAGGCTGTTCCGGTTGTCGTGCCACCGGTCGCGCCCCGCTAGGCTCTAGCCGCCCTTTCGGGCCTCCGCTATCAAGGAGGCCCGGAGGATCCCATGCACGAACGTACCCAGGTCGAAAAGATTCTCGAAACGGTGCTGTTTCGCAGCCGCTGGCTGTTGGCGCCTTTCTATCTGGGGCTGGTGGTGTCGCTGGCCATGCTGCTGGCGACGTTCGTGGGCGAGCTGATCCAGGCCGTGCCGCAGGCGTTCGACCTGACGCATATCGCGCCGGAACAGACCATCCTGGCGGTGCTGGGGCTGATCGACCTGTCGCTGGCGGGCAATCTGGTGGTGATCGTGATGTTTTCCGGCTACGAGAATTTTGTCTCCAAGATCAACACCCAGAATAGCGAGGACCGTCCCAGCTGGATGGGGACGCTGGATTTCTCCGGCCTCAAGATGAAGCTGATCGGAAGCATCGTGGCGATCTCGGCGATCTCGCTGCTGCGCGCCTTCATGGCCCTGACCGAGGATAACGCGGTGCTGGACGAAGCCAGGATACGCTGGCTGGTGATCCTGCACATCACCTTCGTGATTTCGGGCCTTTTGTTCGCCGCGATGGACTGGGTCGCCGAGCGCAACGAAAGCCACAAACACTAAACCCGCAAACACCAAGGGCGCGGGCGTCCCGCAGGATGCCGCGCGCCCTTGGCGTATTTTCGTCTTGCTACTTCGCCGAACCGATGGCGGCAGCCGTCGAGGTCGCCGCGGCCTGCGCCGTCGCCAGGTCGGTGGCGGCAATGCCCTTGTTGGCGTCGGCGACAGCCGTCTGCAGCTTGGCCTTCTGCGCCGCATCAGAGGAATCGACCAGGATGCCCTTGCCGGCGCTGGCGCAGGGATTGGCATTGCCGGTGTCGAAGCCGGTGCCGCCCGGGCCGACCAGGCAGTTCAGGGCATGATGCAGATGCATGTGCACCATGTTGATGTCGGTGGCCTTGGCGGCCAGGCCCGCATGGGTCTGGGCGGTCGTCAGTTCGCCGGCCAGGTCGGCGAAGGCGGCGGTCGAAAACAGCAGCGCGCCGCCGGTCAGGCTGGCGATGAGAATCTTCTTCATGGAAAGTTCCTTCCTGTGTGGGGATGAAGTTCCGGCCTTGAAGCTTGGTCGGGGACCGCCGCCATTCTAGCGCGGCCCGGCGTGCCCTGTCCCGCGCTTACTTGGTTTCCTTGGCCTCGCCCACGGCATCGGCCACGGCCGTTGCGGCCTCCGTCAACTTGTCATTGTCAGTGATCTCGAGGCTGGCCTTCACCAGGGTGACGGCGGCCTGGATTTTCTGTTTCTGGGCCGGGCTGGTGGCGTCTTTCAGGGCGCCCTTGTTGGCCTTGTCGGCGGCGCAGGGGTCCATTGGAGAGGGCGGTGCGGGTGGGCCGCCACCCCGGCCAGGTCCCAGGTCGGGCGCCTTGAGGTCGTAGCCTTCGCCACCGGGACCGACCAGGCAATTCAACACATGCTGCAGATACATCCGGCCCGAGGCGATGCCGCGCTCGCCGCGCCCGCCCGAGCGATAGGCCAGCAAGGCATGGGTCTGGGCCAGGGTGAGTTCCTCGCCGATGCCGGCAAAGGCGGGCGTCAGCGGGGCGGCGGTGGCCAAGGCGGCGATGAGGATTGCTATCCTGCGCATCATGTCTGTCTCCCGGTTTTCCGGCAGACTAGCCCGGTGCGACTGTTCGGAAAAGACAAGAGCCGGCGTCGCCGCCGGCTCTTGCTGCGATGGAGAAGTGCTCTAGCGGACGCTGGCGAGATTGGCCTTCAGCGCCTGGGCTTCCGGGCCCACGGTCGGCGTGCCGTTCAGGTCCTTGTCCGGGGTGATGACGCTGCCGTTGAAGGCGACGCCGCCGAACAGGCCTGTGCCCGATGACCACACCACGATGTCGCCGCCATGGGCGGTGGTGGCGCCTTCGGCGCCGGAGGACAGGGTGGCGACGGTCACGCCGGCCTGGCCGCCCAGCTTGAAGTTGCCATGCTTGATGCCGGCCAAGGCGCGGGGGCTGTTGATGATGAAGACCAGCTCGGCCTTCTCAAGCCCGGCCTGGAAACCGAAGGAGGCGGAACCCATGTCGTAGAATTTCGGCTCGGACCAGCCCCGGCCGGAGCGTTCCACCAGAACGCCGGAACCGCCTTCGGCGCCAAAGACGAAGCCGCCCTTGACCAGATGCGGCACGATATAGACGGCGCGGGCATCGCGCATCATGCGGGCCGCGGTGGCGAAGGCGGGGTCGGATTTGAGGTGGTCGACGGTGACATTGGCGCTGTGCAGTAGTTCCGCCTTGTCGGCGGCCTGGGCCGGGAGCGCCATGGTGACGGCGATGGCGGCGGCGGCCAGAATGGAAAAGCCGTTCTTCATAATGCGAGTCCTCTGTGAAATGTGCCGAGGAAACGCCGGTAGGGAGCTTTGGTTGCCAGAAAAATGCGTCAGGGTAGGAGCGGCCGGCCCGGACCGCGATTGCGAACCGACGTTGTCCTAGCTTGCCCGCTGGCGGGCGATCCGCTCGGGCGGGCGCAAGCCTGAGGGCTCCTCGCGGTCGCCGAAGCCGCTGGAGAAGTCCTGGAAGATGGCCGACAACTCCTCGGCGTCGGCATGCGTTGGTCCACCCGGCGGGAAGCGGTAGCGCCAGAAACTGACGATATGGGAAATCGCGCCCAGCTTCTCGCCCAGTTCCAGGAACATGTAGGGCGCGGAGAGCAGGAAGTCGCGGAAGGTCTTGGGCGCCTGGCGGGCCACCAGGTCGCCGAAGGAGGTGTCATAGATATCCAGCGACTTGGAGACGTGATCGCCATTGTCGCGCACCATCTGGATGATGTTGCGGCGGGCAGTCTGCAGGAATACTTTCTGCTCCACCGTCACCGGCCCGTGCGGCTGGATGCCGTGGATCTGGCGCAGCACGCCCATCACGTCGGGCCAGAACTTTTCCATCGACCATTTGTAGTAAAGGAAGCCGCGCCAGCTGAAGACGCCTTCGCGGAAATCGTCGCCGCTGAGGCCCAGCGTGACGCGCAGCGGCTCCAGCTTCTCGTCCACCCGGCTGGAGAGCAGGGCCGCGACCATGCGGTTGGAACTGTCCGAGCCGCGGGTGCCGCCCGCCAGCTTGACCAGCCGCGCCAGTTCGCCGGAGACGAAGCGGTGCATGCGTTCCTGGTCGCCTTCGGAGATGGCGAAATAGCAGGGCGAAACCTCGATCTCGTGATTGCGCAGATGCTCGCGCAGCAGGAAGGGGTCGAGCGAGGGCACGGTGTCCAGCAGCTTGAGCACGGTCAGGTCGCGCTCCAGCGCGGCCATGCTGTAGTTGCCCATCTGGCGGAAGGCGTCGCGGAAGCCGCGCTGGTCATAGAAGAGCGAGCGGCCGCCGGAGCGCAGGTCTTCCTCGTCGAAGGGCTGGATGATCTTGGTGGCGGTGGAGCGCGGCGAATTGAAAAGATAGGTTTCGTCCGAACGGGCGCGGTGCTTGACGATGAAGGCGCGGTTGATCAGGGGCGACTCGAACAGCGGCTTTTCGCCATGCTCGGGATTGGCCTGGTTGTCGCGGGCGATCCGGTAGAGGTTGAGCACGCGGCTGGTCGATGCGCCGCGCAGGGCATCGAGGAAACGGACCGAACGATCGTTGGACACTGAAAAAACCCCGAAAAGCCACGCCGGCGACAGGGGCGATCTTGCGCCACAAGTCCTAACGGGCACTTTACCCTTGCGGCGAAAAAGGCGGTAAATCGGGCAATGTCGGGAATTTTGGTACGAAAAGAACCCGCAACCGTGTCATTTGGCGGCAGACAGTCATGACGCCCGTTTACAACCGGCACTTCGACGCTCCGGCCGGGCAGCCCATGGCGCTGTCGCCGCTGGTGACGCGGCTGCTGGCCCCCAATCCCGGTCCCTTCACCTTTCGCGGTACCGGCGTCTATCTGGTGGGGACCGCCAAAGAGATTGCCGTGATCGATCCGGGCCCGCTGCTGGCGGGGCATCTGGCGGCGCTGAAGGCGGCCATCGGCGGGCGCCGCGTCTCGCATATCCTCGTCACCCACACCCATCGCGATCATTCCGAGGCGGCGAACGCCGTAAAGGAATGGAGCGGGGCGCAGACGTTCGGCTTTGGGCCACAGCTTCATCCCAGCACAGGCGAAGAAGCTGACGACACCAGCTTTGTGCCGGATATGCGCCTGGCGGACGGCGATGTCCTGCGCGGCGATGGCTTCACGCTCACGGCGCTGCACACGCCGGGCCATGCCGCCAACCATCTCTGCTTCGCGCTGGCCGAGGAAAAAGCGCTGTTCAGCGGCGACCATGTCATGGGCTGGTCCAGCAGCGTCATCGCCCCGCCCGATGGCGACATGCTGGCCTATATGACGGGCCTGGAACGGCTGATCGCCCGCGATGATGTCCGGCTCTATCCCACCCATGGCGCGCCGGTGGAAAATCCCGGGTCTTATCTGCGGGCGTTGCTGGCGCACCGGCAGGCGCGCGAGGCCGAAGTGACGGCGGTGCTGGCGCGGGGGCCTGCCGATCTGGCGGGGCTGGTCGCGGCGATCTATCCGGGGCTCGATCCCATGCTGCAGGGCGCGGCGGCGCTGACGCTGACGGCGCATCTGTTGAAGCTGCAAGCCAGCGGCATGGTTCAGCGCGACGGCACGGACTGGAGGATCAGCGCGCCAGCAGCTTGAAATAGCGCTTGGCGATGGTGGCGTTGGCGCCGTCGTCGAGGGCATCGTCGCGGCTTTGCACGCGCAGATCGGTGCGGGCGCCCGCCCCGGCGCGGTGCACCTGAATGACGATGTCGCTGACGCGGCCGAACCAGAAGCTGGATGTGGTCGCCTCGATGCGGGCCTGGTGTTCGTTGGTGTCCACGACGGTCCAGCCGGTGTGCTTCACCGCCTCGAAGTTGCGCCAGAAGAAGGTGGCGACGGGGTCCTTCGAGCCGACGGCGAATCCGGCATGGGGCTTGAGGATATCGCGATAGTGATCGTGCAGCACCTCGTCGAGCGTCACCTGCTTGCCTTTGAACGAGACCTTGACGCCGCCGTCATAGGCGGGCGGGTTGGCGTTCGCGCCGCGCAGCTTGGCCAGCGTCACGAAGCCGGGCGGGTTTTCGGTGTCGGTGGTGAAGTCGTGAATCGGCGGCGAGGTCAGGCGGTGGAAAAGCGTGGTGAGGGGCGGATAAAGGAGCAGCGCTGCGCCCATCAGCGCCGTCAGGCCGGCGCGGCGCCCGGTGCTGTCATTGGCCTTGAGGGCGCGCGCCAGCCAGGCCCCGCTCAGGCCCAGCGCGGCGAGGCCCAGCCCCGTCGCCGGGATCATCAGCTGCCAGCCCTGGGCATACGGCATCAGGTCCAGCCGCACGCCCGCCACCGCCGTGGCGGCGACTGCTGTGGCCAGCACAAGGGCGGCCAGGCCAAGGCGCGCGACGGTGTGTTGGGACATGGGCAATCCGAGAAAGAACCGCGACCCTAAGACCGCCCCGCGCCTCATGCAATTGCGATCTGCCGAAATGGCGCTGGGCGCGGGCGGTTTGGCGGCTAAAGTCAGGCGCGGAAGGAAGCACTCATGACTCTCACCAACGCGCAGGCGCGCGACGTCGAAAGCCTGCTGCATCCCTACACCAACCTCACGCTGCTGGCGCAGACCGGCCCCAACATCCTGGAGCGCGGGCGCGGCGTCTTCGTCTATGATGGCGCGGGCAAGGACTATCTTGAAGCCATGTCGGGCCTGTGGTGCACGGCGCTGGGCTGGGGTGAGGAAGAGCTGGCCGAGACCGCCGCGGCACAGATGCGCAAGCTGGCCTTCGCCCACATCTTCGCCGGCAAGAGCCACGATCCCGCCATCGCCCTGGCCGAGAAGCTGAAGGAGCTTGCGCCTTTTCCCACCGGCAAGATCTTCTTTGCCAATTCCGGTTCGGAAGCCAACGACACCCAGATCAAGCTGGCCTGGTACGCGGCCAATGCGCGGGGCCGGCAGGCGAAGAAGAAAATCATCGCGCGGCGCGGCGGCTATCACGGCGTCACCCTGGCGACCGCCAGCCTGACCGGGCTGGATGCCAACCATCAAGGCTTCGACCTGCCGCTGCCATTCGCCCGCCATGTCGCCATGCCGCATTATTATCGCGGCGCCGATCCGGGCGAGAGCGAGGGCGATTATTCGGCGCGGCTGGCGGCGGAACTGGAAGCCCTGATTGTCGAAGAGGGCCCGGAAACCTTCGCCGCCATGATTGCCGAGCCGGTGATGGGCGCGGGCGGCGCCATCATGCCGCCGCGCGGCTATTTCGCCGCCATCACTGCGGTGCTGCGCCGGCACGACATCGCCCTGATCGACGATGAAGTGATCTGCGGCTTCGGGCGCACCGGCAACTGGTTCGGCTGCCAGACCTATGGCTTCGCGCCCGACAGCATGTCGCTGGCCAAGGCCTTGTCATCGGCCTACATCCCGATCTCGGCGGTGCTGCTGTCGCCGGAGATGACGCAGATTGTCGAGGACGAAGCCTGTCGCCTGGGGACGCTGGGCCATGGCTTCACCTATTCGGCCCATCCGGTCGCCAGCGCCGTGGCGCTGAAGACAATCGAGATCTATGAGCGGCGCGACATTATCGGCCACGTGCGGCGCCTGGCGCCGCTGTTCGCCGCCGGTTTCGCCCGGCTGGCGGCGCATCCGCTGGTGGGCGACGCCGACAGCGTCGGGCTGATCGGCGGCATCGAACTGGTGGCCGACAAGAAGAGCAAGGCCAGCTTCGGCAAGGATGCGAAGATGGGCCTGGCCTGTGGCCGCTTCTGCGAGCAGGAGGGCCTGATCGTGCGGCCGCTGCCGAATGACCGCATCGCGGTCTGCCCGCCGCTGGTCATCACCGAGGCGGAAGTCAACGAGCTGTTCGACCGCTTCGCGCGCGGCCTGGACAAGACGCTGGACTGGGCGAAGACGCAGGGGCTCGTCTGATGGCCGCACGCGCTGGCGCGAACCGCTTTGCACTTCGCGAACGCGATGCTTTTTTAATGCGCCAGCGCCATCGGCATGACGTCGCGGGCATAGACCAGCAGGTCGCCCAGCCAGACTTCCAGCCGTTCGGCGCTGGGCAGCTTCATGGCATGGGCCAGGACGCGGGCGCGGCCATGGTCGGCGCACACCGCCGAAAAGCCGTGCGTGAGCACACCGGCGCCGTCGAGATAACGAATATCGTAAGCGGGCATCGCAACTTCTCCGTCCTTCGTCCCCGCATTGCGCACAGCCAAACCTTCTGGTGGGCTCTTCGCCGTCCTTTGACGCGATTTTCAAGACGACGGTGCAAAAGTCGAGTGACTATTCAGTAAAATCAGCGCGCAAAATTTCCGGAACGGCAGCCCGGCTTGCGCGTTAGCGAAACGCTGCCCCGAACCCGTATTTTTCTTCAGGAGATCGCCATGTCCGCACCTTTCAAACTCGCACCATTGCCCTGGGATCAGGCCGCGCTTGAGCCGGTGATTTCCGCCAAGACCATCTCCTTTCATTACGGCAAGCATCACCAGGCCTATGTGGACACGCTCAACAAGCTGGTGGACGGCACGCCCTATGCCGACATGACGCTGGAGAAAATCGTGCAGGCGGCGGCGAACAAGGACCAGAAGATCTTCAACAATGCCGCCCAGGTCTGGAACCATGACTTCTACTGGCGCAGCCTGACCCCCAACGGGAGCGAACCCACGGGCAAGCTGGCGTCGGCCATCGCCCGCGATTTCGGCGGCACCGCCGAACTGATCGCCAAGCTGGCCGATGCGGGCAAGGAGCAGTTCGGCTCCGGCTGGGCCTGGCTGGTTTCGAAGGACGGCAAACTGTCGATCGAGAAGACCGGCAATGCCGCCACCCCGATGGCCGAAGGCATCAACTGCCTGCTCACCGTCGATGTCTGGGAACATGCCTATTATCTGGACTACCAGAATGCGCGGCCAAAATATCTCGAAGCCGTGCTGGGCAAGCTGCTGAACTGGAACTACGCGGCGGAAAATCTGGACAAGGAAGACCGGGCGGTGCGTGCCGCCGCCGAGTAAGCCGTCATCTCTCATCAGATGATCGTTCCTGCGACTGCGGGCCCCGGCGGATTCGCCGGGGCGTTTGGCTGGCTCGCCGCCGGTCGCACTTATTGCTGCAGTGCATCACGCAATTGACGTTGACGCTTGCGAAAGGTGAGCGCAAAGTTTTGTCTGAGGAAAGCGGTCGACGTGTCGGGAGAACCGCCACCGCTTTCCAGAGCAGAGCATTCCGCCGGGGGGACAGGGATGACGAAGACATTCACGATACGCCAGCTGACCAAGGAATTTGGGGTCACGGCACGTGCGTTGCGTTTCTACGAAGAGGAAGAGTTGATCGCGCCGGCCCGGCGCGGGCAGACGCGGCTTTACGACGCCCGCGACCGTGCCCGCATCGTGCTGATCCTGCGTGGCCGGCGCGTCGGTTTCAGCCTGGCGGAACTGCGCGAGTTGCTCGATCTCTATGAGGGGCCGGGCGGCAGCGCGGCGCAGATGGCCGAAGCGCGGCGCAAATTCGCCCAGCGCATCAGCGCCCTGGAGCAGCAGAAGGTCGATATCGAACAATCGCTGCAGGAATTGCGCGATGGCATCCAGAGCATCGATTCCATGCTGGGCGGCCAGCAAAACCAACCGGCCGGCGGCGTCGCCCGCAGCGCGTGAATCCTGGACGGGCTGGTTAACGGCCCTTAATAGCGGGGCGCGCTCATGCCGCCGATGGGCGAGTTCTGCATCGGCCGGCAGGCGCCATAGCCTTCGTTCCAGCCCATGCGGTAGGCGGCATTGCCGGCAAAGGCCTGGTCGTCGCGCATCTGGGTATCGGCGCGGGGATTGGCGCTAACTGCGCCAGCGCTGGAGCAGCCATCGCCATAACCGGATTTGTAGTCCGGCGAGGCGCGCAGGGCGCGGGTCTGCTTGCTTTCGAAGAGGGCGCAGCTGGCCAGAAGAGGCAACAGCAGCAGCAGCAGGGGAAGTCGGCGTTTTTCCATGCTTTGTTTTACCGCGGATTAAGGGGCTGTCGCGTAAAATCCACACCATCAACCGGTAAAGGATGTGGGCGCACAAGCCCGGCGAACGGGGTTGAGGGCATGGAACGGGCGGAATTCGCCGCACTCAGCGTCATGCTGGTGTCGGAAAAGAACCACGCGTCGCAGACATTGCGCGCGGTGCTCGCGCTTGCGGGCGTTACCCGCATCACCGGCGTCACCGGTTCCCGCCACGCTCTCGATATCCTCACCATGGACAATTACGACGCTGTCTTCTGCGACGAGGAGAGCGAGACGGTGGACGGCCTGACCTTCCCGCTGGCGGTGCGCCGCATGTCGGGCATCCTCAATCCCCTGCTGCCGGTCTTTGTCTTCCAGGAGCGGGCCCGCCGCCGCTCCGTCGAGGCGGCGCGCGACACCGGCGCCACCGATTTTCTCACCTGCCCGATCAGCCCCCGCACGGTGATGCTCAAGCTGGAAGCGGCCCTGGTCCATCCGCGGCCCTTCATCAAGGCGCTGGCGTATTTCGGCCCGGACCGCCGCGCCCGCCAGCGTCCGGTCTGGAGTGGCAACGAACGCCGCATCCGCACGCCCAGGAAGATCAGGGTGATCAAGGGCAAGGTGGCCCCCACGGACCAGGTCCCGATCTGACCCGCCTGAAAGACCAAATTCCCACACGCTTGGATTGCTTCCGGGCGGAAGCGAAAATGCTTCCGGATGGCGGAATCGTGGCCTATCCAACGGCCTAAAAAATTATTTTTTGGGCGTTAAATCCTTTGGACGGAATGAAATTCTCCCGAAGAATACAATCCCAAGTAGAAATCCTTATCCCTCCCCTGTTTGGACTATGGGACAGCTGTCCCAATTATGTACTTTACACCACATCTTATAGGGATAGTATTCCTATATGACAGATGACAGGCTGCACACCCCGGGCCCGGGGATCGAGATCGATGTGACGCCCGCCATGGCAGAGGCGGGGGCCGAAGCTATGTCTCGGTTTTTTTGTTGGGAGGTGGACCGCCCGGACGAGATTGCGGTCGCTGTTTTTTCGGCAATGGTTCTGGCGTCTTTGGAGGCCAAGGCGGCCCCATCATGATGAAAGCCGTTGGCCATGGGGTGTAGCCCTGAGGAGCGTTGAAATCCTCGTACAGGCCGTCCACAAGCCAATGAATTGCTCTCAGAAAAAACTCTCGCGGGGTCTGAGGGTCAGGATGATCCTTCATATGAACTTTCCGAGGGTACCATAGGCTTTCGCACAGGGCGGCTACGTCGGGCCGGTCAAAGTCTATGGCTTCGGCTGAATGGGCAAAGGCATTGCGGATGTCCCGGAGGGTGCAGAGGTCCAGATACGCCCCGCTGCCTATCAGCTTGAGGGCAAACGCGAGGCGGATACGGGCGGAGAAGCCCTGAAGCGGTCCCCTATTCTCGAACAGAACATCCTGAATTTCAGGCTCAGGGCGCATTACCCGTTCAATAATCATGCGAAGGAGCAAATCGAGATAGGCGGTTGCCACGATGACCGCCCCCCTTGGGGTCTGGCTTTCTATTTCGGCCATCGCGTGAACATAGTAGGGTGTTGGCAGTTCAATATGCCGCCTAGCAACTTTGACTTTCTTGCTCATAGGCTTGGACCCGATGACTGAAAAAGATCTGGATCAATACGATACGGAAGAAACTGAGCAGCGGGTCCGGCGCGCATTGGCGGGTGCCTTCAAAGGAGGCCCGACGCCGCTTAAAACTGTCCCCCGAAAGCCACGGGCGAGTCGAGTCAAAGGCGCTGTCCGCAAGACGCGCAAAAGCGCCTAATCCACAGATTCCGTGATAGGCTCGGGCCATGTACACGGTCGAGATGTGCGCGCATGCCCATGGCTGGAGCAATCTTTGGGTGGAATGCCATCCGGGGACGGCTGCATGGGTGCAAGCGCTATTTAGCGTGCTGGCGATCTTGGCGGCGATCGAACGCGAGGCGCGCCGCGTGCTGCGGCGGCTGGCTGGCGGGCGGGCGGCGCTGTTCGCCCGCGGCAACGACTTCGCCGTGGCGCGCAACGCGGCAACGTCCGCCGGTTCGCGGCTGGCGGCGGGGCCGGCTTTTGTCGCGGCCTTCGCGCGCGCGGGCTGGATCGTGGCCGACGGGCCGGGCCGTTTCCGGCTGGCGGAGGAAGGCCGCGCCTTCCTGGTTCGCAGTTTTGGCGGCGAGGACCGCTTCGCCGCGCAGCATCGCGAGATGGAAACGCGCGCCCTGGCGCAAGAGGGCGGCCGCGCCGTCAAGGTGAATGTGGGGGAATCGCCGCTGGCGCGCCTGAACAGCCGGGGCCTGGTCGATGGCGTGCAGTTCGCGGCGGGCGAGAGGCTGCGGCGCGACTATACCCTGGCGCAACTGACGCCGCGCATGGGCGTCGATCTTTCCGCTCCGGTGGTGTCGGGCGGATCGCGGCCGCAAAGCGCCGACAGCATCAGCGACATTGCGGTGGCGGCGCGGCAACGCTTTTCGCGCGCCCTGGCGGCGGCGGGGCCGGGCCTGTCGGACCTGGCCTTTGAAGTCTGCTGCGATCTGCAGTCGCTGGACCGGGCGGAAGCGCAGCGCGGCTGGGCCAAGCGCGCGGGCCGGGTGGTGCTGATGCTGGCGCTGGACCGGCTGGCGGCGCATTACGGCATGACCACCGTGCGGAGGCGGGCGCCGATCCGTGCCTGGTCGCTGGAGTGAGGCGCGGCAGGGACGCGGTGGTAAAGAATGGAATAGCGACCCAATTGCCGGATCGCGGCGCCGTCACCTGGGTGGCCCGCCTTTGCGGGCCCTGACAGCTTTGCCGCCTGGATGACGCCCGGCCGGGGCTCTACATCGCGCCCTTGCGGGCGCGCACCGCCGCGTCGAGTTCGGATCGCATATCCGCAAGGCTGCGGCCTTCCTTCGGCACCAGGCCGAAGGCGGAGGCAAGGGCGAGGGCGCCGGCGCATGCTGGGATTCCACAACCGCCCTGTGCCCGCGAGAGACCCTTAGCGGACTGGGAGATTGCGGGGGAAGGGGGCAATGCACCGGCGCCCGGCCGGCCCAGGCCCAGATCAGGTTCGTGCGGCGTCAACAACACAACGGCACCGATCGCAAGTAGGGCCCGGAAAATCATCAAGACGTCCTGTTGGTTCAACGTGGGCAAGCATCGACCCTGCCGGTTTGCCACCGCCTGAAGCCAATCGCTAAAATTGCAAGCAGTCCGGTCCCGGCGCGCTGTTTGGCTGCACATCGCAAACGCGATGCTGCCGGCGGCGTTGCGGTTTGAATCAAAATTGCGGCGCGATTGAATCGGTTACGTTGAAAATTTTATTCAAATTGCGCCGGCCGTTAACCGCCTGCCGGGAAAAGCCCGCAAAAGCGGCCCCGGCGTCTTCACCATAAGGGCGAAATCGTGCTGCGCCGAGGCGGGCGGCGGCAACCCGCCGGCAAACCGCGGCGGCAATGGAGCAACCGGAAAAACCGCCTCACCCCATCCGGCACGCAAGCCCCGGCGGCGGACAAGGGGCGCCGCGACAGTCCGCTTCGGACCCAAAGCGGACGTTCAAACGGGTGCCGTGTTTAGCTCCCCATGCGCTTTCGGAATGGGCTATCTTTTCCCCGTCCTTCGGAGTGCGGCACCCATGGAAATCACCAGAGCAGGAACCCAAGTTGTTTCGGGCCCCCCGGACTATTTCACAGGCGAAGTCACCATCGCCTCCATGTTCAACCGCAGCGAGCCCTCACGGCTTACCGGCGCGATTGTCACTTTCCAGCCCGGCTCGCGCACCGCATGGCATAGCCATCCTCTGGGGCAAACACTTTTTGTGACAGCAGGTATTGGCTGGACGCAATGCGAGGATGGTCCCATCGTCGCGTTCAAGGCCGGAGATGTTATCTATTGCCCGCCCAACCACAGGCACTGGCACGGCGCTTCCCCGACAAGCCCCATGACACACGTCGCGGTACAGGAAATGCTCGACGGCAAAAACGTGACCTGGATGGAAAAGGTCACGGACGAGGAATACCATCGCGGCCCGGGGTGAATGTCCGCTATTGGCGCAAAGCGGCCAGTGGGCTCTCCGCCAATCCGCCAGCCTGCGGGGTTGGCGGTTGTTTTCCCGTTCCGCTATAGACTTTTACGCATCTGGCTGGCTGTCCCCTGCGTGGCGGAGGCGCCGTGCAAAACGGAACGCGCACAGGGACCGCAATGAGCGACCGGAAGGGTGGAGCGGACAAGGAAAATCTCCGCGCACCGGCGCTGCGCCCCGCCGCCGCCCTGTTTGCCGAGGCGCTGGCGCATTTGCAGGCGGGCCGCCTCGCCCAGGCCGAGCAGCTTTGCAGGCAAATCCTGGCGGTCCAGCCGCGTAACGCAGACGGCCTGCATCTGCTGGGCCTGATCGCCCGCAAGGCCGGGCAGGATGAGACCGGCGTCGGCCTCATCCGCCAGGCCATCGGCCTGAATCCGGGCGTTGCCGCCTTTCATTTCAACCTGGGCCATGTGCTCGTGGATCAGCACAGGCCCGAAGAGGCCGCGGCCAGTTACAGCCAGGCCATCGCTCTTAAACCCGATCATGTGCGGGCCCACCTCCATCTCGGCAAGGTGTTGCAGACACTGAATCGTCTGGACGATGCCGCAGACTGTTTTCGCCGCGCCCTTGCCCTCAAGCCGGACCACGCCGAAGCGTGCAGCAATCTGGGCGATGTGCTTCAGGACCAGGGAAAGCTTGCCGAGGCCGCGGCCGCCTATCGCGAAGCGATCGCGCGCAAGCCGGACTTCGCCGCGGCCTACAACAATCTTGGCAATACGGCCGCCAAGCTGGGTGAAGCCCAAGAGGCCATGGACGGCTATCGCCGCGCGCTGGCTCTGGAGCCGGGTTTCGCCATTGCGCATTACAATTTCGGCAATGCGCTCGCCGAACAGGGGCAGATGGATCATGCCGTCGCCAGCTACCGGCGGGCGCTTGGCCTGTCGCCGGACTTCGCCGAGGCCCATTTCGGTCTTGCCAGAGT
>Ga0316232_1003404_pt1 | contig 14814 bp, 9 predicted proteins | sample TBHtaG_FD_206006 | JGI IMG/M metagenome (GOLD analysis project Ga0316232, IMG submission 206006) | Freshwater microbial communities from Trout Bog Lake, Wisconsin, USA - TBH18025_13 | ecosystem: Environmental > Aquatic > Freshwater > Lake > Hypolimnion/Profundal zone | place: USA: Wisconsin... | reverse complement strand
CGTTTGGCTCAATGGTGGTGGTTCAGATTGAAGCGAACTTTCGGCCAATGGATCGATCCGGCATCGCGAGCGGCACCCGCCACATTGCGATGAAGCTGTGGAAGGGCAAGTTGCCCAACCGTCCGCCGGCAGACCTGGCGCGCGAGCTTTACGAGGTGGAAAACAAGGGCAAAGCCGAGCCGAGCGGTTCACAGGATATGATTGGATTGGTCTATCCTGGCGTGAACCGGCTGGATTACGACTACAAAATTCAGGGCGGCGTTTTTCCATCGCACATCGAATCGTGCAATTCCCCTCGCGTCGCAAAATGGTTGAGCAAGGTTTTACATCTGATTCCGGTCGAGCCGCGTCCGGACGGTTACAGTCCGCTTGGCATAAAAAATCTGGAGCCGAAGTGGGTTGCCAGGCTTGGCCAGTCCGGTCAGGACTGTTACGACGCGATCGTCAAAATGGATGCGAAGGCGCTCGGCGCATCGCTCAACCTGAATATGAAGTGCTGGGAGACGCTGCTGCCGCACATCGTCCGGCATCCGGCCTTGCGCGTGGACTTGATGCCGATTCTGAAGGCGTATCAGCAGCAGTATTTCGGCGCGATGTATTCCGGTTGCGGCGGCGGCTACTTGATCGTGGTTTCAGAAAAACCGGTGCCGGGCGCGTTTCAAGTGAACGTGCGCGTGGCCAGATAAAACAATAAATTATTGGACGAACAAAAAATATATGACCCTGTTTCCCATTTGCATCGTTCGCCGGCTCTGCTTTCTGACCATTTCTTTGGCGGTTTTGACCGGTGCCAGCTGCGGCTTTGCCAAAGAGAACAAGCCGGCCAAAACTTTCATTGATTATTTCAAGCCGATGCCCATCACCAGCCCGTTGACCACCAACGTCTGGGGCGCGGCCACCGTCGGCCAGCGCGATACCAACAATGGCATGGAAGACGTGACGATGAAGCAGTGGGATTATTGGGACGGCAAAATCATCAAGGGGTCGGACGGCAAATATCATTTGTTTGGCAGCCGCTGGGAGCAGGCGCGCGGCCACAACGGCTGGTTTGAATCAAAGGCTGTTCATGCCGTGAGCGACAAGCTCACCGGGCCTTACGTGGACAAGGGACTTTGCTGGCCGGACAGCGAAGGCGGCAAAGGCCACAACGTCACCGCGCTGCAATTGGCCGACGGCCGTTACGCCATCGTCATCAGCGAAACGCGGCCCGGCGCGGTCTATGTTTCCAAATCGCTCGATGGTCCGTGGGAATTGCTGGGGAAAATCACGGTGGACGGCAACCCGAAATGGCACGCGTCCAATGAAATCATCCTGCTGCGGCCGGACGGCAACTACGAAATGTTCGGCCGCGCCGGCGTCGTCATGCTCAGCACCAACGGCGTGCTCGGCCCGTATATGGCGCAGGGCTCGAGCATTTATCCCACGATTGCCGGCATGCCCCAGCACAGCCTGCGCAACCTCGAAGACCCGGTGCTCTGGTTCAGCGGCGGATTGTATCACGTCACCGTCAACAACTGGAGCGACCGCAAGGCGTATCACCTGACTTCCACCAATGGCATTGACGGCTGGGTTTATCGCGGCCTCGCCTACACGCCGGCGCAGGATTTCTTGCGCTACACCGACGGCACGGTCAATCACTGGCCCAAGCTGGAGCGTCCCGGTGTTTACCTCGAGAACGGCCATGTCGCCGCCATCACGCTCGCGGTGATTGACGTGGAGAAAGAACAGGAACACGGCAACGACGGCCATGGCAGCAAAATCATCGTGATTCCGTTTGACGGCAAGTCGCTGGATCGCGATTTGCAGAAAGCGGTGAAATAAGCTGAAATTTATCGTTTGATTCCAAATCAAAATCTTTATGTGTTTACAAGTCGCGGTCTCCGGCGGGTTTGACGACATCAAGTCGCGCGACCTGCGGTTTCTCGAAGAGGCGGCGAAGTTCGGCGAACTGACCGTGCTGCTCTGGAGGGACAGCGCCATCCAGCAGGCCACCGGCAAGCGGCCGAAATTTCCGCTGGCGGAACGCAGTTATTTTCTCAACGCCGTCCGCCACGTCAGCAAGGTCGTCGAAGCTGACGGCTTGTCGGGCTTCGACGCGCTGCCGAAAAATGTGAGGGCCGACATCTGGGCTGATGTTGAATCGGCGGCCAATCCTGCGCGCAGTAAATTTGCTGCGGACAATAAAATCGACTACCGCGTTTTTATGGCGGACGAACTGAAAGGTTTTCCCGAACCGCCGCCCATGCCGTCGGCACCGGGCAAAAAGAAAGTCATCGCCACCGGCTGCTACGACTGGTTTCACTCCGGCCACGTCCGCTTCACCGAGGAGGCTTCGGCCTACGGCGATCTTTATGTCTGTCTCGGCAGCGACGCGAACGTGCGGCTGCTGAAAGGCGAAGGCCATCCGCTGTTGTCGCAGGAAGAACGCCGCTATGTGCTCGGTTCGATCAAATATGTGAAGCAGGCGCTCGTCACCACCGGCACCGGCTGGGTGGATGCCGACCCGGAAATCCGCCGGCTGAAACCGGACATCTATGTCGTCAACGAGGACGGCGACAAGGGCGGCAAACGCGAATACTGCCAGGAGCTTGGCATCGAATACCTCGTCCTCAAGCGCACGCCCGCACCGGGTTTGCCAAAACGCAGCAGCACAAATTTGCGTGGCTTTTAAGCCAGACCTACTAACATAAAGTCATCATGAAACTCTCACTCTTCAACGGTTCTCTTCCCAAGATCGGCATTCGCCCCACGATTGACGGCCGCCTCGGCGGCGTCCGCGAGTCGCTCGAAAAACAGACGATGGACATGGCCAAGTCCGCCGCCAAACTCATTTCCTCCAGCCTGCGCTACCCGGACGGCAAGAAGGTCGAATGCGTCATCGCCGACACCTGCATCGGCGGCGTGGCCGAAGCCGCCGCGTGCGCGGAAAAATTCGCGCGCGAAAATGTCGGCGTCTCGCTCACCGTCACGCCGTGCTGGTGCTACGGCAGCGAGACGATGGACATGAATCCTTCCGTGCCGAAAGCCGTCTGGGGGTTCAACGGCACGGAGCGGCCCGGCGCGGTTTATCTCGCGGCGGTGCTGGCCGGCCATTCGCAAAAAGGTTTGCCCGCGTTCAGCATTTATGGCCGTGACGTGCAGGACGGCACGGACAAATCCATTCCCGCCGATGTGCAGGATAAGATTCTCCGCTTCGCCCGCGCCGGCCTCTCGGTCGCGCTGATGCGCGGCAAATCCTATCTCGGCATGGGCGGCGTCTCCATGGGCATCGCCGGCTCCATCGTGGACCAGCCGTTCTTCGAGGAATATCTGGGGATGCGTGTCGAGACGATTGACATGACGGAGTTTCTCCGCCGCATGGACAAGGGCATTTACGATCCCGCCGAATACAAAAAGGCGCTCAAGTGGACAAAGGAAAATTGCCCCGAAGGCAAGGACTACAATTCGCCGAAGACGACGCGCCCGCGTGCGCAACTCGACAGCGAATGGGAAAAATCCGTCAAGATGGCGCTCATCGCCCGTGACCTCATGGTCGGCAATCCCAAGCTCGCGGAAATGGGTTTTGGCGAGGAGGCGCAAGGCCACAACGCCATCGCGTCCGGCTTCCAGGGTCAGCGCCAGTGGACGGATTACCAGCCGAACGGTGATTTTCTCGAAGCGATCCTCAACACGTCCTTCGACTGGAACGGCATTCGCGCGCCTTACATTGTCGCCACGGAAAACGACTGTCTCAACGGCGCGTCCATGCTGTTCGGCCATCTGCTCACGAACACCGCGCAGATTTTTGCCGACGTGCGGACTTACTGGAGCCCCGAATCGGTGAAGCGCGTTTCCGGTCACACGCTCGACGGCCACGCGGCGAACGGCATTTTGCATCTCATCAACTCCGGCCCGGCCACGCTCGACGGCACCGGCCAGCAGGAAATTGACGGCCAGCCCGCCATGAAACCGTTCTGGGAAATCTCCAAGGACGAGGCCAAGAAATGTCTCGCCGCGACGACGTGGCATCCGTCCATCACGGAATATTTCCCCGGCGGCGGCTGGAGCACGCGCTTCCTCACGCGCGGCGGCATGCCGGTGACGATGTGCCGTTTGAATTTGGTCAAAGGCCTCGGCGCGGCGCTGCAAATCGCCGAAGGCTGGACGGTGGATTTGCCGGCGAAAGTCCACGACGCGCTCGACCAGCGCACGAATCCGACCTGGCCGACCACTTGGTTTGCACCGAAACTCACCGGCCACGGCGCCTTCCGCGATGTCTATTCCGTGATGAACAACTGGGGTGCGAACCACGGAGCGATCAGCTACGGCCACATCGGTGCAGACTTGATTTCGCTGGCCTCAATGCTGCGCATTCCGGTTTACATGCACAACGTCGCGGCGGAAAAAGTTTTCCGCCCAAGCACCTGGGCGGCCTTTGGCACGGCGGACTTGGAAGGTGCGGATTATCGCGCCTGTAAAAACTTCGGCCCACTTTACGCTTAAGAAACCGACGTATGCTAAAAACCGGCATCCTTAATCCCCAGATCAACTCACTGCTGGGCCGCGTGCGGCACACCAACACCCTCGTCATCGCCGATCGCGGATTTCCGTTCTGGCCGCTGATTGAGACGGTGGACATTTCCGTCGTGGACGATTTGCCGACGGTGTTGCAGTTGTTGAAGGCCGTCCGACCGAACTTCCAGATTGGCAAGGCGTGGATGGCGCAGGAGTTTTTGAAATCAAACAGCGCCAGGACGCGTTCCGCCTTTGCGGAAGCGTTGCGCGGAATTGAATTGAAGCATGAACCGCACATCGAGTTCAAAAAACGGATTCCGCACGCCATCGGCCTGATCCGCACCGGTGACACCACCCAATACGCAAACATTGTTTTGGAAAGTGCCTAGAATTTTTTGTGTCAGTCAATCCAACCAACAACCAACAACCACCAAAACTATGATCATGCCAGTCCAGTCCACCCCCGGCACCGGCGCCAAAGGCGGCGGTCTTTTCAAGACGGCCGACGGCCAGAACCTCTTCGTCACCTTTGCGCTGGTCACCTCGCTGTTCCTGCTGTGGGGCTTTTGCAACGGGATGATTGACATCCTGAACAAGCATTTTCAGGACTCGCTGCACATCAACAAGCAGCAGTCCGGCCTCGTGCAGTCGGCCAACTATCTCGCCTACTTCCTGATGGCGATTCCCGCCGGCCTCATCGCGCGGAAATTCGGCTACAAGGGCGGCATCCTCGTCGGCCTGTCGCTGATTGCGGCGGGCGCGTTCTGGTTTATTCCGGCGGTCAGCATCGGCGCGTATTGGGCATTTTTGCTCGGCCTGTTCGTCATCGCCGCCGGCATGACCTGTTTGGAAACCATCGCCAATCCTTACACCACCGTGCTGGGCGCGCCGGAACACGGCGCGACCCGCATCAACATCGCGCAGACCATCAACGGCGGCGGCTGGATTCTCGGCCCGATTGTCGGCGGGCAGTTTGTCTTTGGCAGCGGCGACGGCGCGAACGCCAACGCCGGCCTGGCCACGCCCTATCTGGGCATCGGCGTTTTTGTCGCCATCTTGATTGTTATTTTTGCCGTGTCCAAGGTGCCGGATTTGCACGCCGAGGATGAAAGCAAAAAATCCGCCGACCAGAAAAACAGCCTGAAACCTTCCGGCGGGCAACTCGCCGGCATCGCGGTCACGCTGGCGATTGTCTGCGGACTTTTGTATTTCTTCATCGCGCCGATCCTGGGCTTGATCTGGGTGCTGCTGAACATGCCGCCCGCATTGTTTGATCCGACCAAATACGGCCTGCTCGTGGCCGCCTATGTTGCCGGGTTTATGCTGGTTTCCAAGAACTGGGATTTGTTCCGGCGCAAACATTTCACGCTCGGCATCGGCACGCAGTTTCTTTACGTCGCGGCGCAGACGGGCATTTTCAGCTTCTGTGTGAATTACATTTTGGAAAACGATCCCGGTGTGACCAAGCTGCAGGCCGCCCACTGGCTCGGCGCCATTGGTTTCGTCCTGTTCATGTCCGGCCGCCTGTGCGGCAGCTTCGTCATCAGCCAGTTCAAGCCGCACTTCGTGCTGGCGGCCTACGCGGCCATCAACATCGTGCTGACGGCCGTCTGCCTGTGCGGCGGCACGCCCGGCCTGTATGCGATGTTCGGCACGTTCTTCTTCATGTCCGTGATGTTCCCGACGATTTTTGCGCTGGGCATCCGCGGCCTCGGCGACTACACCAAGCTCGGTTCGTCGCTCATCGTCATGTCCATCGTCGGCGGGGCGATTGCCGCGCCGTTCATGGGGCACATCGCGGACACCAGCTCGATGCGCGCCGGCTTCGTGGTGCCGCTCGTGTGCTTCGTCCTCATCGCCCTCTACGGCCTGGCCTGGCAGAAGCTGGAAGCCAAGGACGCGGCGTGAAATAAAGCTGACTTGACATCATTTTTTGGAGTTCATGTTTTAACATGGTCAAACCTTGTGTTTTACAGTGAAAGCAAGGTGTCAGTTGCGCCGTTTGCCGGGGCGGTTAAGATGCAGTTCTATTTCCTTGAAAATCACAACGCAGTCCAGGTTGCTTTTGGCGCTTTTCGCTTTTGCCTTGTTGCTTAATTTGCTGCCGTCGGTTCGCGCGGCGGAATGGCAATGGTCGGTCGTCACCAAAAATGAAAAGACCAGCAACGGGGTTGCGCGGGCGTGGCTGTGGGTTCCTCCGGATTGCAAGCATCTGCGCGGCGTGGTGGTGGGGCAGCACAACATGGAGGAGATTTCCATTCTCGAAAACCCGATTTTCCGAAAGGCCTTGGCCAAGCTGAACTTTGCCGAGGTCTGGGTGGCGCCGATGTTCGACCACGCGTTTGATTATACCAAAGGCGCGGGCGAGACCTTCAATGATTTCATGAACCGGCTGGCCGATGAATCGGGCTACGCGGAATTGAAAGTTGTTCCCGTCGCGCCCATCGGCCATTCGGCGGCGGCAAGCTGGCCGTATGATTTTGGGATATGGAATCCGCAGCGCATCCTCTGCGCGCTGTCGGTGAGCGGCCAATGGCCGTATGTGCGCGACAAATTCGCCGCGCCGGATATTTGGGGCACCAACACCCTTGATTTTGTTCCGTTTCTCGAAACGATGGGCGAATACGAGGCTGCTGCGACCTGGTCGGCGGAGGGTTTGCGCGAGCGCGAACAGCATCCGCACATGCCGCTGACCATGCTGGCCAGTCCGGGGCAGGGACATTTCGCCGCAACCGACGCGAAGGTGGAATGGCTCACGCTTTACCTCGAAAAATGCGTGCAGTATCGCGTGCCGAAAAATTGGGACGGCAATTCCGCGCCAAACTTAATTTCAATTGATCCGACCAAAACCGGCTGGCTGATGGACAAGTGGCGTCGCGACCAGCCGTCCACGGCGGCCAGCGCGCCGGTCGGCCAATACAAGGGCGATGCGAGGCAGGCGTTCTGGTTTTTTGACGAGGAGCTGGTGCGCGCGACGGAAAAATACGAGGCGAAGTTTCGCGGGCTCAAGCCGCAGCTGGCCGGCATTTTTCAGGACGGAAAATTTGTGCCGCAGACGGAAACGCATCTGCAACTCACGCCGAAGTTTGAACCGGAAGCGGACGGTGTGACTTTCAAATTGACCGGTGCGTTTTACGATGCGGTTCCGAGCGGCAGCCATCGGTTGCCGGACTGGGCACAACTGCCAACGAACGCACCGCTCGGCCACGCGAGCAGCGGCGCAATTTCAATTGATCCCATCGCCGGGCCGATCAAAAAGATTTCAGCGGACACGTTCGCGTTTGATTTGAAGCGCGAGACGCTGCTCACGACGAACGCAAAAAGTTACGAGCTGGTTTTCGCCGCGACGCATCCCGGCGACACGGCATACAAGCCGGCGGTGCAGCAGGCGCACCTGAATGTCCCGGCGCGTAACACGCAGGGTGCCGAACAGCACATTGCCTTTCCGGAAATTCCCGACCAAAAATCCGGGGCGAAATCCTTGAAACTGAACGCGACTTCGGACGCCAATGTGCCGGTGCATTATTTCGTCCGCGAAGGCCCGGCGGAAATTGACGGCGACACGCTGACCCTCACAAAGATTCCGCCGCGTGCAAAATATCCGGTGAAGGTCACGGTGGTCGCGTGGCAATACGGACGTTCCCATGAGCCAAAATTGAAAACCGCCGAGCCGGTGGAGCGGACATTTTGGACAACTAATTAAGCGCCTTCTGGCATTGAAATAATTTCGCCGCCGGAATTTTTCTGTAAAAGCTTGTTGTCGGCAAGCGGCAGCCGGTGAAAATGCGGTAGTTTTTGCCATAAATCTATTACCGGTTTTCATTGCGGATTTACAGTGAAACCAGATGGCTGGTTGCCAACGTCTGCGCTTCTGGTTTTAATTCTGATTTCAACATGGCCCGCGCCCGGCTTTCGCTGACGAACGTCATAGCAACCTCTACATCTGCTTCGCGACCAACTCGGCGATTTCACCGCAACAGCCGAACGGCTTGTTCGATTGGAACGGGCATGGCTATTTCATCGCCGAGCAACGTGAGCCTGCTCAATCCGTGGACGAACTCACCAATCGTCGTCAACACTTCAACCAGTGGCGCTGTCGGCTATACGAACAGCACCAACAACGTGCTGACATTCCCAACCACGGCCGGGACGGCTTGTTTAATTTCGACCGCTGCTCCGGCTCACATAAAATGAATCTCACAACCAATGATTGGGCGCAGGCAAGGCCAGTTGCCAGTTCCGGATTTGCATGGATTTCCATGGCCCGCGTGATGGCGGCGGACGCGTCTTCGGTATCGAGGTTCAGGCGGTGCTGGCGGCCATCGAGCGAACAGCGATACCAAAAAATCTTGCCACGCAAATAAACGCCCGCTACTCTTTCGTTTCTTGATGAACGCGTTTTCTTTTCATAAAAAATTGTGCTAAATGATTGTGCTAAGTTACCAGACTTAAGCACACTTTTTACCGGGTTATGGCAGTTAGCGCAGTGTTTTTCGATTGCGATACAACATCATTATTTTGAGCAGGTTGCGCGGTTAGCTCAGTGGTAGAGCATTACCTTGACACGGTAGGGGTCGGAGGTTCGAAACCTCCACCGCGCACCATCTTCACTCACTTCACGCCGGGAAACGCCATGAACTTTTTCGCGTTGGCGTAGCAGATGTTTTTGATCATCGGGCCGGTCAGGTTTTCGTCGTCGGGAATCAGGCCGTTCTTGATGTCGCGGCCGATGAGGTTGCACAGCGTCCGGCGGAAATACTCGTGGCGCGGATAGCTCATGAACGAGCGCGAGTCGGTGATCATGCCGATGAACCGCGAGAGGAGGCCGAGGCTGGAAAGCGCGTTGAGATGCCATTCCATGCCTTCCTTCTGGTCGAGAAACCACCAGCCGGAGCCGTATTGAATCTTGCCGGAAATCGTGCCGTCCTGAAAATTTCCAATCATCGTGGCGAACACATAATTGTCCGCCGGATTCAGATTGTAGATGACGGTCTTGGGCAATTTATTTTCGGAATCAAGTTTGTTGAGATAAGCCGAGAGCGTGACCGCCTGCGGGAAATCACCGATGGAATCAAAGCCCGTGTCCGGCCCGAGCTGCTTGAGCAGGCGGTCGTTGTTGTTGCGCAAGGCGCCGAGGTGGAGCTGCTTTGTCCAGCCGCGCTTGGCGTCGAGGTGGCCGAAGAACACCATCATGAACGACGCAAACTGCGCATGTTCTAGCGGCGAAATTTCCGCGCCCGCGCGCGCCTTGTCAAAAATTCCGGCCGCGACTTTCTCGGAACAAAAATCCGCGAAGCAGTGGTTCAGGCCGTGGTCGGACAGCCGGCAGCCCTGCGAATGGAAATACTCGTGCCGCTTCTCCAGCGCGCTGATGAACGCGCTGAAACCATTGATGTCCGTGTTCGCGGCGGCGGCAAGCTGTTCGATCCATTTGTTGAAACCGGCGGGCGAATTCACCGTCAGCGCCTTGTCCGGGCGGAACGCCGGCAGCATTTTTGTCGGATGATTTGTCTTCGCGAACGCGCGGTGAAATTCCAGGCTGTCCACCGGGTCGTCCGTGGTGCAGACGACTTTCACCTTCATCTTTTTCAGAAGCCCTTGCGTCGTGAACGCCGGCGTGGCGAGCTTCGCGTTTGCCGTTTTCCAGATTTTCGCGGCGGTCTTCTCGCTCAACATATCCGTGATGCCGAAATAGCGCTTCAGTTCCAGGTGCGTCCAGTGGTAAAGCGGATTGCGCAGCGTGTGCGGCACGGTTTTCGCCCACGCGTTGAACTTCTGCTCCGGCGTGGCGCTGCCGGTAATGAACTTTTCCGCGACGCCGTTGCTGCGCATCGCGCGCCATTTGTAATGGTCGCCTTCGAGCCAGATTTCAAACAGGTTTTTGAACTGCCGGTTTTCCGCGATGTCCTTCGGCGAAATGTGGCAGTGATAATCAAAGATTGGTTCCGCCTCGGCGAACTTGTGGTAGAGCCGGCGCGCCGGTTTGTTGCCGAGCAAAAAATCTTCGTGGATGAAGGCCATAGGTTATTTGCCCAACAATAGCGGTTTCATGTGCCGCTCGAAAAGATTTTCCGTCACGTTTTTCGCGATGATCGCCTCGTGCTTCTTCAGCGCGTTCAGGTAGCGGTCGCCCTTCTGGGCGGCGACCTTGAAGCTGACGTGCAGCAATTGGCGGAAGCTCGGGTTGAACGCGGGGTTCTTCTGGTCGTGCCGCAGCGCATCGGTGAACTGCCGGGAACTCCAGCCTTTCACGACGGTTGCGCTCGGCAGCTTCGCCTTATCAATGTCAATGACGCTCGCATACGGCGCGCAAAATTCGTCCACGTGCCCGATGGCGTAGGCGTAAATTTCCTTCGCGATTTCCAGACCGTCGCCGCCGGCTTCCGCGAGGCCGATGAGTTCTTCGAGCCACGTCGTGCCGGCGGTTTTGATGTGGACGCCCGCGCCGAATTTCTTGAGCGCCTTCCGCATCGGTTCGTAGATGGAAAACTTGTCGCTGCCGGAATGCACGCTCAATTTGAGCGTCGGCGGCAGGCCGTATTTCTTGATGGCGAACGCGATGACGGCAAGGTCTTCGTTGAACTCCTGCTCGAACTGTTTCACGTCGCCGACGTAATCCACGCCTTTGTTAAAGCGGCCGGTAAACTTCGGCGCGATGGTCTGGATCGGAATTTTCTGGTCGGCAATCGCGGCGAGAATGATGAGCAATTCCGGCGGCGTCTGCGGGCTGTCGGTTTCGTCCATCGAAACTTCCGTGACGAAATTCGCCACGCCTTTTGTCTTCGCGATGTGTTGGTAAATTTTTCCGGCATCCTGCACGGCGAGCAAAAACTTGTTCGCCACGCGTTCGACTTCGGCGCGGGAGATTTCAAACGGACGGTCAATGTGCGGAATGGAAACTTTGCCCGTGAGTTCGGGATGGCGGTCAACAAAGGCTTTCACATCGGCGGCGGCGGCAGGCTTGGCAATGCTGTCGGCCACGTCAATCGTGAAGAAATCCGACGGTGCAATAAAACGATCCACCGTTTCCAAACGGATGTGGTCGGCATCCACATGATAAGATTTTTTCCAGTTGAGCGCCTTCACCGCGTCGTCCGCCTCGGCGCGCAGGCTCGTCGGCTCGGTGCCGATGAACGTGTGTTCGCGGTTGGACTTGTTCCAGACGGGGATGAATTCTGCGCCGAGTTCTGTGGCGAGGACGCACGCGCGCAATTGCGCCTTGCCCTGATGGGCGAAACGGTCGCCCATGCCGAAGGAGAATTTGCCGAGGGTGAGGTATTGGTTCATAAAATAAAATGGTGGCGGCAGGAAAACGAATCCCGCCCACGCGGTGTCATGCGATAATTGCCCAAGTTAAGCCGGAAGACCCTGCGGCAACATCCCCAAAACGGGTGATGCCATATCGGAAATGGCGGCGCTTGTTATTGGGACGAGAATGCGCCACGGAAGTAGATGTCAACGTAATCGCCGTTGGTATCATACTGGCTCCAAAAAATGTTGCCGGAGTTGGTGTTTTTGAAGTTGAGCTGCAGCCAGTCAACGCCGACGACGGTGTTGGAGTAAAGATAGCTCAACTGGACCATGGCGGTGCCGGGACTGAAGTTTGTGCAGGTGTAGTTCCCGGAATAGGTGTTGGGGAAAAAGGGGTTGTTGTAGACGGTGTAGACGAAACTTCCGTCGTTGGTGAAATGGATGTTGGCATAGAAGCCGATGGGCAAATAAAGGTTCGTGATGCTGGCCGGCGCGTAATTGGTGGCTGCAGTCATCACAAACGAACTGAGCGTGCCGTCGTTGTTGGTGAACAGGCCGATGTTGGGGGCGACGAAAATGAGCCGCGCGGCGCTGTTGGTGCCGGCCAGGTCGGGAGGTTCGGTGGCCGTGAGGTTGAGCTGGCCGATGTTGGTGGCGGCGCGGTCGTAGGTGTAATTGCCCACGGCATTGTCGAAGTTGGTGTTGAGCGAGTCCTGGCCGTAGGTGTCCGCGCCGAACTGCACGTTGAAGCTGCCGTCCACGGCGGAAACCTGAAGGTTCTGGTTGCTGACCGTGAGCGGGGCGTCGCCGCCGGGCACCTGCGTGTCAACGATGAACCACCCGGTGTCCGTGCCGTTGGTCTGGCCGGTGGCGGTGTAGTCCGACTCGGCATACGCGCCGTAATTGGTGGCCTTGAAGGTGGCGATGACATAGGCCGTGCCGTTGGTGCCGGTCAGCTTGAACAGCGCGCCGACGGGGCTGTAGGTCGCGTAGGTGTAGCTGCCGGAGTTGGTCTCGCCGGAGAGCAGATCCGTCGAGGTGTAGGTGGAAGTTTGATACAGCGTGCCGCTGCCGTCGCCCTGGCTGCCGCCGGACCAGATCAGCTTGCCGGCAACTTTCGCGGGGGCGAGGTTGGAGGCGGTGGTGAACTGCATGTAGCCGCTGTTCGTCCGGGCGGAGTTGGTGATGCCGACCTGCGCGTAGCTGGGCGTGAAAAACGCCATCCGGAAGTTCTGGGCGCTGTTGACGATGCTGGGCGGGGCGGTGTATCTGAACCGCAACGTGCCGCCGCCGCCGTTCGGGGTGTAAGTGTAGGTGCCGACGCCGTTGACGTAGTTGGGATCCCGTGAAGCCTGGCTGAAAGTGGTCTTGCCAAGGGCGACCGTGAAGAGCGGCGCATTGCTCGAATCGGTCACGACGGCGGACTGGCCGGCCAGGCTGGCCGGCGCGCTGTTGTAAACCAGGTTGACGACCACCGTCGCGGAAGCATTGTTGCTGGCGTTCACGGCATAGGCGTTGAAAGTGTTGCCGCCGGGCGCCAGCCGGACCGGCGCCGCCCAAGTGGCCCAGTGGTTGCTGCTGCTGGCGTTTGTCCAGAGGCTGCCATTAAGCTGATAATACACGTTTGTCACCGCGACGCTGCCTGACGCGGTGCCGTGGATGACATAATCGGCGGGATACCCGTCGCTGTTGGTGGTCGTGGTGGTCACGGCAATCGTCGGCTTGCCGAGATAACCGAAGTTGGCGGCGAGGGTGAGGTTCGACGCCATGAGAAATGTCACTGTGGCGGCGGTGGTGAGAACCTTATTGTTGCCGTCCGTCCAGTTCCTGAAACCATAGCCCTTTTTAGTTCCACTGCCCGCCGTCGCCTTCATGGAATAGCTGTTGCCGATGACCAGCTGTTTGCCGTTGTCATTCGGGCTGACGGTGCCGTTGCCGTTGATGACGACGGTCAGGGCGGCGGTCACGGAGTAAAACACCTTCACCGTGTTGGTGGCCGAAAATTTGCCGGTGTTGTCCACGGCCGTGGCGGAAAAAGTGTTGGTGCCCGGAATCCAGGCGACGTCGGCGGACCAGTTGGTCCATGGGCTGCCGCCCGTCGCGCCGTTCCACGCGCCCTGGTTCAGCGAAAAGAGCACGTTGGAGATGCCGGCGCTGCCGGCCGCCGTGCCGGTGACGGTGAACGCGGCGTTCGTGAATTTTTGCCCCGCCTTCAGGTTGGTGAAGGCCACGGTGGGGCTGGCGGTCGCGCCCGTCGTGGCCAGGGCGGCGGCCAGGCACAGCAGCGGCAAAGGGACAAACAGCCGTCGGCAAATTGTTTTCATGGTGATTTTTTTCGGCAACCCGGCGCCCGCGCGGCGGGAATTGCAGTCTCACACCATTGCACCAAAGCGGGGCGCTTTCAATAAAAAAGGCGCGGCGGCACGGTTCGGAAAAAAACCGCCGCCGGGAGCAAAAACGAAGTTCGGAGTTCAGCCGCCGGCCAGGTTCAGCTCCTCGGCGTCCAGAAAGCCGTCCAGTTGCTTGAGCCGCGTCGGATGCCGCATCTTGCGCAGCGCCTTCGCCTCGATCTGCCGGATGCGCTCGCGCGTCACGCGGAACTGCTGGCCGACCTCCTCCAGCGTCCGCGCGTTGCCGTCGCCGAGGCCGAAGCGCAGTTCCAAGACCTGCCGCTCCCGGTCCGTCAGGCTGCACAGCACGTCGCCCATCCGCGACTTCAACAAACTGAAGCTCGTGATGTCCAGCGGATTGTCCGCCGCCTTGTCCTCGATGAAGTCGCCGAAGCTCGTCTCGTCGCCGTCGCCCACCGGCGACTGCAGCGACACCGGCTGCTGCGCCATCCGCAGCACCGCGCTCACGCGGGAGACCGGCAGTTGCATCTCGTCAGAAATTTCCTCCGGCGTGGCCTCGCGGCCCAGCTCCTGGAACAGTTTTTTCTGCGCCCGCAGCAGCTTGTTGATGATGTCAATCATGTGGACCGGGATGCGGATCGTCCGCGCCTGGTCCGCGATGCAGCGCGTGATGGCCTGCCGGATCCACCATGTCGAATAGGTCGAAAACTTGTAGCCG
>Ga0316232_1003402_pt1 | contig 14828 bp, 22 predicted proteins | sample TBHtaG_FD_206006 | JGI IMG/M metagenome (GOLD analysis project Ga0316232, IMG submission 206006) | Freshwater microbial communities from Trout Bog Lake, Wisconsin, USA - TBH18025_13 | ecosystem: Environmental > Aquatic > Freshwater > Lake > Hypolimnion/Profundal zone | place: USA: Wisconsin... | reverse complement strand
ACTGTAATTTTTCCTTGATCTCGTTCAGCGACTTCTTGCCGAAGTTGCGGTACTTGAGCATCTCCTGCTCGGTCTTCAGCGCGAGCTGGCCGACGGTGGTGATATTGGCGTTGTTCAGGCAGTTCGCCGCGCGGACGCTCAACTCGATTTCGTTGACACTCATGTTCAACAACTTCTTGAGCTTGGCCTTCTCGTCGTCCTGCTTGTCCGCGGCTTCCTCGAATTCCACCGCGTTCTTATCGTAGCCGACAAACACGTCAAGGTGATGGGCCAGAATCGCCGAGGCCTGCGTCAGCGCATCGTCGGGCGTGATGCGGCCGTCGGTCCAGATTTCCAGCACCAGGCGGTCATAATCCGTGCGGTTGCCGACGCGCGCGGCTTCCACCGCGTAACGCACGCGGGTGACCGGCGAAAAGATCGAGTCAATCGCCACGATACCGATGGCCTGATTGAGCTTCTTGTTCTCGTCGCTCGGGCAAAAGCCGCGGCCGATCTTGACGGTCAGCTCCATCTCAAACTTCCGCTTCTTGTCGAGCGTGCAGATGTGCAGGTCGGGGTTGACGAGTTCGACGTTTTGATTCAGTTGAATGTCGGCGGCGGTGACGGCACCCTCCTTGTTGACGGAGAGCAGCAGCACCTGTTCATCGCGGGTGTGCGCCTTGAACTTGATTTTCTTCAGGTTCAGCACGATGTCGGTCACATCTTCCGTGACGCCCTCAATCGTGGCGAACTCGTGCATGGCGCCGTCCACCTTCAACGAGGTGATGGCCGCGCCCTCGAGCGAGGAGAGCAACACGCGGCGGAGCGAGTTGCCGACCGTGTGGCCGTAACCGGTTTCAAACGGGTCGGCGATAAATTTGGCGTACGTGGGGGTGGCGGAAGGTTCATCCTTCTGCAACCGCTTGGGCATTTCAAAACGTCCGAGACGAACTGGCATAATTTCCTTTCAACAATTTTAAGCTGACTTCCCCGGCTAATCTATTCCCGGCCGGGGAAATCCGTGTAATTGTTTTGGTATTTTGGTTTAACGGGAATAAAATTCAACCACGGCCTGCTCATTGGCAATGGGCTGGATCTCCTGGCGCGTGGGAATGCGCATGATGGTGCCCTTGAGCTCTTCCTTGTTCAAGGACAACCAATCCGGCACCGCGCGGCTGGCGGCGACTTCCAGGGCCTTGGTGGCGAGCTGGCGCGAAACATTGTTGTTTTTGACGCTAATGACATCGTTCACCTTGAGCGCATAGGACGGAATACTGGCTTTGCGCCCGTTCACCGCGATATGGCCATGCCCAACCATCTGGCGCGCGGCGGCGCGGGTGTTGCCAAAACCGAGGTGAAACACCACATTGTCCAACCGGGTTTCGAGAATTTGCAGCATCTGTTCACCGGTGACGCCACGGCGGCGCAGCGCTTTTTCATAAACGCCGCGAAACTGGCGTTCCATCAAGCCATAATAATACTTGAGCTTCTGCTTCTCAATCAGACCTTCGCCGTATTCGGTGGTCTTGCGGCGGGACTTCGGGCCATGCACGCCGGGACCATAATTGCGGCGTTCGAGATATTTCGACGGGCCGAAAATCGGGATGCCGAAACGGCGGCTAATGCGAACGCGGGGACCTGTGTAACGAGCCATATAAATTATTGAATTACAATTTTCGAATTGCGGGGTTTACACGCGGCGCTTCTTGCGCGGGCGGCAGCCGTTGTGCGGGACGGGCGTGACATCCTTGATGGAACTGATTTCCAAGCCAATGGCCTGGAGCGCGCGAATGGCGGATTCCCGGCCGGAACCAGGACCCTTGACGCGGATTTCCACTTCCTTCATGCCGTGGGCCATCGCCTGGCGGGCGGCATCCTGGGCGACCATCTGCGCGGCGTACGCCGTGCTTTTGCGCGAGCCTTTGAAGCCCACGCGGCCGGCGGTGGACCAGCCGATCAGGTTGCCCTGGGCATCGGTGATGGTGACTTGCGTGTTGTTGAAAGTGGCGAGAATATTGGCGATGCCGGAGACGATGTTCTTGGCGTGCTTGGCCTTGACAATCTTTTTGGCATTCGGATCTTCGCCGAGCAGTTCGGCGGCGGTCGGCGCCACGGGAGCGGGGGCTTCGAGCGGCTTGGCCGCGTCGGCGGCGGCAGCCTCGGCAGGCCCGGCCTTTTTCGCATGCTTGGCATCCTTGCCCTCAGGCTTGGCGTCTTTGGCCTCGGGTTTGGCACCCTTGGCTTCCGGCGCGGGGGCGGCGGCATCGGCCTTCGCCTTTTTTTCCTTTTCAGGCACGGTGGGTTTCTTTGGTTCGTCGGACATATCGTTAATTCAATTTCAAATCTCAAATCTCAGCGTTGAGATTCATCAATGGATGCCGGTCTTGGCGTTCGGATTGCGCTGCACGCCGACGGTCTTGCGGGGGCCCTTGCGCGTGCGGGCGTTGGTTTGCGTGCGCTGGCCGCGCACCGGCAAACCGCGCAAATGGCGGATGCCCCGGTAACACTTGATGCCCTGGAGGCGCTTGAGGTCCATGCCGATTTCCCGGCGCAGATCGCCTTCAATAACATATTTGCCCTCCTGGATCGCGTGTACGATCAGCGCGAGCTGCTGCTCGGTCAGATCCTTTGCGCGAATCGCCGGGTCAATATTGGCGCGTTCGAGAATCTCCTTTGCGTTGACCGGGCCAATGCCGTAAATGTAGCGGAGCGCGATGTCAATGCGCTTGCCGGGCGGAACTTCCACACCAATGATGCGTGCCATAAATTTGTATTAACCTTGACGTTGTTTGTGGCGTTTGTTCGAGCAGATGACGCGGATGATTCCGCGCCGCTTCACGATTTTGCAGTGCTCACACATTTTTTTAACTGACGCTCGAACTTTCATGCTTAAATTCTTTCATTTCGACTAAAACACGCCCCACGCTCAAGTCGTAGGGCGTCAATTGCAATTTCACCATTTCGCCGGCCCCCACGCCGGCAAAAAACCGCTTGTGGCGGCGTTCCACGAACGCCGTCAGCCGGTGGCCATTGGCCAATTCGGCTAGAAACGTGCCGTTCGGCAGCGCTTCCATCACGCGGGCTTCGACGCGAAAGGCATCTTCGCCCATGTCAATATCTCCGGCTCACCGTCCGTGATCAAGACGGTATGCTCAAAATGGGCCGATAGTGAACCATCTTGCGTCACCACTGTCCAGCCGTCTTTCAAGATTTTCACCTCGGGACGGCCCGCATTGACCATCGGCTCAATGGCAATGGTCATGCCAGCACGCAGCTTGTCGTTCATCGTCCGATCCACAAAGTTCGGCACCTGCGGCGCTTCATGCATGGTCCGCCCTACCCCATGGCCGACGAACTCTCGCACCACGCTAAACCCATTGGCTTCGACAAATTCCTGCACCGCGCGCGATATATCCGTCACCCGGTTGCCCGGCTTGGCCTGCGCGATCCCCAGATAAAGCGACTGCTCGGTGACGTCCAGCAACTGTTGCGCCGCCACTCCGCACCCACCCACCGCCACCGTCCGCGCAGTGTCGCCGATAAACCCTTTATAGGTCACGCCCACATCCACGCTGACGAGGTCGCCAAATTGCAATTCGCGATCCGAGGCCAGCCCATGCACCACGGCGTCATTCACCGACAGACACGTGTGAAACGGATACTTGCGGTAGCCGAGAAACGCGCTCTTGGCATCGTAGCCCCGAATCCGCTCCGCCGCAAAATCATCCACTTGCCGCGTCGTGACGCCCGGCTGAATGAACGCGGCGATGTCGTCCAAAACTTTGCCCGCCACATGCCCGGCCGGACGCATCAACTTCAACTCGTCTTCACTCTTGATAATTATTCCGGCCACAAATTTCCACAATGAAACACCCGGGCGGGACGCCCGTGTCACCAGTGACTTAGAAACGGCCGCGCAGCCGGCCCTTCTTCAAAAATCCATCATAGTGGCGCATCATCAAATGCGATTCCACCTGCCGCATGGTGTCGAGCAACACACCGACCGCAATCAAAATGCTGGTGCCGCCGAAAAAGCTGGCCACGTTCTGGTCAATCCCCATTTGGCGCGACAAAATAATCGGAATGGTGGCAATGATGGTGAGAAACAGCGCTCCGGCCAGGGTGATCCGGCTCATGGCCTTGTGCAGATAGTCGCTGGTGCCCTGCCCCGGACGCACGCCGGGAATGTAGCCGCCATTTTTCTTCAAATCATCCGCAATTTGGATTTCATTGAATTGCGTCGCCACCCAGAAATAGGAGAAAAACAAAATCATCAGCGAGTAAATCAACAGATACGTCGGCTTGCCGTAGAGAAACAGCGTGGCCATATCAATAAAGAACTGATGCAAAAATGGAACCTTGACCGTCCACGTCGCCAGGTTTTGGAACAGGGGCTGCGGAAACATCAGGATGGACTGGGCGAAAATGATGGGCATCACGCCGGAATAATTCACGCGCAGCGGCATGTAATTCGTGCCGCCCTGATACATTTTCTGTCCGATCATGCGGCTGGCGTACTGCACCGGAATTTTGCGCTGCGCCTGGGTGATGGCGATAACGCCGCCGACCACCAGCACCAGCAAGACCAGCAAGACCGGCGCGGTGGTCCAGAAATTATGTGTGGCTTCGGTGCCGCCGTGGTTGGAGAACATGTCCATCGCGCCCTGGGCCGCATTGGGCAGCCGCGCCAGAATGCCGATGGTGATCACCAGCGAAACGCCGTTGCCGATGCCGCGGTCGGTAATCTGCTCGCCAATCCACATGAGCAGCATGGTGCCCGCCGTCATCACGGTGATGGTCACGAAATAATACAAGAAATGGTTTTCCGTCATCACCAGCGAACCTTGAAAACCCTTGAAGGCCGTTTCGGGAGTCAGCCAGTTGTGGGCAAAATACCAGCCCTGCCCCAGACAGAGCACAACGGTGAGATAACGTCCGTATTGAACGATTTTGGTGCGTCCGCCCTCTTCGCGGGCGAGCTTGCTCAAGCGCGGCCAGACCGCCGTGAGCAACTGAATGATGATCGTGGCGCTGATGTAGGGCATAATGCCCAAGGAACTGACGGCACAGTTGCCGGTCGCGCCGCCGGCAAAAGTGTTGTACATGACCAGCAGACCACCGTTCTGCGAGTTTTCGTTGAAAAACTTGGCCAAGGCGTGGCCATTGATTCCGGGAATGACAATGAACGCGGTCAACCGGCAGACGGCCAGCAACAAGATGGTGAACAAAATCCGGGATTTTAATTCCGGGATTTTGAAGCAATTGCCGAGCGTCGTGTAGATGGAGCGGAACATTGTCAGCGGGTTTTATGGCTTGGCTGCAGCAGTTGGTTTGGCCGGAGCCGCAGGTTTCTTGGCCGGCTTGGCCGGTGGGGTTTTCTTGACGATAAGTTCCACCGAGCCACCCTTGGCTTCGACTTTGGTCTTGGCCGAGGCACTGATGGCGCTGACGACCAGCGTCAGCTTCTTGGTCAAATCACCGGCGCCCAAAACTTTGATGCCGTCCGAGCGACCATTGGCCAGCCCGACCGCCTGCAAGGCGGTTTCGTCCACGCGCGCGCCGTCTTCAAACTGGTTCAACTCGCCCACGTTCACGGCAATATAGCGGGTGGTGAATTCGGCGTTGTTGAAGCCGCGCTTGGGAATGCGGCGAATGAGCGGCATCTGGCCGCCTTCAAAACCGATGCGGATGGAGCTGCCCGAACGTGCGGTCTGGCCCTTGCCGCCGCGGCCGGCGGTTTTGCCGTGGCCGCTAGCTTCGCCCTGACCAAGCCGCTTGCGGCGGTGTTTTGAACCAGGACGGGGTTTCAAATCGTGTAATCGCATAAAAGGTAATCGTTATAGCGCTAAAACGTGAACGAGTCAAAGCGCGAAAGCGCGAGGGACATAAATTGGCCGCCACCCGGCAACGCTTAAACTCTTCCACTCATTCATAAACTCAGATGGCGGCCGCCACTTGCGGTTTCGGCTCGGCCGGTTTCGGCTCGCTTTTCTTGATGGTCAGCCCGCGGCTCTGGTAGATCTGCTCGCGCGTGCGCAGGCTCAACAAGGCGTTCAAGGTGGCTTTCACCACATTCGCCGCGTTCTTGGAACCGAGCGATTTGGTGAGCACATCTTTCACCCCGGCGGATTCCAACACGGAGCGCACCGTCTTGCCGGCGATGATGCCCGTACCGGGCGAAGCCGGGCGCAGAAGAATCTTCGCACCGCCGTAGGTCGAATAGACTTCGTGCGGGAGCGTCACGCCTTTCAGGGAAACGGACACCATTTTGGCGCGAGCGAGTTCGCCGCCGCGACGAATCGCGTCCGCGACTTCCGCCGCTTTGCCGAGGGCCACGCCCACGCGCCCCTTCTTGTCGCCCACGACCACGAGCGCGCTGAACTTGAAGCGGCGCCCGCCCTTGACAACTTTGGATGACCGGTTGATAAAGACCACCTTCTCAACGATCTCTTCGCCGTTTTCAAAAGCGTTTTCACCGACTTCCGACGGCTTGCGTCCCCGTCCGCCGCCGCCGCCGCGTCCACCGCGCGGGCCCCGCTGGTCGCGCTGCTGTCTTTGCGGTCTCTGCCCCTCGGGAGCGGGCGCGGCTGCAGCGGCCGGCGCCGCGGGAGCGTCAGGAGCGGCAGGAGCAGTTGGTGCGCCTGGAGCGGTTGGATTGTTTTCGTTTTCAGCCACAATAAATTCTCCGGTTCAGGTTAAAATTTCAGTCCGGCTTCGCGCGCGGCATCGGCCAGCGCCTTGATTTTGCCGTGATAACGGGTGCCGCCGCGGTCAAACACCACCGCCGTGATGCCCTTTTCCAAAGCGCTTTTCGCCGCGATGGCGCCCACTTTCTTTGCGCCGGCCAAGTTGGCGGTCAGTTCTTTAGCTTCGCCCTTGCTCACCGTCGAGGTCGCGACCAGCGTCTTGCCGGCAACGTCGTCAATGAATTGGACGTGAATGTTTTCGTTGGTGAAGCGGACGCTCATGCGGGGGCGTTCGCTGGTGCCGCTGAGGCGGTTGCGAATGCGCCAGTGGCGCAACTGCTTCAACCTTAATTTTTTTTCCGTTCTCATGTCAATGGCTTCACGGATTGGGCCGTGAAGAAAAATGGTTATTGTACGGTCTTGCCTTCCTTGCGCTGGACGTGTTCGCCGGCATAGCGCACGCCCTTGCCCTTGTAGGGCTCCGGCGGATAGAAACTGCGGATTTCGGAAGCCACCTGGCCCACGACCTTTTTGTCCGGCCCTTCAATGGTAAGTTTGGTGTTTTCCTCAACGGTGACTTTGATCTGGTCGGGGATGTTGTAATTGATGGGATGGGAGAACCCGAGCGCGAGGTTGACGACCTTGCCCTGGACGGCGGCCTTGAAACCGACGCCCTGGATTTCGAGCTTCTTGACGAAACCTTCGCTGACGCCCTTGACCATGTTGTTGACCAAAGCGCGGCTCGTGCCGTGCATGGCCCGGGACTGGGCGTCTTCATTGGCGCGGCTGACGATGATCTTGCCGTCCTCCACCTTCAGACTGGTGCGGTGGGGCAGTTCCCAGTCGAGTTTGCCTTTCGGCCCTTCCACGAGGATCTTCTGCCCTTTTATTTCCACCTTCACTTTGGGCGGAATGGCAATCGGTTGTTTTCCAATACGGGACATAAATTCTTAAAGCGTAATGCGTGATGCGTGATGCGTGACAACTACCAAATATAGCAAAGGAGTTCTCCGCCGATATTTTTCTTGCGCGCCTGCGCATCGGTCAAAAGTCCTTCCGACGTGGAGACAATGGCCACGCCGAGTCCGCCGCGAACCCGGGGAATTTCGGTGGCGCCCACGTACCGGCGCAAGCCGGGCGAACTGACGCGCTTGAGGCCTTCAATGACACTCTTCTTGCCATTAAACTTCAGGCGGATTTTGAGTTTCTTCTTGGTTTCACCCTCGACGGACACATCGGTGACATAACCCTGGGCCTGCAGGATCTTGGCCACACTCTCCTTGATGCGGGAATGCGGCAGTTCCACGGCGGGCAGATGCGCGGCACCCGCGTTGCGGATGCGCGTCAACATATCAGAAATCGGATCGCTCATATTATTTTCACTCTCGTCCTTCGTTTCGGCCTCCGCATCATTGCGGCACCGACAGCAAGCACGAATCAAAAAGTTTACCAACTCGCCTTGGTCACGCCGGGAATCAGACCGTTCAAGGCGGCCTCGCGAAACGTGAGGCGCGACACGCCAAACTTGCGCCAGTAGCCGCGGCGGCGGCCGCTCATCGCACAACGGTTCACCACCCGGGAGGGGCTGGCGTCACGCGGCAGCTTCGCCAAGCCGGCGTAGTCCCGCTTCGCCTTCAATTCAGCGCGGATCGCGGCGTATTTCAGCACCGTTTTCTTCTTGCGATTGTTGCGCTCTATCCATGCTTTCTTGGCCATATTTCTATTTTTTAATCATTCTCATTCTCATCCTTCTCCTTCATGCTCACCCTCGATTTAGGAGGATGCCGATGAGGATGAGGATGATCTTAAATCACTTTTCCGCGAACGGAAAACCCATCAGTTTCAGCAAGTCCACCGCCAGCGCGTCGTTCGGCGCGGTGGTCACAATGGTGATATCCATGCCCTGCTGCCGCTTGATCTTGTCCAGTTCGATTTCCGGAAAAATAGTCTGGTCGGCCACCCCGAACGTGTAATTTCCGCGGCCGTCACATTTGCGCGGCGACAAGCCGCGAAAATCGCGAATCCGCGGCAGCGACACCGCCACCAGCCGGTCGAAAAACTCATACATCACGTCCTTGCGGAGCGTCACATGGCAGCCAATGGGCTGGTTTTTGCGCAATTTGAAATTGGCCACATCCTTGCGGGCGCGGCTGATGACGGGCTTGCGGCCCGTGAGCATCGTCAAATCCTTGGCGGCATCTTCCACGGCGCCCTTTTCCAGCGAGGCGTTGATGCCCATGTTCACCACGATCTTGACGAACTTGGGCACTTGGTGGACGTTCTTGAAGTTGTGCTTGGCCTTGAGGGCCGGCACCACTTCGTCCATGTATTTCTTGTAAAGTCTGGCTTTCATTAGTTTCCTCTCACGGATTGGGCCGTGAAAAAATCGTTACGCGGCGGCCGCCTCCGCTTTTTTCACATTCGAGATGTGAATGGAGCCCTCGCGGTCAACAATTGCGCCGTTCGGGTTCTGCTGGTTCTTGCGCGTGTGGCGTTTGATCATTTGCAGGCCTTCCACAATGACGCGCTGCTTTTCGGTCAGGACGGCGATGATCTTGCCGCTCTTGCCTTTTTCCTTGCCGGCAATGACCGTGACCTGATCCCCTTTTTTGACGTGAAATTTTGACATAACTTCAAAGAACTTCGGGCGCGAGTGAAATGATTTTCATGAACTTCTTGTCGCGCAATTCGCGCGCCACCGGGCCGAAGATACGCGTGCCCTTGGGATTCAACTCCTTGTCAATGATGACACAGGCGTTCCGGTCAAACCGCAGGACGGAGCCGTCCGCGCGCTTGATGATTTGCCGGGTGCGCACGATGACGGCGTCATGCACCTCGCCCTTTTTCACCGTGCCATCGGGCGCGGCGTCCTTGATGTGGACCTTGATGATGTCGCCGATGCCGGCGTAGGTCTGATTGCGTCCGGTGACACCGATGTTCCAGGCAATCTTGGCCCCGGTGTTATCCGCCACATCCAAACTGGATCGAACTTGCAACATAAATCGTTATAGCGTTAAGCGTTCAGGCGGCAACAGCCGCTTCTTGCACGGCGCGCTCGACGACTTCGACGAGCTTCCAGCGCTTCAATTTGGACAGCGGGCGCGCTTCCTCGATGCGCACCGTGTCGCCGACCTTCGCCTCGGCCTTTTCGTCGTGGGCGTAAAATTTCTTGTAGGAGGTGACGATCTTCTTGAACTGGGGATGGGGGAAACGGCGCTCCACGCGGACCACGATGGTCTTCGTCATCTTGTTCGAGACGACCTCACCGACGCGCTGTTTGCGCTTGCCGGTGGCCGTCACGTTTTCCGCCACAGTATTGGTTGCTTCAGCCATACAAAATTTACAAATTATTTCGCGGCCGGCTGGACGGCCTGGTTGCGCAGCGCGGACATGCGGGTTTCGACGCGGGCAATGTCCTTGCGCAGCGTGCGCAGGCGCGCGGGTTTTTCCAGTTGCGCGCTCGCCTGTTGCAGGCGCAATTGAAACAAATCGTGCCGGAGGTCGCGGCTCTTGGCCGCCAGCTCCACCAGCGTCATGTCTTTGATTTCAGCAAATTTCATGGTTCTCAAATCGCCCGGTGATGGCGCATAATAAACTTGGTTTTGATCGGCAACTTGGTGGCGGCCAGGCGCATCGATTCCCGCGCCTCGGCTTCAGTGATGCCATCCACTTCAAACAAAATGTTCGCCGGCCGGATGACCGCCACCCAGCCCTCAAGGGGCGCCTTGCCCTTGCCCATGCGCGTTTCCAGCGGCTTCTTGGTGTAGGACTTCTGCGGAAACACGCGGGTCCACATCTTGCCTTTGCGCTTCATGTAGCGGGTGATGGCCACGCGGCAGGCTTCAAGCTGCTTGCCGTCCATCCAGCAGCGCTCCAGCGCCATCAGGCCATATTCGCCAAACGCGACAGTGTTGCCGCTGGTCGCCAGCCCCGTGCGGCTGCCGCGGTGCATTTTGCGATATTTAACTTTTTCCGGCTGCAATGCCATAACAAGATTCTTTCTCTAAAATTCAGTTGACCGGGGCGGCGACGGGCGCCACTTCTTTTTTCTGCGGCTTGTTTTCGCCCGTGCAAATCCAGCACTTGATGCCGAGCTTGCCGTAAACGGTGTTCGCTTCCGCAAACCCATAGTCAATGGCCGCGCGCAGCGTGTGCAGCGGCACCCGGCCCCAGTGATACATTTCCACGCGCGCCAGTTCCGCGCCGCCGAGGCGGCCGGCGGCCCGCACCTTGATGCCTTCGGCTCCGAAATCCTTGGCTGTCTGCAACGCCTTCTTCATCGCGCGCCGGAAAGAAACCCGGCGTTCGAGCTGCAAAGCGATGTTTTCCGCGACCAGTTGGGCGTCCAATTCCGGCTGCTTGACCTCCACGATGTCCACGTACACTTCCTTGCCGGTCTTCTTGCTCAATTCCTCCTTGAGCTTGTCAATTTCCGAGCCTTTGCGCCCAATGACCACGCCCGGACGGGCGGTCAGGATGGTGACGCGGCAGCGATTGGTGGCCCGCTCGATCAAAATTTTCGGCACCGAGGCCGTCTCGAGCTTCTTCTTGAGGAGCGCGCGAATTTCGCGGTCCTCCGTCAATAATTTGCCGAATTCCTTCTTTTCGGCGTACCACTTGGAGCGCCAGTCTTTGTTGACCGCGACGCGCAGACCGATTGGATTGGTTTTTTGACCCATATTATTCGTCGGACAAAGTGATTTTGATGTGGCAGCGGCGCTTGAGGATGGGACCGGCGGAACCGCGCGCCTTGGGCTGAAAACGTTTGAGGGTGGTGGCGGCACCAGCCACAGCCTCCTTGATGCGCAGGGTTTCGGGGCGCAACTTGTTGTTGTTTTCCGCGTTGGCAATGGCGGACTTGAGCGTCTTGGCGGCATAGCGCGCGCCTTTGCGGGGCACCACCGCGAGCACGGCCTGGGCCTGCAAAGCCGGCAGGCCCTGGATTTGCCGCACCACCTCGCGCATTTTCTGCGCGGACATGGGGATGTTTTTTTGAATCGCGAAAACTTCCATAATCTATTTGGCCTCCGCCTTGGCAGTGTGGGCGCCGTGCTTCTTGAACGTGCGGGTCAGCGCAAATTCACCGAGCTTGTGGCCCACCATGTTTTCCGTGATAAACACGGGACTGAAAATCTTGCCGTTGTGAACCGTGAACGTCAGGCCGACAAAATCCGGCGTGACCGTCGAGCGGCGCGACCAGGTCTTAATTGGCGTCTTCTGATTGGCGGCCTTCGCCTTCTGAATCTTCACCAGCAGGTGAGCTTCCACAAACGGGCCTTTTTTAATCGAACGTCCCATAAAATTTTACTTGGTCTTGATCGGCAGTCCGTTGCGGCGAACCACGATGAAACGGTTGGAGTATTTGTATTTGACGCGGGTCTTGCCCCCCTTGGCCACCTTGCCCCACGGCGACATCAATTGCTGCCAGCCGCCGCCGGACTTGGATTTGCCCTGACCGCCGCCATTCGGATGGTCCACCGGGTTCTTGGTCACCCCGCGGTTGATCGGGCGGATGCCCCGATGGCGGGAACGGCCCGCCTTGCCCAAAATCACATTTTCATGCTCCGTATTGCCCACCTGGCCAATGGTCGCATAGCATTCCTCGTTCACGCGGCGGATCTCGCCGGACGGCAATCGAAGCTGCGCATAACCTTCGTCGCGCGACATTAACGTGGCCGAACCGCCCGCCGAGCGCACCATCTTGCCGCCGCTGCCGGGGGTCAGTTCGATGTTGTGAATGGCCAAGCCCACCGGAATGGACTTGAGCGGCAGCGCGTTCCCCACTTCCGGGGGAGCCGCCGGGCCGCTGGTAATAACGCCGCCCACCTTGATGCCGACCGGGGCGATGATGTAACGCTTCTCGCCGTCCTTGTATTGCAACAGGGCGATCCGGGCCGAACGCAGCGGATCGTATTCAATTGCCGCCACCGTGGCTTCCACCCCGTGTTTGTTGCGCTTGAAATCCACCAGCCGAATCTTCTGCTTGTGGCCGCCGCCGATACCGCGCGCGGTCATGCGGCCATAGACATTGCGGCCGCCGGACTTCTTGCGAATCTCGACCAGCGACTTCTCGGGCGTTGTCTTCGTAATGTCGCTGAAGTCCGCAATCGTAATATATCGCGTGGACGGCGTCAGCGGTCTAAATGTTTTAACGGGCATAATAGCTAAAGTTTTTATCAGCAACTTTTTGAAGTTGGCAGGCCATCAATCCTGTCCCAGGTTGGGAATTCAGTTATCGGTCTGCAAACAATGCTGTCCGTTCGGCCTTGCGGGCGAAGGGAGCAATAAATTTATCAAAGTGCGGAATGAATGCAATATCTTTTTTAAACTTTTTTTTGATGCGTGCGAATATTCCAATGCGTTTGGATTTGCGCGAGCCTTTTTCCGCCGGGCTGGGAAGGCCGAACTGCGGCTTGGCGCCAGCTTCACGAGTGGCAAGAATGCCCGCCGCTACGGGGCGATGAAATTCACCATCTTCTTGGGCACGATGATAATTTTCTTGATGCTCTTGCCAGCCAGGAATGATTGGACCTTTTCCGACGCCTTGGCTGCGGCTTCCATCGTGGCGTTATCCGCAGTCACAGACACCTTGACGACGTCGCGGAACTTGCCGTTGACCGACACGGGAATTTCCAGCTCGTTTTCCACCAGCAAGGCCGGATTGAACTTCGGCCAGGGAGCATAGCTCAAGGAAGGCGTGATTTGCCCGAAGGTGGCATGCAGTCGCGCCCAAAGTTCTTCCGCCAAATGCGGCGCAAAGGGGGCGAGCAATTGCAGAAAGGATTTCATCACCGGGAACGGCTTGACCTGCCAGGTCATCGCTTCGTTGACGAACACCATCATGGCGGAAATGGCGGTGTTGAAACGCATGCCGTCCAAATCCTCGGTGACTTTCTTGATGCAGGCGTGCAGCGTCTTGAGTTGCGCCGGGGTGGCCTCCACGTCAGTGATCGCGCCATCGAGCAAGATCAAATCCAACAACTCGGGGCTGCTGGGTTCCGTGGTCTCGGCTTGTTCAAAGGCAATTTCGGATTTCTCCTCCACGAACAGCCGCCAGACGCGGCCGAGAAATTTGTACACGCCGGCCACGCCGAGGGTGTTCCACGGCTTCGACATTTCCAAGGGGCCCATGAACATTTCATAAAGACGAAATGCGTCCGCACCGAACTCTTTCAAAATATCGTCGGGATTGACCACGTTTCCCCTGGATTTCGACATCTTAGAACATCGCCCGTCCACAATAATTTGTGAATCTGTGCGCAAAACCATGCCGTGTGTTTTAGCTTCGACCGCATCAGCGTCAATGCGCTGGCCAAAAACTTTCTCGCCGGTTTCTTTGTGAAAACCTATGAGGATTGGACCAGCAGGCGAAGCTTCTTCTGTGACGTCTCTGACTTTGGCGGCGGAGACCAATTTGCCATCTTCCAGGGCAAACCGAGTAAATTCCATTTCACCCAGAATGAGGCCCTGATTGACGAGCTTGAAAAACGGCTCCGGCGTGGAGACGAAGCCGAGATCGAACAGGACCTTATGCCAGAAACGGGCGTACAGCAGATGCAGCACGGCGTGCTCCGTGCCCCCGACGTATAAATCAACGCCGGGCGTGGATTTGGTTGAGGGTTGAGGGTTGAGGGTTGAGGAGCCTGAAGTCCCCATCCAATATCTTTCGGCGTCTTTGCCGACGAAAGAGTGCTCGTTCTTCGCGTCGAGATAGCGGAGGTAATACCAGCACGAGCCGGCCCATTGCGGCATGGTGTTGGTTTCGCGGGTCGAGCCATCGGGGAGCGTCAACCAATCTTTGGCGCGGGCCAGGGGCGGTTCACCGCCGGGGGTGGGTTTGTAGTCTTCGAGCGTGGGCGGCAGCAAGGGCAAGGCGTTTTCCGGCAGCGCCTCGTGATAGCGATTCCCGGCGGCGTCCGTCTTCCAAATAATCGGAAACGGCTCGCCCCAATAGCGCTGGCGGCTGAACAGCCAGTCGCGCAGCTTGTAGTTGATGGTTTTCCGGCCGAGCTGCCGGGCTTCGAGCCAGGCGGTGATTTTCTTTTTGGCTTCAAGAGTTGGAAGACCGTTGATATCGCAACGCTCGCCAGTTAGGTCTTTCAAACGCCAACCAGGAGACGGAGATTCAAAAGCAATTCCATCTTCACAGAACGCGCTGCTCAT
>Ga0316232_1003401_pt1 | contig 14828 bp, 28 predicted proteins | sample TBHtaG_FD_206006 | JGI IMG/M metagenome (GOLD analysis project Ga0316232, IMG submission 206006) | Freshwater microbial communities from Trout Bog Lake, Wisconsin, USA - TBH18025_13 | ecosystem: Environmental > Aquatic > Freshwater > Lake > Hypolimnion/Profundal zone | place: USA: Wisconsin... | reverse complement strand
AACGCCTAACACTTATTTGTGGGAAGCTTCAATTGCTATTACTGCTCCTGCTGGAACAGCGACAACCACAGTTAATTGGTCATCAGGATATGCAATAGCATCCATATCTCAAAATGGCGCACAAGGCACACCAGGCACAAATGGTCAACAAAGTGGTACTGCTATTGTTTACCAATGGGCATCAACAATCCCAACGATAACTGGATCATCAACATATATATGGGCTGATGGATCTGTTACTTCTGTGCCAACAGGATGGTATGCAACAATATCAGATTCACCAAGTGCTGGGTACACATTATTTTCAGCAACTGTAACAATTACTGACTCTGTTACTGCAACAACGACTTCTTTCAATTGGTCAAGTGCTAGTGTTGTTCCTTTTGGATACGCTGGCAGTACTGGGGCAACAGCAGTAACGGCTTACACAGCGACTAGCCTTACCCTTAATTCAACGCCAAACACCATTACTACTACTGGTTCTGGCTCTTTGCCTCCAACAGGATCATGGGGTACAGGAGTAACATGGAGTTATGGAACTCCAACTTTGTCTACAGGACAAAATTTATGGCAAACAACTGGCATATATAACCCATCAAGTGGAAATATCATTTGGGGAGTTCCGTACCGATCTGTCTTTAAAGTTGGCAATCTTTCAGCTTTATCGACTAATACTGGTAATTTGACAGTTACTGGCACATTTCAATCAAATACTGCTGCGGTTAGTGGAAGCACATTAACTGGCTCTGGCGCTGTTATTTATTCCTCTGGAATATTTGGTATAGGTAATTCATCAAATAACATTGTGTTCAACGGATCCAATTTGAACATCAATGGTGGATCCAACATCAATATTACAGGAACAGGTGTATTTAACGGTTCAAGCACAATTCCTACTTATGGAACATCTGCCATTGTTGCCAACAACAATTATTCAGTTGATTATGGAATTAATGCTTTTACTCAAAGTACATTTATTTCATCTGGTGGTTTAAGAGCTTGGAATACGCAATCAGGTGGAGGAAATGCAATTTATGCAAATCACACAGGATCTGGTAATGCTGTTTTAGGTCAATCAGCCAATGGCATAGGTATTAATGGTACTGGTGTAAACGGTGTCCAAGGTACTGGGTCTAATGGAGTTGTAGGATACGGAACAACTGGTAATTCTGGGGTTTTAGGTCAAAACACGGGAACTGGTTATGGTGTTTACTCAAATGGCATCATGGGGACCAATAATAGCGGTTTGGTAACCAATCTATATGCTCAATATGCACAAACTTTGGTTGGAGCAACTTCTGATCAACTTACTTTTAACGTAGGATCTTCTACTGGATCAGGAGTGGCAACTTTTAATGCCACCAATAAGCCTGGTTTTAATTCAAGTAACACTTGGATTCAAGTTTACATCAATTCAACCCTTTACTTTATTCCTGTTTGGACATAAACATGAGAACAACTACTATTCCTACTCAAACTGTTACTGAAGACATTTCTAGCCTAGAAGAAGTGGCAGGATATCAAGTTCGCTTTTTGGTAGGCAAAAAAGATAGCAATGGCAATTGGGTTATTGGTCAACAATTTGAAACATTTTTAGTTGTAGGCGCTGATTACGAAGAATTGAATGGTCCCCCTACAACATGGGCCCCTGACAAGCCTACAGGAACCTACAGAAATAGTGATTTATGGCATTATGTGGACCTACAAAGGCAAGCAAATAGCCAAAAAACTAGCTAAAATTCAGAAAAAGGATTGATATGGGTGCATCTTTACAAAATCAACAGCCAGCTTCTGGGATGCAAAATCCCAATCCTCCTGTTTACCCTACGATTCAATCCAATAACGGTCAAATGCAACAAACTCCCAATATGCCTATGGGCAAAGGGAATGTAACGAATTCTGCAACTTCAGGTCAACCCATGATGGGTCAACCCAATAAAAACGTGCAAAATGGACAACAATGATCAGGTTACTATTGAAAGACTAAAGTGGTTTGGAGGCAATAAAGACGCTTTAGACATGTTGAACATGTTTGTTTTTATTGCTCACATGTGGGATGATTTGGTAGACAAAGACAAGGAAGTCACTGAAGACCAGATCAACAAGGCTTTTTCAATGTGTTTGATATATTTGCCTATGAATAACTTTTATAGACAAATTCAATATCAGATCATTCCAATGTGGATAACTGTGGTTTCAGGGTTTGAAACTGCCAACCATTTTGAAAGAGAAAAAGACGAACATGGAATTGAAATATCTCATTCATTGAGATATGCAATGGGTAATATTTTGGCTTATTCAATTTTTGTTTGTGTAGGATCTGAGAAAGCAAAGGAATATCTACCAGACATGTGGAAAGCAGTATTTTTTGAACGATTCGATGAATATCGTAAGGAGCATTTAAGTGTTTAAATTAAAGAATTTCTATAAGTTTATTGGAATCGTTCCTGCTTTTTACGCTTTGGATTTGGGCGGTGGTGGAGGCTCTAGCACTACAACTACAACCCTTTCTCCTGAACAACAACAACTTCTTGCCGCACAGACTCAAGCGTTTACAGGAACTTTTCTCCCCGCATACCAAACCGCAATTTCTGGCGCACAAGATGTATATAACCAAAGCTCTCCATATTTAAATAATGCTGCGCTTAATACTTACAACCAAGCGCAAACCTCGCAAGGAACATCAAACGCAGTGGCAAACGCTGCCAATAATTTTGCCTTAAATGCATCAAATTTTGCAGGAAACGCTGAAAATTCAGGGAGTTCTGGAATACAAGGTGCAACTGGCGCTTTGAATTATTTAGGTGGTGCGGGTGGTCAAACTGGTTTGTCTGGAACTAGTAATGTTGCCAATCAGCAAAATGCTTACGGGCTTAATTTGACCAATATTGGAGCAGGAGCATTACAAAACCTATTTAGTCCTCAATACGAGCAACAACAAGTTCAAGGGGCTTTGGCTCCTGCTGAATATGCTGCCCAACAAGCCAACGTAGGAATGAATGCAGGATTTGCAGGTGCAGGGCAATTGGATTCATCAAGGAATGCTTTAGCTAATCAACAAACTCAAGCTTTGAATAACCAAATGTTGGGAAGTGTAGCCGCCCAAACTGAGGCAGGAATCCAACAGCAACAATACAATGCTGCCAATGCTTTGCTTGGTGCTGGACAAGGAGCTATGGGACAAGCAGGAAGCTTGTACTCAGGTCTATATGGAACTGGGTCATCAAACATCAACAATGCTGGAGGCTTGTATTCCAACTTATTAAACAGTGGAGTTAATGCAGGTAATGTTGCTGTAAATGCAGGACAACTAGGTTTGGCAGGAACAAACCAAGCGGTTGCAAATGCAGGTCAAGGCATTACCGCTGCTAATGCTCCGATGTCCTTGTACAGTAGTTTAGCTAACATTCTTTACGGTACTCCTTCAGGTGCTACTCCGAACTTTACAGGCACTCAAGGAACTACTACTTCTGGAACTGGTTCTCAATTTGGATTTTCAATATGAGTAATTTAGGATTTCAATTTTCTTCTCCATCATCTTATGGTGATTGGGCCACTTATTCAGGGTTTGATAGAACTACTGGAAAAGAAAATTTTGGCAAACCCATAACAACTGGTTTTGCCCCTCCTAGCCAACAATTTAGTTCGCAAGTTCCTACATCTTTTTCACAAATGTATGATCAAGCTGTTGCTCCTGTTAAAAACACATACAACAAGTTAAGTTCAGTTGGATCTAATGTGATGTCTGGAAACATTCAAGGTGCTATACAAGCGTATAACACCCCTGCAAGTAATTTTGGTTTGACAAACAATGAAACATCGAATGCTGCTGCGTTTGATGCGAATTGGTAACAAGGAGCAATCATGGATGGAGAATTAAAACCATTGGACAAGGTGGACTTGGGTGTTGCTCCTCCTGTTAAAAATGTAGATATATCTAGTAAGCTAGAGGAAGCTCCTCCTCCTGCCCCAATCATTCCACAAGATCCAAAACCACAATTTACAACACAAAGTGTAGATAAGTCTCTAGAAGAACCTATCAAGCCTGATCACAAGAAGGCTATGGAATTCTTGGATGCAAGTAAAAACTATTTTCAAAGTCCAACTGTTGAGAATAAGTTTGAAATGCTCAAGCATGTTACTGACAAAACAAAGTCAGACGAAACAGCGCATATCAATACACAAACACAATGGGATGGTGTACTTTTCTCACTGTTAAACCATGATTACAATAGTGCATGGAAAGCTTATAACGGTGGACCTACACACGAAGAGGAAGCCTATTCACCTATTTTTGGTAAAGCCATTAAGCAGTTCAACGCTAGAGGTTGGACTGGCAAAATGTTTGTTAAAGATGAAAATGGTCAGTTGCAACAAATTGATCCTAAACAAATAGATGCCATTGAAGCTAGGGGTGGTTATTTCATTAGCCCATCTGACAGAACTGCTACAGAAGATAAAGTCTATCAAGGTGCTTCTGAAAACGCCAAAAAAGCCATTACAGGAATTCCTGCTTCCATCATGGAACAAAACGTCACTGCCCAAAAAATGGCAGGACAGATGTCCCAGTTGTATAACAATGCAACACAACTTAAAGAGTTGGTTTCCAATAAAGACAACGGTTTTCTTGACCGAGTTGCCAAACTTACTGGAAAAGAAAAGTTTGATTTATTAAGAGCTACCAACGCTTACGTTGGAAATACTACTGGAGCTAATGCTGAACAAGGTGCATCTAGAGGTGGTAGTGCTACTGGCACACAAGGCGCAACAGCAAATCTAAACGCTGGGTTAGATTTAGGTTTAGGTGGAACCAAAGGCGTTCCTCCTGTACCTGCTGCTGGTGGAAATCCTGCTATACCAGGCGCTGCTCCTTCTCCAGGCCTTGGGGCCAATGCAGGTGGTGCATTAGGAACATCCTCTACCAATCAAGCTACAAGCAGTGCAAATGCTACTGCTGGCGCATCAGTTTCTTCTGGTTCATCTGCACAAACTCAACAGCAATTAAGAGACACCATTAATGCTTATATTGGTGGGGGCGCTGAAACTCCACAACAGTTCATGGATTTACAAAGATATCTTGCTTTAAATCAAACTGTTGAAGATCAATATGCTCAAATGGTTAACGCTGGTGTAATTCCTCCTGGAGCATCTGGAGTTACTCAGCATTTAGATCCTTTGTTGGGTGGCAGACAAAGCGTAATGATTAAGGCAAATGAAGTTCAAAAACTTGCTGCTTTGGCTTCTGCTTACCAATCATTCTTGGATTTTCAAATTCAAAGGTACAGAGGTAATTTGCCTCCTACTGAACAACTTCAGCAAGAATGGTTTAACTCTAAGCGTTTTAGAGGAATTAATAATTACTATGATACAAACATAGAAAATATTAAAGCCAAAAACGGTAAAGTAAACAGAGAATTTAAAGAGGGCGATATCACTATTGACCCTAAAACAAATAGACCAATGGTTTACAGAAAAGACGGAACCAAGGAGTATGTAAATGAGTGATTATGATACTTGGGAAGAAGAGGCTCCTGCAAAGGAAGTCACTAAAGAAGCCCCTATTGCACCTCCTAAAAGAAATCAAGGTTCTGTTGATCTTGGACCTTTGCCTAGCAATTTGATGTCTACCTTAAAGCCTGGGGTTTTAAATGTTCCAGAGCCCGTAAGCACAACAGAATTAGCCAAAGATGTAAAGAATGCTCAAGAAACAGTTGGTGCTCCTCAAGCCGCCAATCCTCTTGATCAACTAAATCTTAAAAAACACATGCATGACTTTGTTGAGTCAGACGCATTTTTGCCTAGCGTGATTGCCGCAGGATTGGGTGCTACTGCTTTGATAGGGAAGCATTTAAGCAATAAGCCTAAGTCTACTGCTGAAAGAGATATCAGACGCATTGAATCTGAAATGGATGTCAATAAACAAGCATCTAATGGTCGTGTTGAGCCTACTTTAGAGCCTGAGACAGCACATATTGGAACCAATGCAGAAAAGGTTTTAAATACAGCTCAAGGTATGCCTCATTTGATCAGTGAAGCCGAGCCTATCAGCAATGTTCTTGGTATTCCTAATGAACGTACTGGCTTAAATAAGCCGAAGTTAAGTGTTGTTGAAAATGCACCTGCACTTGAGCCTATCAATGATCCTGCTGAAATGGCAAGGAAAAAACAGATTGCTGCACGTCAAGCGCAACAAAAAATCATTGATCAAACTCCACAAATCAAAGATGCGATAATCGCTCCAAATGCAGGAATTACATCTGATACAAGTCCACAAGAAGCAGACACTTTAGCAAATGTATCTGAAGCTTCAAAAACACCAGAAGAAAAAGTAAAAACAGAACTTGAAAAAGGTTTAACTAAAGAAGGCGCTGTAATTCCTGAAGGCCGTATTCCTAATTACATGGAATTTAAAACCAAAAAAGGTGGAACTAAAGAATATAAAAACAAACAAGGTAGTGATGTAATTGGTAAAGGTGGATGGAATTGGTATCAAGGCCAAATGGGTCCAGAAGCTGAAGAAAACTGGTTACATCAATTTGGTAGAACCAATCAAACCTATAAAGATGTTACTCAAGCAGTAAAAGAAGGTAGGTTAAAAGGACCTGAAGTTACTTCTGAAGGCAAAGGTGGAACATTCAGTAGAGAACCACATGTTCCTAATTACATAAAAGGTGCAGCTAGCTTAGGCGAAATGGCGGCTATGGCTGGATTGCCATTAGGTGCTCTTGGCCTTTACCATGCTTATCAACACGGAAAAGAAACTGGAGACTATACTGATTTAGGAATGGGTGGAGTTGATTTGGCATCCAGCGCCTTGGGTAGAGCTGCAATTCCATTGGCCTTTGCAACACACATGGAGAACGCAGGAGCGCCTGTTTTACCTCCCAGAATACTAGAAGCACAACGTCAAGCTAAATTGCTTGGAAGCCCTTATAGGAATGCCAAATGATGGAAACTTCACAAGTAACCCATGAGCAAATCTACGAACGCCTTTGCGAAGTAGAGAAAAAAGTCATCGAAATTGATGACAATACTAAGGTTCTTGTCGAGATTGCTAAGAATCTAGAAGGTTTCATCAATGTTTGTAGATTCATAGGTAAGCTTTCTACTCCAATTCTATGGTTGGCTGCTGTTGTCAGCGCTATAGCCATGATGTGGCAGACCTTCAAAGGAAAGTGAAATTGACCCGTTTACCCTTGTTGCACTTGCGTCAGGAGCCTTTAAACTTATTAAGGACTCCTGTGAGATGTACAAAGAGGGTAGGCAGATCATTGTCGATGCCAAAAAAGAGATTGATGGAGTAATTAAAGATGTCAAGGAAGTTAAGAAGACAGCGAATGGATTATTTGGATTTCTTACTTCTATCTTTAATAAAAAAGAAGTTGTTGAACCCAAACAGGATTTGGCTCCAGTAAAGAAAAAGAAAAAGGAACCACCACCTGAGTTTGATGAAAATCTGATCTACGCACAAGTAGCAGAGGCTTTAACAAAGTTCTTTCAAGCCTATAACGGTCTAAAGAATTATGTTAAAGAACAAGAAGAAATGGCACTTCACCAAAGTGATGAGGAAGGTCAAGAGACTGCCATCAAGTTGGTAATTGCTAATCTTCAAATGGAAAAGCTAAACAGTGAGCTATCTGACTATATGGTCTATCACGTTCCTATTGAACTAAAAGACTTGTATACAAGGGTAAACCACACCATTGGCGATATTGCAACTAAACAAGCATTGGCACGAAGAGAGGAGTTACTGGCTAAAAGGAGAGCACAATGGCTACGGGAGCAAAAGGCAGACCAGTTCCGCAATCGAGTGGCGGTTTCTCTAACTACTCTGCTGATACTTCTGTGGACATGGGGGTTGATCCTAAGTCTGACTCGATGGCACAATTTCTGATTGCCTTCTTTATGGTTGTGATTCTTTTGATTTTGCCCCTAGAGGCTTGGATGTACATTGAAATCAATTCGGCTTTAATTAGGGTTGATAAAGCATTGAAAAGGTTAGAGAAATGATCAAAAAACGCATTTTTTTATATATATGTTCTTGTATATGTATAGTTTTTGCAGGATGTGATGATAGATACAGGTACTATTGTCAGGATCCTGATCATTTTGGTGAAGCACGTTGTCAAAAACCCCGTTGTGAGTTCAACCAGGACTGTCCTGAATATCTTATAGCCCCTGTTTTGGAGAAGAAAATTGAAGGATCTGTTAGTAGCACTCCTGTCCAGCAACCAGCCACGCCTGTCTGCCGATGAAATAGAAGCCCGTGTCAGGGCTTTTGTTGTCATTGTAGTGACATTAATTTTGGCATTTATTGTCATGGCATTGTTGTATTCTGTTACTTTTGTAACACAACCCATCAAAGCAATGGCTCCTATTGACCAAGCATATACTAAGATGTTGAACGACATTGTTTTGCTGATTGTGGGTGGTGTTGGTGGCATTATGACCAAGGGGTTGACCAACGAAGCTACAGCAATGATGAACAATGTAAAAAGTGGAAAAGATGCTTATGTAGCACCCCCTCCACCTCCTCCTGCTCCTGTGGTAATGATGGCTCCATCTTCTGGATGGACTCCACCACCTGCTCCTCAGGCGCCTCCAACGCTAGAGGCTGACCATGAGAGGGAGAGAATGGCACAAGCGAGGGCTTCAAATGTTTAGTATGTTCAATCCCTGGATGATTCTGGGGGCATTAACCGCTGTTATAGGAGCTTATTTTTATGGTCACCATGCAGGATATCAAGAATGCTACGATGAAGCTGTGGCAAAAGTTGCAAGAGCTAATGACGAAGCTAGGAAAAAAGAACAAGAGTTAAATGCCAAGGTAAATGCCACGGCATCAGCATTAAGAAAGGCAAATGATGAAGCTCAAGTTAAGATTAGCAAGCTCACTTCTGACGTGCAGTCTGGGTCTGTGCGCTTGTCAATCCCCCTCTCCTCCAATAGTGTATGTTCCTCCGACTCCTCCAGAACTGCCAACGGAGATTCAACCGCAAGAGCCGAACTTGACAAACAGGCTTCTGCAAATCTTATCGCCATCACCGCAGACGGAGACAAAGCCATCCGTTCCCTCAACGCCTGTATCGCCAGTTACAACGAAGTAAGGCAAACCTTAATGGAGAAAGTAGATGATTAAATTAGCAATTCCTTTGGCAATCGTTACTCTTTTGTCTGCGTGTGCAAATGCAGATTATCAAAAGTATTCAGAAACCCAAGTTACTATCGCACGTTATAAAGCAGAAGCTGAAAAAGCAAGATATGCTGTTTTGGCTGAAGTAGTTAAAAAAGGAGATCCTGCATCTTCTGTGGCAGCCGTAATGTCTATGCAAATGGGTGTAATGAGTGGTGCTCAAGAACAGAAAATTGATGCACCTAGAAACTCTGGTGACGATGCTTTAAAGTGGGCATCTTTACTGCTTCCTACTGCTGTACAAGGATTTGGTATTTATGAAAACGCTAAAGTGGCTACCACACAGTCTAACAATGCTACTGCAACTGCTATCAGCACTAATGGTACGTTTGCTTCTATTGCTAATACTGGTTCAAACAATCAAGCTTCTATGGCAGCTAATTCCAATGCAGGGATTGTGAGCGTAGCAAATGGCGCTACAACCAGCTTGACAACTTTGGCGAACTCCGCAAACACAACAACAGCCAATGCCCTGACCAACATGGCAGCTTCCAATACGACAAATGTATCCAACGCTTTAACAGCTCAAAGCGCAGCATATAACAGTGTTTTAAGCATGGATTTGAGCACCATGAATGCAGCAGTAAGTAAATTGACAACGCCTCCTGTGGTGATCACTAACGGCATCATTCAGCACTAACATGAATGACAGATTTCTCTTTATTTTGATGTGTGCTATCGTTGCGGTGCTCACACTTATATTGGTGCAATTATGATTACTGTTGAAAAACTACATGCTCTCAATATTGGTCCAGAATGGGTGGAACCTTTGACCACAACCTTTGCCACGTTTGGAATCAACGATGTTAAGCGCCAAGCTGCGTTTGTGGGACAGTGTTCACACGAGTGCAACCATTTCAAAACACTGGAAGAAAACCTTAACTACAGACCAGAAACCCTTCAGAATTTGTTTGGTCACAAATTTAAACCAGAAGAATTTGCCATTTACGCCCACAACCCTCAAAAGATTGCCAACAGAATTTACGGTGGCAGAATGGGAAACAGGGAAGAAGAAAGTGGAGATGGATGGAGATTCCACGGTCGTGGATGTATACAGTTAACTGGACACGATAATTACTGGCACTTTGGTCAGTCTATAAAACAAGATATGGTTGCTCATCCTGAGTTAGTAGCCACACCTATGTACGCTGCTTTAAGTGCAGGGTGGTTTTTCAAAACACACGGATGCAATGATTTAGCAGAAAATGAGAATTGGGAAGGGTTAACCCGAAGGATCAATGGGGGCTTGTTTGGATTAGAGGAAAGAGTAAAATTAACTAATCAAGCGGTTGCCATCCTGTCTTGATTTGCAAAGAGGGTATTAGGGGAGGAACTCATATGTCCTCCCCTTTTTTTATACCGCTTTCATTACAAATTGAGGTTTACCTGCCTTACCTAGTCTTTTCTCCTCGGTAGTCTCTATCAGACCCTTGCGCTTTAATGCTGCATAACGTCCTGTTACGGACCCATACGGCATGTGATTAAGCTCTGCCAAGACCTCATCGGAAATACACCCCTCAGGATGGCTTCTAATGACCTCATAGACGATTTCTTCAAGGGTCTTGGTATCTACAGTAGTCCCAGCCACTACGGACGTTTCTGGGGCGTTTTTGCGGATCAGAAATTTAGGGATTGTTCCAAATATGTTGTTAAACATGGGACACCTCAGAATGGGATCGAATCTGAATCATCTTCTACATGAGTTGCTTTGCGTGTGGGTTGATCACTTTGTCTATCTTTGGGTTGAACAGATAGGGACATAAACTTGGTTCCTTGTTTACTGGTTTTGAGCCAGGCTGAAATCCAAAAGTCTTGACCATTGACATTGAGCTGACCTTTGTAATCAGGATGTCCGTCTGTTTCTTTCTTGTCGTTTTTGAACAACGATCCTCTGTTGGTGTTATCGAACTCTTTAGTGGGGGTGCGTGAATATGACATTTAGTTTCCTTTGATTGATTCACCGTGTTTTTTAAGTGCAGACCTAACCTTTGAGTCCAATAGACTCCAGAGGTAAGTCTTCTCCTCTGAATCAGTTACCTGAATTGCTTCCTCATATGCTCCAATGATGTCATCTCTTGAGAAATGTTCATTGATGGCGTCTGCAACATCGTGCATTTGAGATACTTGTTTATCGTCAACAAAAGCACCCTTGGTGGCGCTGATGGTTTTGGGTGCGTCCTCGGGGAGATCGTCTCCAGAGTAAAGATACAGTCCAAGGCCAAACAACGACAGACACTTGGTCATACAACGCATGATGGCGGTATTGACGGCAAAGGCATCGGGTTTGGGAATGGCTTTGTTTCTGAAGTCCATCACGGGCAGTTGGCAGGTCCTGGTGATGTTGAACATCTTGACAGACACAAACACCATCGCAGTACCGTTGACATCCATGTAGGGCTTGCCATCAAAGACGGCAACGTCATAGACCACCTCAGGATCAGCTTTAAGGGCCTCTGCCCACGCCCAAGCCCATGATAGATAGGTAAGGTTACCTTTCTTTTCTGTATGCTCATTGACGTTTAATTTAAGTAAGTTAGCTACACTCATCGTGATACTCCAAAGGCTTGATCATATTCCTCTTCCATCAATGCCCTTTGAGTGATGTCATCGAGGTCCTTGAAAGATATCCAATTGATATCCTCGCAACAGTTGAGTCTTCCTGCTTTAGGTGTAAGGCAATAAGCGCAATACTGTGTAGTTGCGTTTTCTAGAAAGTATCTTTCAGCAAAGTCTGAGAGTGCTAATTTCATTTTCATTTAAATACCTCAATTAATAATGCTCCGATTGCCATCACCACTGCCCACAAGACGGTCATGTCCTGTTGACTAGCAGGAATCCTATTGCCCAACAAAAGATCTTGAATGATCTCTTCATCCCTGGTGAACCGTACTGGCTCAAAGGGTTTAACGTAATCTTTGCCGATCACTACTTTGCCAGTGTTATAGGGTGTCATCAATTACTCCCACAGTTACGTTTTCGCTTGCTTTTCTGATGTAAAACGTCAATGCGCCCATGTGTCCTGCAATGGCGTGCATTTCATCAAAGTAACTTTGAACATCACCCTTTTCGAGGATTTTGTTGTTTAACTTTTTCATGTCTTCAAGCATCTGGATTAGTTCACTTAATTTCATTTCAATTCCTTTCATATAACATTTGGCTCAAATCACATTCGTATGTTAATTCCTCAAGCACATCACCTTCAATTGCAGTGCCATCCATGTATAGACCTGATTCAATGTACGCATCTGCGCTATTGACCCATGTACCACCCACGATTACCAAGCTAGACCAATCAATTTCTTTTGCTTCCATTTCGATCTCCTTTTGTTAAAGCAGGGTCAGTGTATCATGGAATATAGTCATTGCAACCAATAGTCACACAAAACACTAGGGTATTTGACTCTATTAGATTTTGGAGTAACATATCTCCCATGACAATAACTCAACTAAAACAGTACGCCACACTGTATGAAGTGGCAAAAATTCTGAAACTGACTCCATCTTGTGTTTATAAGTGGCAAAAGAATGAGCAGATTCCTCCTTTGAGACTTTATCAATTAAAGGAACTTAGACCCCAGTGGTTCAGAGAGGCCAACAATGGCGAGTGAGAAGGACCTTGCTCGCTTGCAATTGAATAAGTTTAAGAAAATGTGGATGGAGGAGTGGAATGCTCAACCTAACCCGTTTATTGCATGGGAATGGTGGACTTCTGACGAGCAGATAGCCCGCAGGAAGGCCGTTTATGATTACTTTGAATGCGAGGTAAAGGATGGAAGAGAAAACGTGTTTTGAGCTGTTTTGGCAAGCTTGGCCTAGATCGCCCAGAAAAGCATCTAAGTCGATTTGCGAAAAGAAATGGAAAGCAAAGAACTTGGATAAGCATTGGAGACAGATCCATAAACATGTCACTTGGTTAAAAACAACGGATATGTGGCGAAAATCAGACGGTGCTTTTATTCCTGCTCCATTGGTTTATTTGAATCAAGAAAGATGGGATGGAGCTGAGATTCCTGAGGTGGAAGTAACAGTGACAATGGGATACAAAGACCCAGCGTTAAAGAAGATAGAAGAAGAATCAAAAATGGCAGTAGAAATGCCTGAAGAAGTAAAAAGAAAGTTGAGAGAGTTAAGAAAACAGATTATTTCTGTATAATGCAAATCGTTGCCGTGGTAAGCAATGAAGTTAAAGCCGTTTACACATGCGTTCTGCTTTACCCAATATCAGTAGTGAATATTGGATAAAGTTACCACCAGAATGCAGTTGTAAGCGGCTTTTTTTATTTCTGATCACGATAGCCGTACTCCACACGATAGTAAGACTTAATCCTGAGGGCGTGGAAGAAAAGGGTACACGGTATGCGTAAGCTAGGGGGCAGTTCCCGAACAATCCGTGCGGCTGGGCGAGTCATCAGGCCGAGGGGCATACGGTATCCAATCCGTAGCATGATGATCCTGTTTATCAGGGGTGAAGCACCTACTCCTTTCTACTCCATGTCTATGGGGTAGGGGGGACTTTGGGTGAAAAGGACGCGACAAGTCAAGAAAGGTAACTTATGAACTATGAAGATGCAAATCAAGTGTTAAACAATGTGAAGTATGGTTTATTTGAACCTGCTTACAAAATAAACCAAGCCCTACTGATTACTGGAGATCTTGTTGAAAACAGATTCATTAACGAAAAGCTCAATAGATATGGAACTCTCGACAATTCTGATCGAGAGAAAATTACTGTTACCTATGTTACAAGACCATCTTATGAGAGTTATTGAGCATTACGCACAAATGGCCTTGAAACCTGGATCTATTGACTACGCAAGACAAGCAGTAATGGATTTAGAAAAAGACCCTTCAAATCTTTATAGGGGGATAGGCAAGAAAATTGGACAACGTATAAAGGAGTTAGCATGAGCAAAGATGAAGCATTAAAACTTGCATTAGAGGCGTTGAAATTGTGGCTCAATCATAAACTGGATGAAGATACCGCATGGGAGGCCCATAACGCCATTAAAGAAGCACTAAAAATAAAAGATGAGCCTGTTGCGTGGGGCATGGAAAAAGACGGAGTTATCCTTGATGTAATCTGTCCTGACGAACATGAGCGTGAAGAAGGCGAATACACCATACCTCTTTACACCACACCACAACGCACATGGGTAGTACTGACAGATGAGGAAAAGGCGCAATTTGTTGTTGCGTATTACCCATCAAACTGGGACAGAAAAACGGCAGTATCTTTAATGAATGACTACGAAAAATACCTAAAGGAGAAAAATAATGTTTAAGTTTTGTTGCGAAGACTGTGGCGAATGTTGGTATGTAGGCAATCCAAGAACTTGCAAATGTCCTGATGAAGAACCAAACAAAAAATGGGTAGGACTGACGGATGAGGAGATGCGTGAACTCGAAAAGCAATTTGATGCAGAGCGTGTCCGCACATCTGACGAAGAATATTTGGTCATCTATCCAGCCGCTTACTGGCAATGGCAACGAGCCATCGAAGCCAAGCTGAAGGAGCGCAACACATGAGACTAACACGAACTTTTAATGCGGGGCACGACAACCTGTATCTCAACAAAGATGATGTTAACCGACTGCTCAAGGGGCAGATGCTTAAAGAATCTTCATTGATTGTCCA
>Ga0316232_1003398_pt1 | contig 14848 bp, 13 predicted proteins | sample TBHtaG_FD_206006 | JGI IMG/M metagenome (GOLD analysis project Ga0316232, IMG submission 206006) | Freshwater microbial communities from Trout Bog Lake, Wisconsin, USA - TBH18025_13 | ecosystem: Environmental > Aquatic > Freshwater > Lake > Hypolimnion/Profundal zone | place: USA: Wisconsin... | reverse complement strand
TGGAAGGCGCCCCTTTCTCGACAGCATTTGCTCACGTGCTTCACGACCAATAACAGCTTGAAAGTCCCTCACCATGGCTGGGTAGGGATGGGGGCCTGCAACCGTTCCGATGATATAAAACGTATTGTCTACATTCGTCACCCAATCACGCATCGCCTCGTTCAAGGCATCCTTGAGCGTTTTGGAACCGGAAGACACCGGCACTACTTTGGCACCCAGTAATTTCATTCTAAGAACATTGGGCGCCTGACGAGCAACATCGACCGCTCCCATATAAACCACACACTCAAGACCTAACCGGGCCGCCACGGTGGCTGTTGCCACGCCATGCTGGCCAGCGCCCGTTTCAGCAATGATCCTGGTTTTACCCATGCGCTTCGCCAGAAGTGCTTGGCCTATGGTGTTATTAACCTTGTGGGCACCCGTGTGATTCAGATCCTCACGCTTGAGATAAATCTGTGCTCCGCCTAGGTGACGACTGAGGCGCTCCGCGTGATAGATCGGCGAGGGTCTACCAACATAATCTTGAAGATCGAGATCCAACTCTTTGAGGAACTCTGGATCCTTCATATATCGCTCATAGGCAAGCTTCAGCTCGTCAATGGGCTCCATAAGGGTTTCTGCAACAAACACACCACCGTAGGGTCCGAAATGGCCACGGGCGTCAGGCAGATCGTAAGGCTTATTCACTGAATTGTCGGTAGTCAAATTGGTATACCTCTTGAAAGAAAGCCGACATTTTTTCGGCATTCTTGATCCCTTTCTGTGTCTCTACCCCGCTAGAGACATCAAGCCCGAAGGGCCTGACCGTTTCCATGGCTTCAGCCACGTTTTCGGGCAACAAACCACCCGCCAGTATTAGGGACTCCGTCATATTTTTCGGAACGCGAGCCCAATCAAATCGCTCTCCCGTTCCACCTTTTTCATCCGGATGCCACGCATCTAACAAGAAACCACTAGCCCCACGATAAGCCTTAAATGCAGCATCAAGATCTAGATCTGGACGCATGCGGAACGCCTTGATGAAAGGCCTTAGAAAGCTTTCACAGTATTCTGGACTTTCATCACCATGGAACTGAAGCAAACCGATGTTCACACGATCAAGAACGGCCTGAACCTCTGAAGGACTTGCATCAACAAATAAACCCACTACAGTTACAAACGCCGGTAGCGCTTTAACCACTTCCTGCGCTTTCTCAATCTCTATAAAACGTGGGCTCGGACGATAGAAAACAAGCCCAATCGCATCCGCTCCAAAACTTACGGCATCTAAAGCATCCTGGGCACGTGTCAGACCGCAGATTTTAACGCGAGTTCGATGCAAGGGGTAAGGCAATTTCACACACTATCCGGGGGCGAATATCGACGAGCTCCTGGTTTCAGAAACTCAAACACGGGATGCCGAGGCAAGCCGAATGATTCTGGGTAACAAACGCCTGCGAAGTATAACCCGTCCGGGGGCGCCGTAACACCGCCCTGAGTACGATCTCGCCTGGACAAAACCTCGCCCACCCAATCGGGAGATTGCTTACCAAGACCGACATCAATCAAAACACCAGCAATATTTCTCACCATATGATGAACAAATGCATTGGCACAAAGATCGATCATGACACGATCCTCATCTCGACTTACCTTCAGAAAATGCATCAAACGATTGGGACTTTTTGACTGACATCCCTGGGCCCTAAACGAGGAGAAATCGTGCTCACCCACAAGACATAGCGCTCCTTTTTGCATCCAATCCTCATTCAAAGGACCAGGCACCCACGTCAATTGATCTCGTGCCAGAGCCGATCTCATAGGGCGATTCAAAATGATGTAGCGGTAGTAACGTGCAATAGCACTGTAGCGAGCATGGAAAAGATGATCAACCTCCCGAACCCATAGAACACGAATATCCTTAGGCAGTTCCGAATTAACGCCCATGAGCCATGAATAGGGCTTTCGATAAACGTCCGTATCGAAATGGGCTACCTGCCCCGTTGCGTGAACACCCGAATCCGTTCTACCCGCAACCATGACTCTAATGGGTGTATTGGCTACTCGGCCAATCGCCTTTTCCAATTCAGATTGAACCGTACGACATCCTGTCTGCCACTGCCAGCCCGCAAAATCTGAGCCATCGTATTCAACTCCTAGGGCAATCCGCATGCTTTGCTACTTAAAATAAGGTTTCAATAAACTCCAAGTTTATGGGCAAAAAAACACCGCTCCATGACTTGAAAATCAATTAGGGTGATTCTAACGGTATCTTGGGTCTTTTGGACTAGCCCAGAACCCAGTATTCCCGATACACTGACCCCATAAAAAAACATTCAGCCAAGATTAGCCAGAAACTTATGACTGACATTGCAAAGCTAGAATTAGGTGGGATCGCCTATGAACTCCCCGTATTGACCGGGACTGAAAATGAGAAAGGTATCGATGTTGGCAGCTTGTATAAAGACGCAGGTCACATCACACTGGACCCAGGGTTTGGAAATACAGGCTCTTGTAAGTCAGCCATCACTTTCGTAGATGGCGATAAAGGCATATTGCGTTACCGTGGATATGATATTTCCGAGTTGTGCGAGAAATCGACTTTTATGGAGGTTTCATACCTTCTTATTTATGGCGAACTCCCAACCGCCGAACAATTTAGCCAATTCAAAGAGAAGGTACTCGTACACTCACTGATACATGAAGACATGAAGAGCTTCTTCACGTCCTATCCTGGCCATGCTCACCCAATGGCCATCCTATCTTCCATGGTTTGCTCTTTGTCGGTTTACCATCCAGAGCTCTTAGCACCTAACCCAGGCCCCAAAGAAACCACGCAAACCATCACGCGATTGCTATCACAGGTAAGAGTGCTGGCCGCCTTCGCCTATAAAAGATCAGTGGGTGAAGCCTTCGTCTATACTCGGCCGGAATTGGATTATGTATCCAATTTCTTGCACATGATGTTTACAACCCCAATGAAGCAGAATGAGCCAAGCGAAATCATTCGGAAGGCGCTTGATGTACTCTTTATTCTGCATGCGGACCACGAACAAAACTGCTCGACCTCAACGGTTCGTATGGTTGGGTCTTCCCAAGCGAATCTCTTTGCTTCTATCTCGGCGGGTGTTTGCGCCTTGTGGGGGCCCCTCCACGGGGGTGCGAACCAATCCGTGATCGAAATGCTGGACATGATCGCCAAAGACGATCGGAACTATAAAAAGTATATTGAGAAAGCCAAAGACAAGAATGACCATTTCCGATTGATGGGCTTTGGCCATAGAGTCTACAAAAGCTATGATCCTCGCGCGGTCATTCTCAAGAAATACTGTGATCAGGTTCTCGAGCAGCTTGGCATTGATGATCCGATTCTCGAAGTCGCCAAGGGGCTTGAAGAGGTGGCTCTAACTGACCCTTATTTTATTGAAAGAAAGCTCTATCCGAATGTTGATTTCTATTCGGGTATTCTCTATCGAGCCATGGGCATACCGACCAATATGTTTACCGTCATGTTTGCCTTGGGCCGACTCCCAGGTTGGATTGCTCACTGGAAGGAAATGATTGAAGATCCAGGCACGCGCATAGCAAGACCCAGACAAATCTACGTGGGACCTCCACTTCGTGACTACGTGGACCTCCGTGGCCGATAGTTATTCGTTCTGGCAATAGAACACAACTTTAGACCGTGTAAAGACGAAGAGTCGTTTACTCTACCTCACTTTTTTCTAGCGTTTATACAAACCTCATGGCATTACTGTCTCTTAATAAAATCCACTTGGGTTACGGCCACCCCCTTTTGGACGGCATCAGCTTTTCACTAGAAAAAGGTGAACGCGTTGCTCTGGTTGGCAGAAATGGCACTGGTAAATCGACCCTACTTAAGTTGATCGATGGCCGTATTATTGCTGACGATGGCGACGTCATTTACTCAGAAGGCGCTCGTGTTGCTCGCCTTGACCAGGAGGTTCCTCTGGACACCTCTGGGAGCGTATTTGATGTGGTTTCAGGAGGGCTAGGCAAAATTGGTGATGCCGTTCGGCGCTATCACCATTTAACCCATCACATGACCGGTGATTTTGATGATGCGGCCATGCGTGAAATGGAAGAGTGCCAAAGAATCATTGAGGCCGCGAATGCATGGGATGTTGAAAAAACGGTTGAGAACCTTCTGAATCGTTTAGGCCTTCCAACCGATGATGATATTTCGACCTTGTCAGGTGGACTTAAACGACGGGTACTTCTCGCCCGAGCATTAGCCTCGCAGCCCGATATCTTGCTTCTAGATGAACCAACCAACCACCTCGATCTTGAAGCGATCCTCTGGTTAGAAAATTTCCTTCTCTCATGGTCTGGAACGCTGATTTTCATCACTCATGACCGCGTCTTCCTGCAGCGTCTAGCGACACGCATTATTGAGCTGGACCGCGGACTCTTGACTGATTTCCCTGGAGACTACCCAACGTACCTCCAGAGAAAACAAGAACTCCTCGACGCTGAATCCAAATCAAACTCTGAGTTCGATAAGAAATTAGCCCAAGAAGAAGTTTGGATTCGCCAAGGCATCAAAGCACGACGGACAAGAGACATGGGACGAGTGAAACGTCTGGTTGAAATGCGAAAAGAACGCAGCGATAGAAGGGCACGCACGGGTCAGGTCAAAATGCAGACCCAAGAGGCTGAACGCTCAGGTAAGCTCGTCATTGAAGCCCAAGAGGTGGGTTTTAGTTATGAGAACCACACCATCGTAAAAGGTTTTAGCACTACGATTATGCGTGGTGACAAGGTGGGCATCATCGGACCAAATGGTTGCGGCAAAACAACCTTGCTCCGCCTCATGCTTGGGGAGCTTCAACCCACATCAGGAACCGTCAAAATCGGAACCAACCTTCAAGTTGCTTACTTCGACCAGTATCGACTTACCTTGGATGAGGAAGCCACCGTGATTGATAACGTGGCTCAAGGCAGTGATCGAGTAACTGTTAACGGCCGAAACACTCATGTGATTGGTTACCTTCAGGATTTCCTGTTTACGCCTGATCGAGCAAGACAGCCAGTTAAGTCGTTATCAGGTGGTGAACGGAACAGACTGCTTTTAGCAAGACTGTTTACCCAACCTGCCAATTTATTGATTTTGGACGAACCGACGAATGATCTGGATGCTGAAACTCTAGATTTACTCGAGGAATTGCTCATCGACTATACGGGTACTGTATTGGTTGTCAGCCATGATCGAGCCTTTCTCAATAATTTAGTCACGAGCGTATTGGTCTATGAAAGTGAAAATACGATCAATGAATATGTGGGTGGCTACGACGATTGGCTTCGACAAAGATCGTTTTCAAATATAGCGGAGAAAGAACCTGAGCCAACGGCAAAAATAGAACCGCAAAAGGCACCAGCGCCAAAACCACAAAAAAAGATGAGTTATAAGGAGCAACAGGAGCTTATAAATCTACCCATCAAATTAGAACAACTTGAAAAAGAGATCTCATCTCTTACGAAGCTCATGGCTGAAGGCTCCTTCTATCAAAAGGATAAATCGGAGGTTCTAGCAGCGCAAACAAAGTTGGCTCAGCTACAGACAGCGCTTGAAACGAGCTTCAATCGCTGGGAAGCACTTGAAGCCATGCAGACAATATCTGGATAATCGGCGTACAAGATCATTAAGGACTCTATAACAGCATGAAGCCTAACCATCTAATCACCGTTTTTTCCTTACTCATTTTAACCGGTTGCAGCGAGAGCTTTCTAAAGTACACCTCCACACCCGGATATGCAGATGGGTATAAGCAAGGCTGCCAAAATGGGACAGCGGCTGCCAGTAACCTCACAGGACAGAAGGTCAGAAACGACAAACGTTATTATTCTGAGCCTGAATACGCCAAAGGCTGGCAGGCCGGTAACCGTGAATGCAATGGCTCAAACTTCAGACAGAATCCGAACAACCCAATGCAACCCATTGACTTAAATGGCCCTAGCACCGTCAATCATGAAGACTGGTAGCACATCCTTCAAGAAGTACATATAAAATTCAAGTTCACTGAGCAGCCAAAGTAGAACCCCAAATCCTTTAGATTATCCCGTCAAAATATTCCTGACAGTTCAAAACTAAAGAAGAGCCCAGGTCTCTTCTTTAGCTCAAGCCTTTTTATGGCTTTAAAGCACATCCATCGAAATCAACATATACCTTTTTGGAATATTCTTCTTCCAATTATGTATTTTTTGTTTTGTTGTTGCGTTGATACCATTCAATGCAACAAAAGTCCGCAACAGGCGTTGCAGATACACAACAGTCAACTCAGAGTAACAAGGAACCTTCGCTTTCATGGCCCCAAAAACTGATAAACCCTCTGAAAAGCCAAGCGATGAAACTGGCCTCGTAAGCCGAAAGATTCTTGGCGCACTTCGAGGACTTAAATATGGATCGGTAGAAATAACGGTTCATGAAGGACGAATTGTTCAAATTGAGCGAAAAGAAAAACAACGATTGAGCATCAACTGCCCAGAGAATATTTCGACCATCGAAAACCAGTGAATTGAGTGTGCTTTTGGGAACCACCAAAAGAATCTAGAAAATTAAAAAGATCTACCGAAACATCGGGGATTAAAAACATAAAAAAAAGGATACCCGACCAGATTACTGGAGGCTCCATCGAGAAAATTGCCAAAAGGGGTTCTATGAACAAAAGATTTCGAAAAAACCGACTAGGCGCGCTCCTAGTAGCAGGAACGACGCTCGTTTCTGCCGCTATTGCGTTGCCAACCAACTCATTTGCCAACCCGGCAACTGAGGTATCAACCACGGGTGAAACCGTGAAGAAAGTGAAGAAAGTGAAGAAAAAGGCCCATAAAGCGCATAAGAATTCGAAGCAACTCGCTCAAGCAACCGCTCCAAACCAACCAGTAATTGTAGCCGCTGCACCCGTAGCTACGCCTATTGCTTTGGATAAGCCGAAGGAATCTGACGAAATATCAGGCCAAGGACTAAGCACCGCAAAGACACCCAAAGAAGACAAAAAAGACTCAAAAGCACCTGAATATGCAAATAACCGCGCACGCCAGTCCTTGGGTGCCGTAGAGAGCCAAAGAAAGGATGAACTCAGCGGCAAGGCGCTCTGGGAAAACAAAGAAAACTTCAAGCTGAAAGATTTATTCGGTGTACCTGACTGGGTTTCGTTAAGTCTTGAAGAGCGCGTTAGATATGAAAATTACTCTACACCCTGGAGAGGCGGAAAGGTAGGGACAACAGGAAGCAGCGCAAAAGCAGGAACCCAATCAACCGTAGGGCAAGAATCGCTTGATCTGCAAACCGTTCTATGGAATGAATTTAGATTCACAAACCAGTTTCGAGCTGGCTATGAATTCTGGGATGCGAGGCAATGGTCAGGACCAGGCCAGCAAGATCACAAAGGCAACGGAGCCATCGTTCAGCAGAACTACCCAGATAATGTAAACAGCTCCATGGTCAATACAGGACAGTTCGCTCAGATCTATGCGGCCTATATAGAGCGCGGCTTGTTTGAGCACGTGGATAGTGAAACCAAAGCTGGCCAGATGACCATGAACGTCGGTTCAAACCGTCTCATTGGTCGTGCCGCATTCCGAAACACACAACAACAGTTTGTTGGTGTGCAGCAAAGATTCAGAGAGGATAAAGGCAACTGGGAACTGATGGCTTTTGCCAACGTACCCGAAATACTTCAGCCTGGGACCCCAACGCCTAACAATCCTTCAGGAACAAACGCAACCATTAATGCGAACACAAATAATGTAATCTGGAATCGGCCTGAGACCAATGCCTATTTCACGGGCGCCATATTCAACGGGAAGTTTGCAGATGCCCACTTTGCCGAGGGCTATCTCATGTATTTGAACGAAGGCCCCCAAAACATTCTTAATAGACGCCTGTTCACACCGGGCTTCCGATTCTATAGCCCAACGCGTAAAGGGGAGATTGACTACGAAGTAGAAACAATTGGGCAAACCGGAACATCAGTAATAAAGACCTCAAGCGAAAATGGATGCTATAGATCAACGGGTACCTCATGTGTTGGCGCAAGCTATAATCCAGGATCCGTATACGGTACCGCCAACACAATTACCGGCTCACAAAGTGGCTATCTAAAATCACAACAGGTTGGCTCTGTATTCCAACATATCCATGTTGGATACGCCTTCAACACCGATTTTGATCCACGCCTAACAGCACAGTGGGATTATGGTTCATCACACTTTGACACACTGTATGGACCAACCGTATTCGAATATGGCCCAACAGGTATCGCAGGATTCTTCGGAACTCGAACCAATTTCAACTCACCAGGCTGGAAGCTTCAATTTATCCCTCATAGAGACGTGACCGTTTATCTTAACCAACGTTGGTGGTGGATGGCCGATGCTTACTCCACTTCAGGCTGGTCATCGGGTGGTGTCTATAACGCGACGACGGGCAAAAACTATCAAGGTAGTTACATTGGTGAAACCATAGAATTGAACGCGCGTTGGGATGCCCACCAAAATGTGGCTTTCCAGGCGGGCTGGCAGGTACTGATGAAGGGTGACCTTGCGTCCAAAGGTACTGGCGCGGTTGGAATCAACAATAATGCCGATGGATCAACTTGTACTGGTTGCTCTGCAAATGCACCTAATTCGAGCAACGTGAACTACTTCTACGTTCAGGCCCAACTTAGACTGTAAGAGGCGCTAAACAAAACCTCGCGGCGCTCTTTCAAGCTTCCGCGAGGCTTGAAAACCGATCTTCAGAAATCAAGTCATTTCCATTTTTTCAGTTTCCCATCCAACACGAGGACTTTTAATGAAAACAGGATCCAAAACCCGATTTCTCTCCGCAGCCTCACTCATTTTGATGCTTTTTGCAGGCCCTTACGCTCAAGCTAAAGATGTCACCATACTTAACGCATCCTATGACCCTACCCGTGAATTCTACGACGAGTACAACAAGGTCTTCGTTAAGCACTGGAAGGCTAAGACGGGCGATAACCTCACTGTAAATCAGTCACATGGCGGCAGCGGCAAGCAAGCTCGAGCCATTCTGGATGGCTTGGATGCCGACGTAGCCACATTGGCACTCGCCTATGACATTGACCAATTGAGCAAGAAAGGTCAGCTGCTTCCTGCCGATTGGCAGAGCCGTCTCCCCAACAACAGCAGCCCTTATCTTTCTACGATTGTGTTCTTGGTTCGAAAAGGAAATCCTTCCGGCATAAAAGACTGGGTTGACCTTGGTAGAGCCGGTGTTTCTGTTGTTACTCCAAACCCAAAAACCTCAGGTGGCGCTCGCTGGGCTTATCTATCGGCTTGGGGCTATGGCGAAAAGGTATTGGGCGGTCAAGATCAAGCCAAAGACTTGGTGCGCAGAATCTTTGCTAATACAGCGGTTCTCGATACTGGCGCACGCGGCGCTACCGTTACCTTCGCAGAACGCGAAATTGGTGACGTTCTGATCTCCTGGGAAAACGAAGCTCACCTTGCCTTGAAAGAATACGGCAAAGACAAGTTTGAAATCGTTTATCCAAACGTCAGCATCCTAGCTGAGCCCCCAGTCGCGGTAGTTGATTCCGTAGCTAAAAAGCACGGAACGACTGAAGTAGCCACAGCCTATCTTAAATTCCTGTACACCAAAGAAGCTCAGGAACTGGCTGCTAAACATTTCTACAGACCCTCTGATAAGGCTGTTCTGGAAGCGAATGCTAAGACATTTCCAAGCATTGAATTCTTCACTGTAAAAGAAGTATTCGGAAGTTGGGATAAAGCTCAGAGCACTCACTTTGCTGACGGCGGCGTCTTCGACCAGATCTATACGTCTGGTAAAAAGTAATCATTGAACGGCAAACGCCCATGACACAGATTCATTCATCATTAACTTCGGAAGAGAACGATGAACTCTGGCTATCTCATGGGCGTCTGCATGCAGAAAGCATCAAAGGGTTAGAGTACATCCCTGTTCTTTTGGCTAATTTTCCAAAAGAACACGAATGCTTCTCTAATCGATCCAAGCAGAGAAACCCACTCGGATTAGAATCGCTACAAGTCACTTCTTTTAATCCGATCAATCAGTCCGCTAGGCTTTCAAACCTTCGGAATCGCTTACTTGGCGCCAACCTGAAACGGTCATTTGAATTCGAACATTGTTGTCGCATGGGACCTGAACACCCGCCCATGAATCCAATCAACAAATTTAAGGACATTCAACATGCCACTTCATCATCTAATCGATACCTTCAATCAGCGTTTTATTGAAGAAAACAAGCTCGACAAAGCTCCTTTCTCTTTCGATGGCCAGCAGGTGTCCGGCCACTTCGGGACCTTAAACTTTACAAGCGCCCTAAAGCCCCTCTATCAGAACACGCTCAACTATCCTGTTCGCGGGCATGACACGACGCCACTAGTCTACCGGCAAGCCTCATCGACGGATGCCACGAACCTTCTTTACGCCAGCGAACCTACAAATATTGTTTGCCTAGATAGACTCAGCCGCACAGTTCACATGCTGAACTACCTCCTCACCTCCCATGAAGAAGGCGAACTCTTTCTTCAGGTAAACCCTCACCACGTACTTTCAATTAAGAAAGATCATGGCGCATATTTCGAAGAGATTATTGAACGTTGCGGGCTCCCCGTAAATCGGGTCGTCATCTCCTTAAGTTTGGGTAAGACCTTCGAACATCAAGCATTTATTCTTCTTGATAGGCTTAATAATTATCGGGATCGTGGTTACCAGATAGCCGTTCGATTCGATGATCTCGCAGGCCTCGATCTTGTGGAGAACTATGGCCGCCACTTTGTAGAAAAGTTTCGCCCCGATTTTGTTCGATTCAACATTCCCTTTTTCCAGAATGTTGTTCAGGAAACCTTAGGGCTCAAACGAGCTAACCAACTTGTGAATACTCTTCGTAACAACCAAATTCAAATCATCACAGCGGGCGTTCGACATCAGGAAGAATCGAGCCTCTTAGAATCACTCAACCCAAACATCGTGGGTGGAAGTTGGTATGAGAGTGCAGCATCTAACTCCGACAGTAATCTAATTGAGCCAATAGAACCCTCTTCGGCTAAAAAGACGCTGTCGCGATGAGGAAGCATTTATGATTGATGCCCATCAATTGATTAGAATATCGATAATAGGTTCATAAGAACCGGTTCATTGTTGACTCGATAGGATACGATTTTCGCCCCAACATGGGGCAGACCTTCCGAGCCCGTGGCTGCTGACTCACCATCTCAATAGCCTCCCATTTGGCATGACTTCTGCACGAATGTAGGCATGAGCACAAAACCCAAAATCAACTTTTTTAATGAACTCAACACGGAAAGCGGTGGGGTTCGTGAGATCTACCAGCGTTACTCCGAATGGCTAGGGACACTCCCAGACGGAAAACTTGAACGTAAGAGCGCTGAGGCCGAAATTCTATTTAGAAGACTCGGGATTACCTTTGCCGTTTACGGAGAAGCCTCCGACGCCGAGCGATTAATCCCGTTTGACATCGTTCCGCGTATCTTTGGCGCGGCCGAATGGCGCCGACTTGAGGAAGGCATCAAGCAGCGCGTTCGTGCGCTCAACGCGTTTCTTCATGACATCTATCATGATCAGGAAATCATCAAATCCGGTATTATCGCTGCAGATCAGGTTTTAAATAACGCGATGTATCGCCCTGAAATGCAGGGTATTGACCTTCCCAACCAGGTTTACGCACATATTTCTGGCATTGACTTGGTTCGTGTCGCCGAAAATGACTTCTATGTCCTTGAGGATAATCTCAGGACCCCTTCTGGTGTTTCTTACATGCTAGAAAACAGAAGAACCATGATGCGTCTTTTCCCAGAGCTCTTTGCAAACCATGCCGTAGAGCCCGTAGAGCATTATCCACAGATGCTCTTGAAGACATTAAGGGAATCCGCTCATCCAGGGGTAAGCAATCCAGTCATCGTAGTGCTCACACCCGGCGCTTACAACAGCGCCTATTTCGAGCATGCTTTCCTTGCAAGTCAAATGGGCGTAGAGCTGGTTGAAGGACAAGACCTATTTGTTCACCAGAAAAAGGTGTACATGCACACGACCGAGGGACCACAACAAGTCGATGTCATCTATCGAAGAGTGGACGACGACTTCCTCGATCCCCTTGCCTTTAGGCCAGATTCCATCTTGGGCGTTCCAGGGCTCTTTGAAGCCTACAGAAGCGGTAATGTGGCTCTTGCTAATGGTGTGGGCACAGGTGTTGCCGATGACAAGTCTACATACCTCTATGTCCCTGATATGATTCGTTTCTATCTAGGCGAAACACCCATCCTTTCGAACGTTCCCACTTGGCAATTGAGCAAGCCAGATGATTGTAAATACGTTCTTGAACATCTTCCTGAGCTGGTTGTTAAAGAAGTTCAGGGTTCAGGTGGCTATGGCATGCTCGTTGGCCCCACGAGTAGCCAGGCCGAAATAGACGCTTATCGACTCAGAATCCTTGATGATCCGAGTAACTTTATTGCCCAGCCAACGCTTGCACTTTCTACCTGCCCTACCCTAGTTGAGTCAGGTGTAGCCCCACGTCATGTTGATCTGAGACCTTTTGTACTCTCAGGAAAAGAGATCCGCCTTGTCCCAGGTGGCCTCACACGCGTGGCTATTCGGGAAGGGTCTTTGGTTGTTAACTCGTCCCAAGGTGGCGGCACAAAAGATACCTGGGTACTGGAGGATTAAATTATGTTGGCTAGAACCGCTGAAAACCTCTTCTGGATGGCCCGTCACATTGAGCGAGCGGAAAATACCGCGCGTATGCTGGATGTCGCTCACCGCTCCTCCCTATTACCACTGGATATCGATGGCGCCGAAGCCTTTCTTTGGTTTGCGCCTCTTAACATCACCGGTTGTGCATCCATATACGAGCAGAAGTACGGAGGTCTAGCCAAAGCCGGAACTGTGACTCGCTTCATGGCACTCGACCCTGAAAACCCTGCCAGCATTTACACATGTCTTCATTTAGCTAGAGAAAATGCACGGGCTGTTCGAGGTGCAATCACGTCTGAAATGTGGGAAGTCATCAATGGAACTTGGCTTGAACTCAATCGCCTATCAAGGCAAATGGGCGATGATGATTTTCCTGAGTTCTTTGATTGGGTCAAAGACCGATCTCACCTTTTCAGGGGTGTCACCTTGGGAACCATCGTCAAGGATATCGCTTTAAGCTTCTTGAAGCTTGGAACATTTCTGGAACGAGCGGACAATACCGCGCGTATGTTGGATGTGAAATATCACATTCTTCTCCCCAGCATTAACGATGTGGGCGGTGCGGCTGATTATTATCAGTGGGGCTCGCTATTGAAGTCTGTCAGCGCCTTTGAGGCCTATCGCAAAATTTATCGGGATGCGATATCGCCTCTAAGAGTCGCAGAGCTTTTGGTACTCTCAGATTATATGCCTCGTTCTCTGCACAGTTGTCTTAATGAAGTTGAAGCCGCACTGATCGATATTAATGGCGTTTCTGGGCGTGAAGTACGAAGAAAGGCTGGTGAGTTACATGCTTCTTTACACTTTAGCCGAATAGAAGATGTATTCTCTCTAGGCCTACATGAGTACCTCACCCAATTTCTGGAGCACATTGATCTGTTAGGTTACGGTATAAGAGACGCTTATATGTCACGTCGTGAAATGGTTGCTGAACCATCTGCGTCCACCCCATTGGCTTTTGCTCAATAATTACTTGCTTAGCGTATGACTTACTGTGTCGCACTCAAACTGAATGCTGGCATTGTGTTCGCTTCGGATTCAAGAACGAATGCCGGTGTGGACCAAATCGCTAGTTTCAAGAAAATGCGGAGCTTCAATAAACCGGGCGACCGCACCGTGATTATTTTGAGCTCTGGAAATCTTTCAATCACGCAGAACGCCATCAATCTACTGGAGCAGTGGGGCAGGAATCACGACCGCCGCAATATCTGGAACGTGGACTCCATGTTCGATATCGCTCAGTTGTTGGGTGAATGTTTGCGGGAGGTGCGTGAACATGACGGTGCCTTTCTTGCGCAAAACAATGTGGATGCCGGCGCCAACTTTTTGGTAGGCGGCCAAATTAGGGGAGAGCGCATGCGGCTCTTTCTTGTCTATGCCGAAGGCAATTTCATCGAAGCCGGAGATGAAACCCCGTTCTTCCAAATTGGCGAAACCAAATATGGTAAACCCATTCTTGACCGAGTCATTCGACCCACGACCCCCCTCATAGAAGCCTTGAAATGCGTGTTGGTGTCCTTCGATTCAACCATGCGCAGCAATCTTTCCGTGGGTCTTCCTATTGATATCGCCTGCTATAACAATGACAGTCTTGACATCAATTTTCAGCAGCACATCACACAGGATGACCCCTATTTCTCCCAAATCAGTAAACGTTGGAGTGATGGATTAAGAGGGGTATTTGCCTCCCTACCTAATCCGGAGTGGCTCGGCGAAATTGAAACGTCCGCCATTGAAAGCCAAGGGTTAAACGAACAATAGAGTACTGTCATGACGATCAGAGTTGCCCTTCATCATCACTCACATTATGTGTTTGATAGGCCCGTTGTAGCATCGCCCCATGAAATCAGGCTAAGGCCTGCACCTCACAGCCGAACTCCCGTATCCGGCTACTCACTCAAAGTGGTGCCCGAAAGTCATTTCATTCATTGGCAACAGGATGCTTACGGTAATTATGTTGCAAGAATCACGTTCCCTGAGCCTACCAACGAAATTGATATCAAGGTCGATCTACTGGCGGACATGACCGTCATTAATCCTTTCGATTTTTTTGTCGAGGACTGGGCCGAGTTTTTTCCTTTTGTATACCCACCGAGTCTTCGCACTGAATTAGCACCCTACCTCGTA
>Ga0316232_1003397_pt1 | contig 14852 bp, 9 predicted proteins | sample TBHtaG_FD_206006 | JGI IMG/M metagenome (GOLD analysis project Ga0316232, IMG submission 206006) | Freshwater microbial communities from Trout Bog Lake, Wisconsin, USA - TBH18025_13 | ecosystem: Environmental > Aquatic > Freshwater > Lake > Hypolimnion/Profundal zone | place: USA: Wisconsin... | reverse complement strand
TTCATGCGGCTAAGCGTGGGAAAGTGAGCCAACAGTCTAGCTATCTGATAATCTAAAGCAGTTTTTGAGATTCTGAGCTTCCTACCGATAGTCGAGTGTCAGTTCAGTTACAAATTATCATCACCCATTACAGACATGCGTCCAAACTTAATTAATACTGCAAAAAACTGTTAAGGAAACACTCTTTTTTAACTGCTTATCAACAGCAGCAGTTAATTCTATTGGGAGCGCTTACTTCTAGGAGTTAGCGCCATCACACACCGTTACTTGCGCTTTCCCTTTATTCATCCAGCCGATGATAGCAGCGCTATTAAAACCATCTTCCTGAAAAGCCTCTAATACCACATCTGCAATGCTTGCTGAGCAACTGACGAGCAATCCACCGCTAGTTTGCGGGTCGCAGAGTAATTTTTGCTGCCATTCCGTGATGCCCTCTTCCATAACCACTGACTCAGCATAACTGATCCAATTGCGGTCTGCCGCACCCGTAGCATAGCCAGCTTGAGCTAATTGCAAAGCAATGTCTATGAAGGGAATACGATTAAACTCAATTTTCGCCTCAAGTTGAGAACCACGACAAATTTCAAGCAGGTGGCCGAGCAATGCAAATCCAGTGACATCGGTCATGGCATGAACGCCAGTCATGTTTGATAGCGCAGTACCAGTATGATTAAGTTGTGTTGTTACCTCAATCATGCGCTCGTAGCCCTCTGCAGTCAGCGCGCCTTTTTTTAAGGCTGCACTCAATACACCAACACCTAGTGGTTTTCCTAGAATAAGCACATCACCAACCTGAGCTTTGTCATTACGTTTCACCTTGTCAGGGTGCACGATACCTATAGCGACTAGACCATAGATAGGCTCTGGCGAATCTATAGAGTGTCCTCCGGCAATCGGTATTCCCGCAGCTTTGCAAACCGCGGCTCCACCTGCCAATATTTGCTGGATGGTTTCTAGTGGAAGTTTGTCAATCGGCATGCCGACCACCGCCAGTGCTAAAATCGGCTGTCCACCCATAGCATAAATATCTGACAGCGCATTTGTGGCAGCAATGCGACCAAAATCGTAAGCATCGTCGACGATGGGCATAAAGAAATCAGTCGTAGCAATGACTGCCTGAGTATCATTTAAGCGATAAACAGCAGCATCATCGCTTGATTCTAGTCCAACCAGTAAATCAGGAAAGAAACCAGCTTGAGGTAACCCCGATAATATCTGAGAAAGGACGGCGGGTGAAATCTTGCAACCACATCCACCACCATGGGAATACTCTGTAAGACGAATTTTAGTCATTTTTTATCTTTCATCGCGAATTAAATCTTCAGCTACACTGCGCAAAATCTCATCGTCCAACGAGTTTAGTTTTAATACTTTGACTTCGTTCGATGGCTTGAAACCAATGCCAGAAGAGCGCTTATAGGCCGGGTCATAGTGTTGCGCGAGTAACTCACTCACTAACAATTCCCATTCGGCTTGGCGCGCCATCTCACACCAGTGACCTATTACTTCCCGGCCGTGCGTTTCTACAAGCCATGATAAACGTTCAATTAACATAGAGGGGTTGTGCAGAAAATGCACGTAGTCTTCCATTAATAATTTTATACGGGCAGCCTGTGGTACTTCAACGCGCATAATAGGTGATGAATGCATGCGCTCAATCAACTCATTTGGCAAACTTAAAATACCAACTTTGCGGCTTTCCGCTTCAATATACACAGGGCGACGAGGGGTGAATGTACGTAGCGCATCCCAAAGCCTAGTTTCAAATGTTTTTTGAGATGGCTGTTGTTGATCTGGCAATTTACCTAGCAATGATCCACGGTGTTGCGCTAGTCCTTCTAGATCCAGAACCTGCGCCCCTTGTTTAGCTAAAGCATGCAATAAATGACTTTTCCCAGAACCGGTACCACCACTGATAATACAAAAGTTAAATTGGTTGGGTAGTTCCTCCAAACACTTTATTACATGACGCCGATAGCATTTGTAACCCCCTTCCAGTTGTGCTGTATTCCAACCAACTTGCCCCAGAATGTGGGCCATCGCACCGCTTCGCATACCGCCTCGCCAACAATATACTAACGGTCGCCAAGATTTTGGCTTGTCACTAAATTGTTTTTCCAGATGACGCGCAATATTATGTGCAATCAATGCGGCGCCTAATTTTTTTGCTTCGAATGGGGATACTAGCTTATACAAGGTGCCAATTCGGACTCGCTCCTCATCGTTAAGAACAGGAACACTTATTGCATTTGGAATATGGTCATCCGCATATTCAGCTGGTGAACGAACATCTAAGATGTCGTCAAAAGTGTTGAATGCTTGTGATACATCAATGAGTTTATAAGTACCCATATACCGAGGTTTGCATTGTAAAGGGTAAAGGCTCTTTCACCTTAAAAAATGAGTGTAGCAATTAGTCCGGCGATAATTCCAGAAAGTACAACACCAATGGCGATAACGAGTCGTGTTTTCAAACTAAAAACTTTACCAAGCATTGCCAAAGAAGGCAAACTGACTGCCGGCAATGTCATAATAAGCGCTGCAGCGGGCCCAACACTTATACCCAATGCAAACATGGCTTGCACAATAGGCACTTCCCCCGCTGTTGGGATAACAAAAAGCATACCAGAGAGTGCCATCGCGAAAATCCAGATCATGCTTTCATTCACACCAAATACTGGAAATAACCAGGCTCTTGCAGCCCCCAGCAGCAAAACGAGCAAGAGGTACTCAGGCAAGAGCCTAATTGCAAGTTTCATGAATTCACTTACCCATTGCACTAAAAGACTATCCGTTAAAACTTCAGGCTCGGAAGCTAAACTCTGACTGAATATATTATCTTCACTTGGGTCAGCATACCGCTCTGCCAGGTAAGCTATCCCAAGTACCATAGTAATACCAAAAACAATCCTGAATAAAGCCCAGCCCCAACCTAATACGAACCCCATGAACACCAATGTAGCAGGGTTCAGCAAAGGATTAGAAAGCCACCAGGACACCACACTGCCAATTGATGCGCGGCTTTGTCGCATGCCTGAAGCCACTGGCGCGGCACAACAAGTACACATCATGCAAGGAATTGCAAAAAGTCCCCCTAGCATAACGCTTTTTAAGCCTAGTCGACCAAGCATCGCACTCACCCAACGAGATGGAATTAGCACCTTAATTCCTGAACCTAGCACAAGACCCAGAATCATAGCTTTCCAGATCGACTTACCGTATGCAAAGGCGTAGTCCACTGCCGCGTTCCATGAAGGGGGTGGTGCAGAGGTAGCTTTCCCATAAATAATAGAATCCCCTATTGAGTGCTGGCTATAAGCGAGAAAGGCCTTAGCATAATAGGGAATCCACTTCACGTAAGCGAAACCAAAAATGGCTACAAGTGAAAAAATCATCGCCCAATAATAGATGGGCGTTTGCTTATTGTTAAATATTGTCTTCATAAAAGTATTATCTCACTATTTGCTATATCTACTTAATTACAAATTAACAGATTATTTTCCGTTATTCAAAATGGGGCTTATACCTTTAAAAAATTTTATTTTGGTGCATATTTAGAATAATCTCTAAAAACTCACCTTGATAATCATTCGACAATTAATACGCTACAACTTTATATCAATACAAATTCTTCAAAGATGTCTGATAACAGATTTGAACACTAGAATAGATCGAAGTCATTCATGGATTACTCAATGCCCTTGCTTAATAATTACTATGGGCACACTCAAAAATAAACATTACATCAGCGCCGTTACTCAACACAGGAACTTAATAGCCTAATCAGATATTTACGTGATATTTTTGTCATTTTATTGATATAAAACAATTTTATAACTTTTTCTGAGCGTATAAATGTATACAAAGTTAATGTTGATTGTAAAAAAGTTCTTTTTATTACGGAGAAATAATAGCTCCTTTTGAGTTACGGGAAGATATACAGACTGAGCTTGTTATTGGACAAGTTACGGCAAAAACTTCACTGAATGAAGTATATCAAAGTTTGTTTAGTTTTTTAAGTGGAGCTACAAAAGCCCCATGAATAACTTACCAAATCATCAGCATGGAAATATTCTCATCATCGCCGTATTTGCATTATTGATGCTCTGCGGCTTTGCAGCTCTTGCTGTAGATGTTGGATTCCTTAATCTTAAGAAAAACGAGCTTCAAAATGCTGTGGATGCCGCTGCATTGGCGGGCGCTATAAAACTTCAGCTTGATTTGAACGCTGGAGGGGCAAATGTTTACACTAATTACCCAAATCTCAATGGCGCAACCTTTGTCAGCGATGCACAATCGGCGGTCTGTAACAACTTAAAATTAAACGGTTTTCCAAACCTAACGAGCTCCAGTTGCGCGGGTACATCCCCAACTGTTTCCGTAACTACATGGGATAAATTAAGCCCAAAAGGCCCCTATGCAACTCCTGCTGTTTATGTTCAGATGACCAATACTGTCCCCTTATTCTTTGCTTCAATCTTTGGCACTACCACTTCATCAATTAGTGCAAAGGGGACGTCTGTAGTCAGCATACCTTCTAGCCTTACAGGTAACTCGATGCCGTTCATGATGGCCGATTGCGCCTTGAAAGATGCTTGGAATAGTACGACGAACTCACCCATTGTTGGTACGAACATTATTATTCAGGAGCGTGGGGGTGCCTCTACTTCCAGCTGCACTTCCGGCGCTGATGCTTTATTGAGTCCTTTGAATCAATCAGGCAATGATGCAAATACTTTGAAAGGCATGGTGCAAAGTAGTATTACCGCCGTAAATATTGGTGATACAGTCCCCTCATTTACTGGCACTGCCCAAGCTGTCATTAATACAATTGCCGGTTGTTATAACGCCAGCTCCAATCCATGTAACCCCGTTGCCGTAGCCGTAGTTGCATCTGATAACGCTTCAACAGGCAATCAAGAGGGAGGGTATTGGGGGGAAACTAAAGTTGGAACTGGACTTACTTCAGGTAATAGTTATAAAGTGATTGGCTTTGCTTGTTTTACCGTTACCGGCACAAGCACTCCCGGCCACAACTTTTCTGGTACCCTAACAACGGGTTGTACTCAACAAAGCGCGGGGGGCAACCAATACTATGGTGTTTTTGGTGCTCCACTTTTAGGTTATTGAAAAATATAATCGTTATTAGCAGATGTTTCCAAACCATCGGCCTTAATCAACACAAGTACCTACTTTACCAAGTCACTAATTTAAAAGACATTCTCGGCCAATACTATTCATATACCCTTTCAAAGTTCATATTTTTAACCATTCTTTGGCTCTTAATGAAGTAAAACAGCCTAAAATATACTTTTACTGATTAAAGAGATTATTAGAAAGGTCCATTCGCTGATGGCTTTGAGTTACCGTTAAGCTGGAAGATAGGTATGCCTAGTGCAGCCTAACAAAAATTGTTTGCTTTTGTTCATACTGGTAAGTAATTACTAATTTCAATCTCCAACATTAACTCTATGCTAGTTACCATACAATCATAAATTTAGGCAATAAAAAAGCCCTTAAAGGGCTCATTTATTTTTTTAAAGTCTTAGATTTTGAGAAAAATCTAGACTGTGTGTGGACTCTTCATTCTATCAACAACATTAAATATCTAAATTACTTGCTCCTAAAGCATTGCTTTCAATAAAGGCGCGCCTTGGTTCAACATTGTCCCCCATCAACGTAGTAAAAATTTCATCGGCTGCAATAGCATCGTCAATCTGTACCTTAAGCAAACGACGCACCTTTGGATCCATAGTAGTTTCCCATAACTGCGATGGATTCATCTCACCTAAGCCTTTATAGCGCTGAATGTTTAAGTTATGTCTTGCTTCTTCAAGTAGCCAATCAAGCGCTTGTTTGAAACTAGAAACCGCTTCTGCTTTTTCTGCTCGTTTAATTAACGCACCCTCTCCGATCAAACCTTGAAGCATTACTGACATTTTGCTAATTTGCCGGTAGTCTCCGGAACCTAAGAATTCAGCATTAATCACACAGCACTGCAAATTTCCATGCACGTATTTGTTTACTTCTAATCTGTAAGTCCCCGCTTCTTGGTCAAAACCCACAATAACTTCTGAACCTATAGCACCTAATATTGGACGTAATTTTTCAGCAGCTGTTTCTGTACTTTCTTTTGTTGCTAAACTTAAGTTACCCAAATCTTGAATGGCGCGTAATACGCTTTCATCATAGAGTGCTGCAATACGGCGAATAACCGCTTCCGTTACCACCATTTGTTTTGCAATTTCAGCTAAAGGTGCCCCTGAAATAACGGTACCCTCATTTTTCGTTAATAACTCAGCGCCTTTGAGGGCTGATTGAAGAAGGTATTGATCTAACTCTTGCTGATCTTTTAAATACCGTTCGTCTTTACCTTGCTTTACTTTGTACAGTGGTGGTTGCGCAATATAAATGTGGCCACGCTCAACTAACTCAGTCATTTGTCGATAGAAGAAAGTAAGAAGCAAGGTTCGAATATGCGCACCATCTACGTCTGCGTCGGTCATGATGATGATACGGTGATACCGTAATTTTTCTGCATTAAAATCGGCTTTGCCGATGCTTGTGCCCAGTGCAGTAATTAATGTCGCAATTTCTTGTGAACCGATCAATTTATCAAAACGCGCTTTCTCAACGTTTAAGATTTTACCCTTTAACGGCAAAATGGCTTGAAATTTACGATCTCGACCTTGTTTAGCTGAGCCTCCTGCCGAGTCACCCTCTACTAGATAAATTTCACATTTTGCTGGATCACGTTCCTGGCAATCCGCTAACTTGCCTGGTAAGCCCATCGTATCCATAACACCTTTACGACGCGTTATATCGCGAGCTTTACGCGCAGCCTCTCGAGCGCGTGCTGCTTCAACAATTTTTCCTATAATAATTTTTGCATCAATAGGATTTTCTAAAAGATATTCCGCCAATTTAGCAGATACCACTTCTGACACGACGGGCTGCACTTCACTTGAAACCAACTTATCTTTGGTTTGTGATGAGAATTTTGGCTCGGGCACTTTTACTGACAATACACAGGTAATGCCTTCTCGCATATCATCACCAGTAGTTTCAACTTTCGCTTTTTTAGCGTAATCATTTTGTTCAATATAGTTATTTAACGTTCGTGTCATTGCTGTTCGCAAACCAGTTAGATGAGAACCACCATCGCGTTGTGGTATGTTGTTAGTAAAGCACTGTACAGTCTCGCTATAAGAGTCATTCCACTGCATGGCCACTTCAACTGTCATGCCATCTTTTTCTCCTATAGCATAAAATGGTTTTGGATGGAGCACCGTCTTCGTTCGATTCATATATTCTACGAAACCGCGTACGCCACCGGAGTAGGCAAAGTTTTCACTCTTACCACTTCTCTGATCTATTAATTCAATTTTTACTCCATTATTTAAAAATGACAGCTCACGTATTCTTTTGGCTAAAATTTCAAAATGGTACTCAACTAATAAAAATGTTTCGACTGACGCTAAAAAATGCACTTCGGTACCGCGACGTTCTGTTTTTCCAGTCAATGCAAGCGGTGCAACCGGTACACCTCTTCTAAACTCCATTTGATGAACTTCGCTATTACGGCAAATTTTCAAGCGCAACCAATCTGATAAGGCATTCACAACTGAAACCCCTACACCATGTAAACCACCTGAAACTTTGTATGAATTTTGGTCAAACTTTCCGCCTGCATGGAGTTCGGTCATGACAATTTCAGCTGCCGAGCGTTTTATGGTCTTTATATCATCATATTTAATATCAGTTGGAATGCCGCGCCCATTATCCGTGACACTAATACTGTTATCTAAATGAATAATAACCTTAATTTCATTACAATGGCCCGCCAAAGCTTCATCAATAGCATTATCCAACACCTCAAACACCATATGATGTAAACCTGATCCATCAGAGGTATCGCCGATATACATACCTGGCCGCTTACGTACCGCATCTAAACCCTCCAGTATTTTAATACTAGATGAATCGTAATCGGGTGTTACTGGTTTTTTATCAGCCATGCCATTAGTCTTTTCTAAGTTATATTAATTTTTTACTTTGCTGTCTAGTGCTATATATGTTTCACGTGAAACATATATATTTCCACATTATAAACAATTCTTATATACGCATTGGCATTACAACATATTTATAATTAAGATTATTAGGAACTGTCAATAAACAACTACTATTTGCATCTGCGAACGAAAATACTACCATTTCACTATTGGTGTTATTAAGAACATCTATTAAATATGTTACGTTAAAGCCTATATCTAACTTCTCGCCACTGTAATTAATTTCTAACTCTTCTTCCGCCTCTTCTTGATCACTATTAGTACTAATTAATTTCAAATTATTATTACTCAATACCATGCGGATGCCGCGATATTTTTCGTTTGATAAAATAGAAGCGCGTTGCATCGCCAATAAAACATCTAATCGTTCTATTGTGAATGTATTTTTATGTCCTGAAGGAATCACTCGATTGTAATCAGGAAACTTACCATCAATGACTTTAGAAATAAGCTTGATATTGGAAAAACTAAAGTTTACCTGACTACTAGAAAGCTCTATTTGGACATCTTCATCACTGTCATCTAGTAATTTAACAAGTTCAATTACCGTCTTACGTGGGAGGATTATTTCTTGTTTGTCATAATTTTGTTTTAACTCGGTTGAAGTAAAACTTAGTCTATGACCATCTGTACCGACAATATTTAAACGATTAGCCGTTACTTCAAACAGAAGACCATTTAAATAGTAACGAATATCTTGTTGCGCCATAGCAAACTCAACTTGTTTTAACAATTCTTTAAGTTGACGTTGAGCTATTACTACTAACGTACTTAAACCTTGTGCTTTCGATATAACTGGGTAATCTGCTGCCGGCAATGTTTGTAGATTAAATCTGCTTTTACCCGATTTTAAATTAACGCGACTCTCATTAGTAGCCATATTGATTTCCGAACCATCTGGCAAAGATCTGCAAATATCTAATAATTTTTTTGCGGCTATTGTAGTAGAAAAATCCCCACCCGCTGCACTATCTATAGATAAAGAAATTTGCATTTCCAAATCTGTTGCTGTCAGCGTCATTTTATTATGTTTAGACTCTAACAGTAAGTTAGAGAGTATAGGCAATGTATGTCTTTTTTCTACAATACTTGCAACCGATGTTAGCGGTTTTAGTAATATATCGCGGTTGATTTGTATATTCATGTTTTATAACCTAAATAATATATATATAAATAATAACAATAATAATAACGTTTTTTTTGTGGATAACCGATTATTCTACAATTAGATCAGTAGGTTAATGGGATTATTTCCATCTGCGTAATGACATAATCTGCTGTTGATGAATTGTTAATAAAATTTTAAATTTATCTAAATCACGTACTTGTACTAATTTTATCCACAGCCTATCCTTAACTTCACAACTTCTTTGGTTAAAGATTTTAATCAATTTTTGTTAAATAAATATGATTTTCTAATCTCTAATAACCTGAATCAAAAAACTAATATCACGTGTAAAAGTTGGATCATTTTGTTTTAGTAGATCAACTTCATCACAAGCATGCATTACAGTCGTATGATGTCTACCGCCAAAAGCTTCACCGATTTCTGGAAAGCTGTGATTGGTTAACTCTCTAGATAATGCCATGGCAATTTGGCGCGGTCTTGCAAAATTTCGAGTACGTTTCTTACTGTACATTTCCGCTACTTTAATTTTGTAATAATCGGCAACCGTTTTCTGTATATTTTCCATTGTAACTTGTCTACCACGGACCGCAATTAAGTCTCGAAGCGCATCTTTAGCGAGATGAACATCAATAACATGACCCGTAAACTTAGCCATTGCTATTATTCGGTTAAGTGCACCTTCAAGCTCTCGTACACTAGAACGGATTTGTTTAGCAATAAAAAAAGCAACATCTTCTGGCAAGTCTAAATTAACTGCTTCAGCCTTCTTAAGTAAAATAGCTACGCGCATTTCTAATTCTGGCGGTTCTACTGCGACAGTTAATCCCCAACTAAAGCGGGTCCTCAAACGTTCATCAACATCAATTATTTCCTTGGGATAGGTGTCACAAGTGATGATAATTTGTTTTTTTGCTTCGATTAATGCGTTAAATGCATAAAAGAACTCTTCTTGTGTACGTGTTTTTTTTGCAAAAAATTGAATATCATCAATTAGTAGGAGATCAAGTGAATGATATTGGCGCTTAAATTCATCAAATGCTTTATATTCATAAGCTTTAACTACGTCAGAAACGTATCGTTCAGCATGTAAATAACGTATTTTTGCCTCAGGATTATGCTGCTTTAACTCATTTCCAATAGCTTGAAGTAAGTGTGTTTTACCCAACCCCACACCACCATAAATAAAAAGTGGGTTGTAAGCTGTTCCTGGATTCTGAGCAACTTGAATTGCTGCTGCGCGAGCCAATTGGTTAGCGCGACCTGTAACGTAATTATCAAAATTGAATCCTGGGTTTAAACCGGAGATTTCATTATTTTTGAGTGGTGTTTTCTTAAGAGCCTTGCTCACTTGAACTGGAAAGTCTTGTTGAGTGGAATAGGCATTATCACTAATATTTGAAGCCGAAGTGCTTATCTTAAGGTCACTATCGTTTAAAATTAATTCAATACGTGCAATATCTAAACCACTTTCACTTGCAAACTGTTCTATCTTTTTAAGAAAACGTTCTTTTACCCACTGCATGACAAATCGATTGGGTGCTATTACACGTAAGGTATTGCCGTCTATCTCAGATAATAAAGGTTTTATCCAAGTGCTGAACTGCTGAGTCGACAGTTCTTTCTCAAATCGATGGAGACAGGAGGACCAAAAATTTTCCATCAATGAATATTTACCCTAGCTTTTATTATTAGGTACCAATTAAATTTTTTTTATATTTTTTTATCTAAATCAATAATTTTTTTATAAACGATATTATTGATTTACAGTATAGTTTGTATTTTAGCTGTTTTAGTTAAACTTATCCACAGGCATTTATTAAAGGGTATCAGCAAATATAAGTTGACAAAATGGGTTGTTATCGGTTCTAATAACGCCCTTTATAGCATTCTGCATCGCTGGAGATCAAAATGAAACGTACCTATCAACCATCTAAAACGCGTCGCGCACGCACTCATGGCTTTTTAGTTCGCATGGCAACTAAGGGTGGTCGAGCTGTTATCGCAAGACGTCGTGCCAAAGGTCGTACACGTCTAGGCCTTTAATTATAAAGTCCGTTAGGACTTTGAGCGCGGCACTGCAAAAATTGTCTTATATATTAATAGTAATTTATTAATAATGTTAAATAAGTTTGGTTTTTCTAAACAAGACAAGATACTAAAAACGGATGAATTTTCATCCGTTTTTAATTTCAGAAAGCGTATTTCTGCCCAATATTTATGCTTTCACTATCAGCCCAACGCTTCACAACGCGTTAGATTGGGTCTAGTTGTGGGCAAGAAAACAGCAAAATTAGCGGTAAGCAGAAATTATATGCGCCGAGTCTTGCGAGAGATCTTTCGTACCCAAAGCCATCAACTTACCAATTTTGATTTAGTCATACGAGTTCAAAAGAAATTTGAGCCGGTCAATTTCATGCAAATCCAGAATGAGTTCGATTCACTAATTGCTAAGCTAGTAATCGCTAGTTCAAAGTAGCTAATTTTCAATCAATTTATAATTAAATATTTGCCGAAATGCCCAATCCGATGAATGATTGTTTATACTTAGCGCGGCGATGAATTGGATGACACGTTTACTAATAGGGCTAATTAAACTATATCAGTTTTTACTAAGCCCTTTTTTTGGACAACAATGCCGTTTTTATCCTACTTGCTCGGAATACGCTTTAGAGTCTATCGCTAAGCATGGATCTATATTCGGTGTTTATTATGCTTCGCGCCGCTTATTGCGCTGCCATCCGTGGTGTAAAGGTGGACATGATCCAATACCGTAACGAACGACACTAGAAATTTATTATTAATATTTTATAAAAGAATGCAATAAAAATTATGGATACGAGACGCTTAGTACTGTTTGTTATTTTTTCAATGTCTATTTTGATGCTTTGGGAAGCTTGGCAACGTGAGCATGCGCCAGCTGATATTTCGCCGCAAGTGAGTGCTACAGCAACTAGCGATATTAGTTTGCCAAATCAAACGCTAGGTTCTTCAACTGAAGGGAAACAAGAACTCCCTGTTGAATCTGATTATAAGATTGTGAATACGCAGCGCATTTCGGTAATTACAGATCTTTATAAAGCGGACATCGAAACTTCCGGCGGAGATTTACGTAAGTTGGAATTATTAAAGCATCGTGCGGCTGATAGCGATACAACTAATTTTATTTTATTAGATGATGCAGCTAAACCAATGACGTATATTGCCCAAACGGGATTAATTGGATCTGGTTTACCGACACACAGAGCAGTTTACACAAGTAATGCAATGACCTATCAAATGGCACCCAATCAAAATGAATTAGAGGTGCGTCTTAACTGGGTTGGTAACGGAGTAAGTGTTGATAAAATTTATATATTCCATAGAAATCGTTATGCAATCGATGTGAATTATGAAATTAAAAATGACACCACTTCAGCAATTACTCCAGCAGTTTATTACCAAATTGTGCATGACAATCTTTCTAATCAAGGATCTAAGTTGATGCCAACATTTACTGGCGGAGCTTATTATTCAGAGTCCACTAAATTTAAAAAGTTAAAGTTTACTGATATGGCGAAAGAACCACTCAAGCTTAGTTCTAATGATGGGTGGGTTGGATTGCTACAACATTACTTTGTGAGTGCTTGGATTCCAAAAGATGGACTAGCGCGTGATTTTTACACTAAAAAACTAAATGAACATATGTTTATTATAGGTACAAAGAGTACATTAACAACAATCCCCCCTGGATCAAGTTTAACTGTTCCTGCACGCTTGTTCTCTGGGCCACAAACTAAGGTTGATTTGATTTCAACAGCGCCAGGATTAGAATATACCGTAGATTATGGTTGGTTAACTGTTGTTGCATCTCCTTTATTTTGGATGTTATCAAAAATCCACTCTTTAGTAAAAAACTGGGGCGTGTCGATAATATTATTAACTCTCTTTATTAAAGCGGCATTTTTCAAACTTTCAGCATCGAGTTATAGGAACATGGCACAAATGCGTGAATTGGCACCTCGATTACAAGCTATGAAGGAAAAGTTTGGCGACGATCGTCAAAAAATGCAAGCAGGCATGATGGAGCTCTACAAAAAAGAAAATATTAACCCTATGGGCGGTTGTTTGCCAATAGTGGTGCAAATCCCAGTATTTATTTCTTTATATTGGATGCTTCTAGGCTCAGTTGAATTACGCCATGCGCCGTTCTTTGGTTGGATTCAAGATTTGTCAGCAATAGATCCCTACTACGTCTTGCCAATTCTCATGGGGGCAACTATGTTGATTCAAACTAGGCTAAACCCTAAGCCTGCGGACGCATTACAAGCAAAAGTGATGACATGGATGCCGGTTATATTTAGCGTGTTTTTCTTTTTCTTCCCGGCTGGTCTTGTTTTGTACTGGTTAGTTAATAATGTCCTTTCAATTACTCAGCAGTGGTACATTAACAAAATGATTCATGCTGAATCATTAGTTAAAAAGTCTGGTGGAAAGCACTAAAATTTCAGAAACTATTGTAGCAATCGCTACAGCTTCAGGGGCTGGCGGTATTGGTGTCGTAAGAGTTTCTGGCACTGATATTCAAGCCATTGTGCTGGGAGTTTTAGGCGTATGCCCGAAGCCCCGTTATGCTGCCTATCTAGATTTTAAGAGTGCTGATCATTCACTTATAGATCGTGGAATAGCTATTTTTTATTCAAATCCACATTCATATACAGGTGAAGATGTGCTAGAACTTCAGGCGCATGGTGGTACAGCTTTATTGCAAATGCTCTTAGCGCGTTGCATTGAGTTAGGCGCACGTCAAGCGGAACCAGGGGAGTTTACACGTAGAGCTTTTTTAAACGACAAAATAGATCTTGCTCAAGCTGAAGCAGTGGCGGATGTTATAAGTGCAGCAACCATTGAAGCCGCAAAAAGCGCTGTGCGCTCACTTTCTGGTGAATTTTCAATGCACATTAATGCCCTACTTCTTAAACTGATTGATTTAAGAATGTTTGTTGAAGCTTGTTTAGATTTCCCAGAAGAAGAAATTGATTTCATTACGCAAGGCCGAGTCGAAGACAAGTTGGATAAGATAGTGGTTGAACTTAATTCTGTCTTTTCTAAAGCAAGGCAAGGTAGTTTGTTACGCGAAGGCATTGTAGTCGTTTTAGTTGGACAACCAAACGTCGGAAAATCAAGTCTAATGAATCAGTTGGCTGGCGAAGAGATTGCCATTGTAACTCCAGTCGCTGGTACTACTAGAGATACCATTAAAAATGCAATACAAATAAATGGGGTGCCACTTCATATTATTGACACAGCGGGCTTGCGAGAAACTAATGATGAAGTTGAAATTATTGGTATTGAGCGAACTTGGCGAGCTGCAGAAACGGCCAATATCGCATTATTATTGGTTGATGCAGCACATGGTATTGGGCGGGAAGAAAAATCGATTCTAGACCGCCTGCCGCAAGAAATTAGAAAAATTTGGGTGCACAATAAAATTGATGTTGCTTGCACGGTTGCCCATTTTGAATCGGTTGATGGCGCAACCCACATTTACCTTTCTGCTAAGACCGGCGAAGGATTAGATTTACTTAAAACCGCATTACTTCAAGTTGTTGGGTATCAAAGTAACTCCGAAGGTGTTTTTATGGCAAGAGCAAGGCACTTGCAAGCTTTGG
>Ga0316232_1003396_pt1 | contig 14855 bp, 12 predicted proteins | sample TBHtaG_FD_206006 | JGI IMG/M metagenome (GOLD analysis project Ga0316232, IMG submission 206006) | Freshwater microbial communities from Trout Bog Lake, Wisconsin, USA - TBH18025_13 | ecosystem: Environmental > Aquatic > Freshwater > Lake > Hypolimnion/Profundal zone | place: USA: Wisconsin... | reverse complement strand
TAAATGCGCGCTGTTCCTTAAAGACGGAGAATTGATTGCCGCTGTGGGAGAGGCTCATCCTAAGGTGCTTGACGCCTACGGTCTCAGCCGCCAGGTCTGCCTGTTCGAAATCTGTATGGCCCAGATTGAAAAACATGCGGCATTAATCGGGAAATACCAGCCGCTGCCGCGTTTCCCGGCCATTACCCGCGACCTGGCGGTGGTGCTGCCGGAATCCGTTCCAGCTGCCGAAGCCACCGCCGCTATCGCCAAAAGCGGCGGAGAACTGCTGACTGACCTTCGCCTGTTTGATGTGTATACCGGCGAACCGGTACCGGCGGGTTTTCGTTCGCTGGCGTTCTCGCTGGTATTTCGGGCTGCTGACCGGACTCTCACCGACGAAGAAGTAGAACAATATCACCAGCAGATCATGGCCCACCTGGAAGCGACCTTATCGGCAAAATTGCGGATGTAACCGCCTGTTGTCACCAGTCTTTAACAAGGCAGCCTCTGGCTGCCTTGTCAGGTATGCAGGAAAATCATTGGCAGACGCGAAATGTAACAATAAAGAGACCGCGAAATTAGGTGAACGCATGGCCAAGAAAAAGAGCACAGTGATGGTGGAGATCTTGGGCGAGAATTACGCCCTAAAAGGCGATGTCGATCCTGAAAAAATAATGGAAGTGGCTCAATATGTCGACTTGCGGATGAAGCAGTTTGCCAAGGCTAATCCGCGGCTTCCTACCGCCAAAATCGCGGTATTGGTGGCTCTAAATCTTGCTGAGGAGCATTTGCGGCTGGAGAAGGACTACCGACAGATGATGGGGATGCTGAAAGAAGGAAAGAAGTAAGAACGACGGTACCTTCAGTATACCGCCTGTTTTGTTTGTCAATAATACAAGCAGAATAGGAGTGGATGCTGTGGAATATAACGGAGCAGGTCTGATTGTGCTCAGAATGCTGGCCATTTTCATCATGGCGCTTGTGGTTGTCCGTTTGATGGGCAATCGGACGGTCGGGCAGTTTTCACCCTTCGATTTTGTCTTGATGGTCGGCATCGGCGATATTGTCGGCAATGTAGCGCTGGATCGGGCCGCAAGCTTGTGGACCGGGATCGAAGCCCTGGCCGGTTTGCTGTTATTGCAGCAATTTCTGTCCTGGACCTCGCTGAAAAGCAAAGTGATGCGCAAATGGTTCGAAGGCAAACCGGTAGTGATGATTGAAAACGGTCACATCCTCCACGACAATCTACGAAGCACCCATTTCAACTTGGATGATCTTCGTCAGGAACTTCATAAACAAGGACTTGACATGTCCAATCTGAGTGATGTCAAAATGGCCCGTCTGGAGAGCAGCGGCGATTTTTCGGTGATTAAGAGCCGGGAGACTGAACCCTTGACTCGCCAAGATTTCAATGACTTCATTCAGAGCCTTGCGGAAAATCCGCTGAGTCCGGCCGGAACCACCACCGCCAAAATGGAACAGTTGGTGGCAGACATGCAGCTGGTTGCTGAATTTGTGAGACAGCAGCAGGCCGCTCACGGACAGAAGCAGGAAGCGCTGCCAGATGCTGCGAAGGATTTACACTGAGGAAGGGACAGCCCTTCTTCTTTTTATGTAGGCTAAGGGAAAAAGAATCATTCAGCGTCGATTATGAAGACCTCAACATGGAGGGCTTATGCGTAACGTTCTATTGATATTCATTGATGGGCTGGGACTTGGCGCTACAGACCCTGAGATCAATCCGCTGGTAAGGTTCGACCTTTCCTTTTTCAGGGTTCTTCTGGGCCAGCCCCTGACACGGCAGGCGGTCCCTTATTTCAGCGACACGGTATGCGTGGTGCCTGCCGACGCGAGACTGGGAGTGGAGGGATTGCCGCAAAGTGCCACCGGGCAGACAACATTGTTCACCGGCGTAAACGCTCCCCAGGCAATGGGGCGGCATATTCTTGGCTTCCCCGGCCCGGCGCTGGCCAAGATCATTGCCGATCACGGCATGATGCGGGAACTGGCCGAGCAAGGGTTCAGTGTTACATCAGCCAACATGTATACCCCGAAATATCAGGAACTGGTGGCACAGCGCAAGCGTCGCCACTCGGTCACCACCCTGACCGCCATGGGTGCCGGTCAGAATTTGCGCTCCCTGGCCGATATGGCCGCCGGACAGGCTGTGTACCAGGACATCACCAATGAGTCGCTGCCACAGTTCGGAGTAGAAAATGTGCCGCAGATTGCACCGGCCGAAGCCGGGCGGCGTCTGGCTGCTCTGGCTAAGCATTACCGGTTTACCTTGTTTGAATATTTTCAGACCGACAGGTATGGCCACAAGAAGGACTGGGAGGCGGCAAAGCGGATTGTCCAGATATTAGATGAGTTTCTTGGCGCCATTCACCAGGCGACCCCTGACAATATGCTGGTGGTAATCACCAGCGATCATGGCAATTTTGAAGATTTCAGTGTCAAGACACATACCGATAATCCGGTGCCGCTCATTGCCTGGGGACCGGACTGCCGCCGCTTTGTGCTGCGGATTAAAGATTTGACCGACATCAAGGGAGCGATTATCGATTACTTGAAAGAGGGTGAAGATGTTGACTGAGTTGTTGGCCCCGGCAGGCAGCCGCGAAGCTTTCACAGCCGCACTGGAGAGCGGCGCAGACGCCATTTATCTTGGTGGTCAGATGTTTGGCGCCCGGCATTATGCCGCCAACTTCACCGACGAAGAACTGGCGGCGGCGGTACGTGACGCCCATCTGCGCGGCGTGTTTGTTTATGTTACTGTCAACATCCTGCTGGATGACAGTGAAATCCCTGCTCTGATTACATATTTGCGGCATTTGTACACCATTGGGGTCGACGCTATCATCGTCCAGGACCTCGGGGTGGCCAGGATCGCACGCCGGGTGACGCCTCATCTGCCGCTTCACGGCAGCACCCAGATGACGGTTCACAATCTGGCGGGGGTGCAGTTCCTCGCGGAGCAGGGCTTCAGCAGGGTGGTGATGGCCCGGGAACTTTCCCTGGATGATATTCGTCATATCTGCCGCCATTCGCCCATTGGGGTTGAGACCTTTATACATGGCGCGCTGTGCATTTCTTACTCCGGTCAATGTCTGATGAGCAGCATGATCGGCGGTCGCAGCGGCAACCGGGGCAAGTGCGCCCAGCCCTGCCGGCTGCCCTACGCATTGGTGGACGCCGCCGGTAATGACGTTCTTGCCGCTGAAGACGCCGGAGAATACCTGCTGAGTCCCAAGGATTTTTGCACAATCGAAAAACTGCCGGACCTCATTGAAGCCGGAGTAGTTTCCTTTAAAATCGAGGGCCGGATGAAGCGGGCCGAATATGTTGCAGTGGTTGTTGACACCTATCGGCGAGGGATAGACGCCTACTATGCCGATAAAGCAAACTATATCGTTCCGACTGAAGATCCCAAAAACATGGCCCAGGCCTTTAACCGCGGCTTTACCACCGGTTTTCTTGAAGGCCACCCGGGAAAAAACATGATGAGCGATCGTCGGCCCAACAACCGCGGCACCCATATCGGCCGGGTTCTTGCGTACCATCCCCAGGAACGGGCGGTGGACATCAAACTGGACGAGCCGCTGGCGACAGGTGACATCATCGAGTTTTGGGTGAAGGTAGGCGGCAGGACCAATGTTCCGGTGTCGACCCTTAAAATCGACGGCCAAGTGGTGGATTATGCTCCCGCAGGAGCGGTGGTCACTGTAGCGGTGGACAAAATGGTGCGGATCGGTGACAGGGTATTCAAAACCTATGACAGTGCTCTGATGGAAAAGGCCAAGTCTTTCTTCACCGGCGCCAGTCCTGTGCGACGGATATCCCTTGATGTCCTTGTTGAAGTGAGCGAGGGGCAGCCGCTTCGAATCAGCCTGCAGGATCCTGACGGCAATATCGGCCGGGGAGAGACTGTCTTCCTGGCGGAAAAGGCGCTGAAGCGTCCACTGGATGAAACTACGATTACTAAACAGGTAGGTCGGCTGGGAACCACCATATTTGCTCTCAGTCGAATCGAGTGCCGTATCGAAGGAGAGGTAATGGTGCCGGTCAGCGAGATCAACGAGGCCCGCCGGCAGGCGGTCGAGGCGCTGGAAACGGCGCGGCTGGTCCGTTTCAATCGGCCACCGCTGACTGCCATCTCTAACGGCGACATCTATCGTCTGCCGCCCCAGCGAGCCAAAGCGACAGGAAGACCGCCGGCGCTTGTGGTTAACGTCGACAGCCTGGACAAGACGGCTGCTGCGCTGGAGAACGGCGCCGATATCATCATGTTCGGCGGCGAGACCTTTCAGCATCGCGTTATAGCCGCCGATGATTACCGCCAGGCTGTGGCCCTGGTTCGCGCCTGTGGTAAAAAAATCGTTTTGAATACCCCGCGAATCGTCAAAGAATGGCAGATGGAGGCTCTGACGAAGGAGCTGACCTTGTTTTGGGAACTTGAGCCGGACGCGGTCAGTGTCGCCAACCCGGGGACCCTTGAGATCATGAAACAATATCCCGGCCTTCGGATTCAAGGCGACTACCCGCTTAATGTGTATAACAGCATCGCTATAAGCTTCTTCGATGACCTGGGGCTGACTGGGCTTACTCTTTCGCCAGAGCTTAATTTTACTCAGATTGAACAGCTTACCAGCCGGTTTGACATCCCGCTGGAGTGCCTTGTCCATGGCTTTTTGCCGTTAATGGTGTCCGAGTACTGTGCTGTGGGATCCTTTCTTGGCGGTTCGCACCACGGCTCCTGCGATAAAGCCTGCCAGCACGGTGACTACTGGCTTAAAGACCGCAAGGGTGAAACCTTTCGCGTCGTCACTGATCAGTATTGCCGAATGCATGTTCTGAACGCCAAAGAACTTAGTCTGCTTCCGCATGTCGCCAAATTTCAGCGGCTTGGCATCCAGCGGCTGCGCATCGAAGGTAAAGGGGCCACCGCACAGCACATCGCAGGGATTACCCGGCTGTATCGCGAACTAATTGACAGCGGCGAAGATCATCCACTGGTAAAAAATGACGGGTTTAGAGCGGTGGAGCATGAGGATATCACGAGAGGCCACTATTTCCGCGGCATCCTTTAAGCGGCCGTTGATAAGCCCTCATCTGCTTCGTTGAAAGCGATCACATCGCCGCTGAAGCGTCGTGCGCCTGCTTTTCCGGGAGCGCTCTTGCCGTACGTTCGATGTACTGTCTGCGAGCGCTTCCTCGCGGCGCCTAGCATCTGAGGACTTCTGAACGGCCTTGGCTTTGGATAATTTGATTTTTTGTTTTTGAGGAGAGAATGATGGATTCTAGTGTACTCATCACTCTGGAATTTGATAAGATCCGGGCTAAGCTGGCGGACAGCACAGGGTCGGTTATCGGCAGGGAGCTCGCTGAAGCGCTTGAGCCGGTGAGCGACTACGCCGAGGTCGGGCGACGCCTGGAGGAAACCGAGGAAGCGCTGTCGATTTTGACGTCGGTGGTCAATGTGCCGCTGGGGGGCATCAGGGATATCCGTGTCCAGGTAAAACGCGCTGAGCTGGGGTCGACGCTGGAAGCTTCCGATTTTTTGGCTATCGGCAGCACGCTGTACGCCGCCAGGCGGGTGAAACAGTTTTTTGGCGAACTGACCAAGCCTGCGCCGCGTCTTCAAGAGACGGTACTGGCTGTAACGGTATACCGCAGCCTTGAAATGAGCATCGAGAATACCATAAGTGATCAGGGTACAGTACGGGACAACGCCAGTCCGGAACTGGCCCGGCTTCGCCGCGAAATCCGCACAGCCCAGCAGCGGGTCAAAGACAAGCTTGACAGTATCCTGCATTCGAGCGAGTATCAAAAATACTTTCAGGACGCGCTGGTGACCATTCGCGGCGATCGTTACGTCATCCCGGTAAAACAGGAATACAGGCACAATTTTCCGGGCATCGTTCATGATCAGTCGGCAAGCGGGGCGACGGTGTTCATCGAACCGATGGCAGTGGTCAATCTGAATAATGATCTGAAGCAGATGGTGGCTGCCGAACATAATGAAGTTGAGCGTATACTTCGTCACTTGTCCAGCCAGGTTGCGGCGGTGGCTGAGGGACTGCTGATCACCTGCCAGGCTCTCGGCGAGGTGGATTTTGCTTTCGCCAAAGCCAGACTGGCTATTGCTCAAAAAGCATTCATGCCGGTGCTCAATAACTCCGGCAGGGTCAATCTCCGTCAGGCCAGACACCCGCTTATTCCGCAGGGTGAAGTGATGCCTATCGATGTTCGGATTGGCAGTGAATTTCAGGTGCTGGTTATCACCGGCCCCAACACCGGAGGTAAGACGGTTTCTCTCAAGACTGTGGGATTGTTCGCGCTGATGGTTCAGTCCGGGCTGTTTATTCCCGCCGCCGCCGACTCGGAGATGCCGGTGTTTGCCAACATTTTCGCCGATATCGGTGATGAGCAGAGTATTGAACAAAGCCTGAGTACGTTTTCCGGCCACATGACCCACCTTGTACGCATACTGCGGCAGGTGGGGGCCGCCGATCTTGTACTGATTGATGAGATCGGCGCAGGCACCGATCCTGACGAGGGCGCGGCTCTGGCGATGGCTATCCTGGAATTTCTCCACTCGCGCGGCGCCAGAACGATGGCCACCACCCACTATAGTGAGCTAAAAACCTTCGCCTACTCCCGGCATGGAATCGAGAATGCCAGCGTAGAATTTGACATACATACCCTCCGGCCGACTTACCGTCTGTTAATCGGTATGCCGGGCAGCAGCAAGGCTTTTCTGATTTCAAAGCGGCTGGGTCTGGAGGACGCCATCATCAACAGGGCCCAGCAGTTGGTAAATGAAGATTACGCCGAATTTGACAAGGTGCTTACGGCGCTGGAAGAGCAAAAGCGAAGCTATACTGATCGGCAGGAAGAAATGGCGGGACTGCAGCGCGAACTTGAATTATTGCGGCGGCATTTGGCAACCGAGAAGCAAACCCTGGCTGATAAAAAAAATCAGATTCTGAGCAAGGCCCAGGAAGATGCAGCTCTTACTTTGCGCAAGGCCCGGCAGGAAGCCGAAGATGTCATCAGTCAGCTTAAGGCCCAGTTTGCGGCTGGTGATGCCAGACAGCGGCAACAAACCATCGACGGTGCTCGCCGCCGCCTCAAGGAAAGCTCGGCGGACGTGCATTCCCTGGGTGACGGGGCGGTGGAGCGCGGTCGCCTGGTGCAGCCAGGGGAACTGACACCCGGAGCAGCGGTTTTTGTGACCAGCCTTGGCCAGAAGGGCTCTGTGCTGGTGGTTACCGGAGACGAAGTCACGGTGCAACTTGGAATTATGAAGCTGAACGTCCCGCTGGAAAATTGCCGTCTGCTGGATGACGCCCCGGTCAAAACCAAGACAGACAGTCGATCTGGTGTTTCGCTGGCTAAAAGCCAGGAGACATCCAGACAAATAGACATCCGTGGGACCAACATCGAAGAAGCGGAAACCATCCTTGACAAATATCTGGATGACGCCGTTCTTGCCGGACTGGATGAGGCTATCATTATTCACGGCAAAGGCACCGGAGCTTTGCGCAAAGGAATCCGCATCTATCTCAAAGCCCACAGGAGCGTGAAAGAGATTCATATCGGCGAGGCTAATCAGGGCGGTGACGGGGTAACAGTGGTGAAACTAAAATAAATAGGTAGGATGGGGGAAAAACAATGATTACCAAGAGTCAGGAAATCGAGGAACGGGCGGTGGAGCGGGTCGCCGACCTGATGTGTGTGGCGGCGCGAACCGCTCCAAAAGGACGGGGTGTAGACCGGTTGGTGACCATGGTGGTTAACGCCAGGGAAAAGGACCGGCTAGCTGAGGAAATGCGGCGGATAGCCAAGGAATCCGGGGCCACATTTTTCGAGCGTGACGGCAATTGTGTCGATCAGGCGACTGCGGTGGTGCTGCTGGGGCAAAGGGTGCAGCCGATGGGGGTCGCGCCTTGCGGCTACTGCGGTTATGCCAACTGCGCCGAATGCGCTAAAGGCACCGGGATGTGCGCCATCAGCACCGGTGATCTTGGAATCGCTCTCGGCTCGGCGGTCAGCACCGCGGCTGTGCATCATGTGGATAACAGGATCATGTTCAGTATCGGCAAAGCGGCGATTAATATCGATCTGTTTGACGAAGAGGTCAAAATCGCCTACGGTATACCGCTCAGCGTATCCGGCAAGAGCCCGTTCCACGACCGGGGCTGATTTCTAAAATGTAAGATACATAGTGGATAGAAAATGACCTTGATGAATGGCTTAAAACCAATTTCAACAAGGTCATTCATTGCCCTAAAGTATGTAGGTCAAGCGTCGCATATAGCCGCTGACCGTTATTCGGCTCCATCATTGACGTTGCGCTGGCTGGTCTTTATTGCGTCAACCGACAAGGCGATAAAAAGCAGCGATAATACAACAATGAGAGTTTTGAGTACCGGCATATTCTGATTGATCATCTCGAATAAAAGTCTCATGTCTCAACACCTGCCTGACTAGTCAGTCATTTATTAATTCCAATATAACCCATACTGACTGAATAGTCAATACAAATTTTTGTTGCTGAGAGAATTATTTCATTCAGCAGTCTACACAGGAATATCCGGGTGGCGAGGAAGCGGTCCGAAATATATATATCCTGTTTTGGCATCCCCGGATAATCAATGGAGCAGGTATTTTAGCATGAGGACCAAATATATAAAGAGAAGAAATAGTTCAACCTGAGACGCAAAATTTCTATGAAGAACGGAGTGAATAAGATGATGTTGTTCAAAATAAGCCGAAAGCTTTTGACCGCCATGGCGGCCGGGATCTGTTGCTGGAGCATGACAGCCCACGCCGCAGCGCCTGCTGTCACGGTACTTAGCGCTGGTGCAGTGAGCGATGTGATGAGCAAACTGGCCACCGAATTTCACGACCAGACAGGCCGGAGCATTACCCTTTCGGTCGGGACGGTAGGGGCTTTGACAGACCGGATTGCCGCCGGAGAAAGCGCTGATATCGTCATCGTGACGTCTCAGGCTATGGCTGAACTTGTGAAACAGGGCAAGGTAGCGCCTGACTCGGTGGTGGAAGTCGGCCGAGTGGGGGTAGGAGTGGCTATTCGCGAGGGGGATCCGGTTCCTGACATATCGACAACGGAATCCTTCAAGCAGACGTTGCTTGCAGCCCAATCCCTGGTTTATGCCGATCCTGCCAAAGGAGCCTCCAGCGGCATTTATTTCGCCACCGTCCTTGATCGGCTGGGGATCGCGGCCGCCGTCAAAGATAAGAGTATCCTTCTACCTGGTGGTTTTGTGGTTGAGCTTGTGGCTCAGGGCAAGGCTGAAATCGGCATTCACCAGATTACCGAAATACTGCCAGTCAAAGGGGTCGTTCTGGCAGGACCGTTGCCGCCTGAGCTTCAAAAAGTCACCACCTATTCGGCGGGAATCATGACAGCAGCAGCCGACCCTGGATCCGCAGGGGAGTTTCTCCGCTTTGTCACCAGCAAAGACGCAGCGCCAAGCTTTACTGCCGCGGGTTTTGGCCGATTCTAGAGTTACTTTTGTCATTAACCGTTGCAACGGCTCGCAGCCGCCGGCAACGGTTTTTGTGTGTCTGGAGCGACCAAGTGTTTTAATCAATGAAATACTTGCTCATCAAACGCGAAAAACAGCAAATAACGACAAAATATTACAGGGATAAGGCCTGCCTTTGTAGAATCTGAGTTCTCAATTGGATAATGGCAGGAGGACAAACCATGAAGCTTAAGAGTACCCGCCGCACCAGTATTCGCTGGAAATTAGCGCTGGGAATTACGGTGATTTCCCTTGTTTCACTGGCAGTGGTTTCGGTTTGGGGCTGGTGGCAGATGAAATCCCAGGCTGAGCAACTATCGGTGCAGGTATTGTCTGAGCAGGCCCAGCGCAATGCTGATCATGCGATCGCTACCCTGAAAGAGACGCAGTTTCTCCTGGTGGGACTTGCTGAATCCAGGGATATAGCCGAAGTCCCGTCGGCAACTGATGCACTCCCGGCGATTCAGCACTTTTTCGCCAAAAACAAAAATATTGTGGACATGGTCCTGATTTCCGGTCCGGACGGAAAACGAGTGGGCGCAGATGGCACGACGGCTGACATGAATGACCGTCTGTTCTTTCAGCGCATGATGAAAGAACGTGTTCCGCTGATTTCGGAGATGCTGATCTCCCGGGCCACTAACAAGCCATCAGTCTTGGTGGTGGTACCATGGAAGGGATATGATGGCCAGTTTAAAGGTGCTGTATGGGCTACTGTTCCCCTCAATGCTATCCAGGAGCAAACGGAAGCCATCCATTTCGGTGAAACCGGCTATGGCTTTGTTGCCAATGATGAAGGCTTTATGTTGGCCCATGGAGCCAACAAGGAGTTGATCGGTAAGATGAATTTCAACCAACTCCCGGATAACGACGCCCTGAAAGCGCTGTGGAAGCGGGCGGTGGAGACCAGGAAGCAGGTATCCGGCAGCTACCCGTTTCAGGGCAAGGAGCGCTTTGCGGTGTTAACCCCGGTGGAGGTTCCCGGAAACCGGGTCTGGGTAATGGGGATGGCTCTGGAGCAGCGGGAACTGGCCGGGACCTCATCCAAAGCAGGCCTTTCCTTGATGGCAGTGTCGCTGGTGCTGGCACTACTCGCGTTCGTTACCGCATATTTGTGGGCCCGGTCTTTCGCCACGCCGATTGTAAAATGTGCTGCTGTGGCTCAGCGCATAGCCTCAGGTGATGTGCGGCCAATAACAAAAACCATCCATACCAATGATGAACTTGATGATCTGTCGGATGCAGTTATCAGTATGAATGACTCGATAAGGACCTTGGCTCTTGATTTCCAGGACAAGGCAGGCCGGATTGCGGCCTCGTCCGAAGAACTCACGGCCAGTGCCGAACAATCAGCCCAGGCGGCAGGCCAGGTCGCCGAGTCGATTGCCGCCATGGCGGGCGGGACGGAACAACAGGCTGCCGGGGTCCATGAAGCGATGAGTACAGTAGATCAATCGGTTCAGGATGTAAGGACAGCTACAGCCGGGTCAGGACAGGTCTCGGAAATGTCAAATCAGACCGGATCAGCAGCCGAGCAAGGCCAGCAGGCCATCCAGTCCGCGGTGGGGCAAATGAACTCCATCACTGCCAGTGTTGCGAAAGTACAGGAATCGGTTAATAATTTGGCCGCAAGTTCAGGACAAATCGGAGATATTGTCAATGTCATCTCCAGTATTGCCGGACAGACGAACTTATTGGCTCTGAACGCGGCCATTGAGGCGGCACGGGCTGGAGAGGCCGGGAGGGGCTTTGCCGTAGTGGCCGAAGAAGTCCGTAAACTTGCCGAGCAGTCGCAACAGGCCGCCCAGGAGATAACGGCTTTGATCGCAGATAACCAGGTCAATATGCAGCAGGCTATCCAGGCTATGGAGGCCAGCAGTGCGGATGTGAAAACCGGGACTACGGTAGTCCAGCAGGCTGGCCAGGCCTTTACAATTATCGTCCAGGCAGCCAAGAAGACGCAAGATGAGTCTGGTAAAATAACCGGTATCATGCGGCAGGTGCAGTCCGGAAGTGAACTCGTAGTTGCCGCTATGAGGCAGGTCGAACAGTCCAGCCGCCAGAACTCTTCCGAAGCCCAGAACGTATCGGCTGCGGCCGAGGAAATGTCAGCTTCCATGGAAGAAATCTCCTCCTCCAGTGAAGAACTGTCGCGCCTGGCGCAGGAGATGCAGTCAGCAGTAACCAAGTTTAGGGCTTAGGGAGTAAGAAGATTTCTTTACGCAAAAATACTATAAAACAAAGAGGTGTGGAATAACCACACCTCTTTATTGCTTTCGAAACTATTGCGGCAAAGGGAAACGGATAATGAAAGTTGTTCCGCCGGAGCCTGTGACCACGTCAATATGGGCCTTGTGACGGTGGGCGATACTGTAACAAACCGCAAGGCCAAGACCGGTTCCGGTTTCTTTGGTTGTAAAAAACGGAGTTCCCAGTTTTGGTATCAGATCAGGGTCAATGCCCCTGCCTTGGTCGGCTATGGAAAGAATAACAGCTTCGGAGTCTATAGCGGTTCTGATTGCAAGGCAGCCACCGTCAGTCATAGCCTCCAGGCCGTTGCGGGTAATATTTAATATCAACTGCCGTATTTCATTTTCATCCAACAGCGCATTAGGGACCTCTGTCAATTGAATATCGGACGATATTCCCCGCATGAGGGCGTCAGACTGGATAAGCGGCTGCAGGGCCCTAATAATCGAATTGAGATTACCATCTTTCATTTCCACTGCCTTGTTATGGGCCAGGGAAAGAAACTCGGAAATGATATGGTTGGCTCGGTCAAGTTCATCGATCATCAAACTGAACTGAGTTATTGAGGCCGAGTACTCGACTCGTCGTGAAAATAGCTGCAAATAGCCTTTAACGGTTGTTAACGGGTTGCGTACTTCATGGCCGATGCTTGCAGCCATCTGGCCGACAAGACGCAATCTGTCCAAACGGGCCACATCGGATGCAGCCTGCTGTTTGGCATGTTCGGCGTGGGACTGGACACCCTTTTCAGCCAATCTGACAATATGCACCGGATAGTGATAGAGAAAAACACCGGTAGCAGAACCGAGGACACAGAATAAGAGAGCCAGCATCACTGTGCTTTTGACTATATCGAAAGCACTTTCGTAAAGTTCAAGATATCCGTATATCTCGTTGTTATAATTAAGAGGGACGCGAAAAGCATAGACAAGGGATGCAGCGTCATTGATAGTATGCTCGTATACAAGATGGGCGTTCTTGTCGTAAACCTTTATCGCCGATATTTCAGGATGGATACTGGTTTGTTCGGCCAATTCCAGGAATTTCGTTACATTGTAGTACCAGAAATCAGGACTTTCCTGGACCATCGGCTGCATCCGAATTGCGAGAAATTGACCGTGCTCCAAGGCTTCCTCCCTGAAATCGCGCCAGGCCATATAGAAATAGGTGGCAGGCATCATCAAGAAGATAGCCAGCGCAACAAGCAGTGATACCAAGGCCATCCGTCTGGCGAACATATGCGAAAATTGTAAGCGAGCTGTCATAATATCACCTTTCCAGAGGGACGGCGCCCCATTTGACCAAGATTTGCCGACCTTCGTCTGAAAACACGAAATCTACGACCTTGGCAGCGCGACTGGTAAGCCCGCCTTTGTAGACGAAGGCCAGAGTGAGCACCGGCTTATAAACGCCGTTAACAATGTTGTCGGGTGTAGGAACGATGCCGTCAAGGGCCAGCGGCTTAATCGCGGAATCTGCCAGGGCAATTTCGGTTAAGTTGGCTATTCCGAAAGAGCCTTTGGTTTTGCGGAGGGCATCACTCATATCGCTATCGCGGTAGTAAACCTGCCAGCGGCGTTGTTCGCCAGCCTCGGATAATGCCGCTCTGAAACCAGGAATTAGGTCGTAAAAGGCAAGATTCGCGCTGTCGTTGGACTGCCTGACAAATACAAATATCTTGGTTCCGTCAGCCCAAGTCGTTTTCGTACCGGCGAGGATCTCAAGAATCTCCTGGGACGAGAACCCCGAATCAGCAACATCACGGTGCCCGGCAAACACGAGGCCGATTCGGGCGTAAGGCACTTCTTTCAGGCCAGCCGAACGTTCAGAGGCGTTCAAGGGACGCGAAATGAGACCCAGTTCAAGGCTGTCGGCCTTAACCGCGTTGATTGCCCCGTCGGAGCCGATGCTCCCCGGGATATCGAGCGCAATTCCGGTCTTTGCCTGATAGGCTTGCGCCAGTTTCACTGTGACCGGTATGTTGGCACCAGAACCGGCGATGACGAATTTATCCCGAGATCCGGGCGGGAGTGGAACTTTAGTATCAGGGTTGTTCGTCGACATACCGCCGCCGCAGCCAGCAAAAACTACTAGGCTGCAAAGGCAGATGATCATCAGATATTTACGCACAGGCACAAATCCTCCTATAATAGAACAACACATAGAACCAATTATATACAAATTCGACAAAAATTTATATTTCCTTGCAAAAAATTCAAAAAATATAATTGTTTTTATGAAAGTAAATCCAGGCAGGCATAACTCTGACCCCAAAAAACAAAAACCCGCAGGTTTACTGCGGGTCTTGCCCTGGTATTCAGGACTGAATGCTGATGCCGCTGTTTCTGCCGGAGCGGCTGATGCGTAATTGCTCTTCAAGCCGGGACTCGATCCATTCCAGCGGTTCATCAGGCCGGAGCTGTATCCCGCCTACATTGGCCTGGAGGTGGATATCCTCAAAGCCCGGAATATCGGACTGCTCAATCAAGGCTTTTAATTTATGGGCCCAGTTCAGCAACAAACTTTTATTATCAGTGTTGGTAAGTACTAGGAAGCGCCCGCCAAACCAGCGACCAGCCACATCGTCTGGCGATAGATTGACCGAAAGGGTCTTGGCACTGACTTGCAAAGCAGTATTTCCTGCCTGGGGGCCGTTCTCTTCATTAATCTCCTTGAGGTTGGCCACATCAAACGCCAGAAGCCCAAAAGCATTCCCTGCCAACGAATCAGCTGTAACTACGCTTTTGAGTTTAGTCTCCAGATAAGATTTGTTGAAAAGGCCGGTGATCTGGTCGATGTAAGCGGTCCGGGCCAGCTCCTTCAAGCGCCCGTCGACGCCGAAATCTTTTTGTTGCAGGAAAACCTCCAAGGCGCCGACTATGACTCCCTTGTCGTTGACTATCGGGACGACCTTGATGGATACTGGAACCCGATGGCCTTGTTTATGATGAAGATAGACGACAGCCTCTCTGATTTGCCGATCCTGGAGGCTTTTAGCCATCGGACAGAGCCCTTTGCACAAATTTATCCCCTCTCGTCGACATGGCGAAGCATATTGTCTGCACA
>Ga0316232_1003395_pt1 | contig 14855 bp, 18 predicted proteins | sample TBHtaG_FD_206006 | JGI IMG/M metagenome (GOLD analysis project Ga0316232, IMG submission 206006) | Freshwater microbial communities from Trout Bog Lake, Wisconsin, USA - TBH18025_13 | ecosystem: Environmental > Aquatic > Freshwater > Lake > Hypolimnion/Profundal zone | place: USA: Wisconsin... | reverse complement strand
GGAGATACCCGCGACTAGCTCGTTTAAGGTCATCGAATTCAGTTCCGAAGGTATTAACGGTATTGCCGTTCCTATTAGGAATCCAAGTCCGGGCTTTGTTGGGAAGGGATTTACATCGGGAGGCTTGCCGGAGTTCGTGATGCCCAACCTCAATACGCACCGGGATACGCAGCAAGGCGACTTCATGACCCAGTGGAACCAGCGGCACGGCAGCCGATTCGTCTTGCACTACACGCCGACCCATGGCTCGTGGCTCAATCAGGTTGAATTGTGGTTCTGCGTCCTGAGCCGTCGTATACTGCGGTACGCTGAGTTCCGCTCTCCCGATGAACTGGTCGTGGCAATTGAGCGGTTCATCCAGCACTGGAATGAGACGGACGCTCATCCTTTCCGCTGGACGTACGACGGCCTGCCATTGGTGCGTTGAGGATAACTGATGCAGACGAACATGCGACTTGCCGAAGCGAAACTCAAAGAACTGCTGGAGTTCCATCAGGCCACCACCGGCATGTATGTCCGCGTTCATGGTGACCACCTCATTCTCGGCCGGCGAGAGACGACAGGTCCCGACAAACAGTGGGAGAACAACGACCGTGTGCGCTTGACCCAATTGTCGGCCTCCGCATATGGATTGAGCGTCAAACGGCACACCGGACGCTGGGAACGCACGCCATTCACCGGAACGATCGAAGAGATGGTCGATATCATTCTTGGCTGCATGCAACATCTGGTCGCGCCCTACTAAGGTGTATCAGAACTTATGGCGAGCTGCACTAGCGATGTGTTGCGCGACACGGCGACATGGTCTACTCCGAGACTGCGGCGATAACTACAGAGTGGTTGATGAAGAGTGTGATCGTGGTTGTCGTGATCATGTTGGCGGTCGCAGCCGTCATGGGCGTCGTCTTTCGATTTTGTGGGACCGCTCGGGTCGCGATGCCAATTCCCGCGGACCGGGAGCACGGAGCTATCAAGGAGCGGGCAGGGAGTGGCTCGCCGCATCCGTTTTGGGAGATGATCGCAGATGAACGAGGTCGCTTTCTGTCGACATGCTGCGATGTCCACATCGGCGATCCGGTGCAGCGGGCTGTGGACATTCTCGGCAAGCCCACCTACGACCAAGTTATGCTAACGGACCGGCCAGGACGGCCGCCGCTACGTATTCTGCGTTACTATCTGAGACGCTGGGACGGGGATCTCGTCAATGAGAAAGAAGACGAGTATGTTATGTTTACGGTTGAGCCCAAGAGCGGGCAGATCAAATCGGCCTATGTCCAACTTGAGGCGGAAAAGAGGACAGGTCTAATTGATGGCGTACGCTGACGACAAGCTGAGCGATGCCGGGGGGAACTTCAGCCTTACGGAAAGCCGGTGAGGTGCAGTGAATGAGACCCTCATGCAACGAAGGTGTAGCGAACCACGTTGGCCCCGAGTCATGCGGCGGTGATCGTGAGATCATCCCCGAAGCGTTGACAGGAAAACATGCGGGCCGGGTATTGAGCCTCGAAAACTTTCTGCTCCGGAGTGCCGACGCCGTCCTAGCAGGTGGAAGGCGACAGCGCATATCCCGACATCGCAAGGAATACCCGCCTACAATCCAGGTAATCATCAACTGGGAGCCACGAGCGATACCTTTGGAAAGTAGGTGCGATAGCGGACGGTGTCTCGAGTGACCAGCGTCCGGTTCTCAATTTCGGCATGGGCTCCGATGTAGAAATCCGGCAACGGGGAGGTTCTTGCTCCGCCGCCCCGACGATATTTCACGAAGGCTTGTGCCGCCAGCCAGCCTGCCTGGTATGGCAGCGCCAGCCGTTGAAACACCTTCGGATCCAGCCACCTGTCTAAATCCGCGGCACTGGCAAAAGCTGGTGCCAGTTCAGCGTAGACGATAGGGTTGATAAGAATAGGCCCCTGCGCTGCCGCAGTGCGAAGCTGGTTTTCTGACCATGCCAGCCAGACTGGGTCCGCCGTCGCGACATCCAGCAACACATTGGTGTCGAACAGGAACCCGCTCATTGGTCGTTCCGGGTTAGCGCCATCACTTCAGCGGTCGTCGCGCCTGGAACGGCGGCGCCGCGTGCTCGCTGCAACCAGCTTTCAACCGGTAAGGGTACGGCGCGCTTGGCACGCAGTGCTTCCAGCCAGCCGATCAACTCCTCCACCTGTGGGGCGGGCAGTCTTTCAATGGCATCCTCGATCTCGGCAATGGTACTCATAACCAGATTTTACCGCGTCATGTCTGTCCGCGGCAAGCGTGGCCATTCTCTTTTGGTACGCCAAACGTGTCCTGCGGACTGCCCACCGAACAGTGGAGACATGTTTCCAGAGCCGGCTTGCAGGTATACTGTGCAACCGGCTGGCATCGCCGTGCGGCAGCGGCTGTCTTGATTTTCAAGGGGTTGTGAAGATTTTTTCGACATTCCAGGTTTCTCCGTTTTTGACCAAGACGTTGAGGATCGTGAGCAGCTTTCGCATGCTGGCGACGATGACTACTTTTGCGGCTTTGCCCGCGGTTTTGAGGGGCTGGGCCAAGGCGCGAATCTGAGCGTTGTGTGTCCTGGCCACGAGCGTAGCCATGTAGAGTGAGCTTCGCACTGCCGCGCGACCGCCATAGATCATGGAGCGCCCACGCCATGTTCCCGACTGGTGGTCGAAGGGGGCCACGCCAACCAGGGCGGCGATCTTCTGCCGGTTCATCGCTCCCAGTTCCGGAAGTTCGGCCAGTAGCGTGATGCGCCAAGGCGTGTTCATCCATGGTTCACCTCTTTGCCATTCTGCTAATCAATTCGTGCGGGCATCCGATGTCGCCGATGGCGACGGCACCGGTATAGCGATTGGCGTCCGGGTTTTGGAAGCCGGCTTTGAGAGCGACGAGGGTGATGGTGTGGGTGGCGCGTATACAGGCGCCGAGGGGCTTACCGGTGTCGCAGTCCATGCCGCTGGGGAGATCGATGGCCAGGATAGGTCCGCGATGATCTTCTACGGCAGCGGCCAAGGCGGGAAAGGGATCGCGCGGGACCTGGGTTAAACCAGTGCCAAAGATGGCGTCGATGAGCAGATGAGCCTGTGAATCGGCGATTGCCGAGGTGGTGGCATCGACGATTTTGAGGCCCATGGCAATTACGATATTCCAGTTTGTCAGGGCATCGTCTTGATATTTGGCGGGGTCGCTGGCCAGGGCAATGGAGACATTGACGCCGCGATTGTGCAGATGGCGAGCGGCGGCAAGGCCATCGCCGCCGTTGTTGCCGCCGCCACAGAGAATCAGAGCCTGAGGGTTTGCCGGCGGAGGAAGCGGGTTCTCCGTAAGGAGCCCTGCATTTTTTGGCGTACCATTCACCACTACCCCTTCCTCGGGTACGGAGCGGGGGCAAGGAGATGCGAACGGCCATCTGCCCAATCTTTCTCCAGCGTAAAGGGGGAGGCGGAGTAGTGCGCAAGCGGCATCGGCGACAGCTCGGGCGGCGTTTTCCATGAGGATAATGCCGGGGATGTGGTATTGCTCGATGGCCAGGCGGTCCAGATTGCGTACTTGCTCGCGGGTGAGATGGATCGGGGATTTGGTCATTGGGTGCTCCTGTGGCTTTGCGATATACTACGGGGCTATGTTGATCCTGCTGACCAACGACGATGGAATTCGCGCTCCGGGGCTGGTGGCATTGTACCGCCAACTGTGCGGGCTGGGCGAGGTGCAGGTAGTGGCGCCGGAAACTGTTCAGAGCGCTGCCGGGCACGGCGTGACTTTGTCCGCCCCATTACTGACGCAACGAGTCAGGGTTGACAATGCCTTTGAAGGCATTTCGGTGGAGGGGCGACCGGCTGATTGCGTTAAGTTGGCAGTGGCCGAGCTTTTGCCGTGGCAGCCGGATTTGGTTGTCAGCGGGATCAATTCCGGGGCCAACGTCGGCATAAACGTCATGTACAGCGGCACTGTGGCGGCGGCTGTCGAGGCGGCTTTCCTGGGGCTGCCGGCGGTTGCCGTGTCGCTTTTCATACGCAAAGAGCTGCCTGTGGACTATGCCCGGGCCGCCGAATATGCCATGGTGGCTATTCGTCAATGTCTGGATGCCGGTTTGTCCACAGGGCAAGTGGCCAGCATTAATCTACCTGCCTTAGAACCAACTCAGACGCCTGCGGGAGTCAAGATCGTCCGCCAGTGTACGCGTCCCTGGCTAGATCGGTACGAACGGCGCAAGGATCCGCGCGGGCGCGATTACTTCTGGAACAGTAGTGTCTTTACTCTTGGCGACAGCGATGAGGACACCGATGTTTCGGCCCTCCGCAAGGGCTATATCACCATCACGCCGCTCCAGTTCGATCTTACGGCGCACGAGTTGCTGGGGAGATGGTCGCGGAGAAAGTGGACCAGTGAGTGGCCAGTGACCAGCGAAAAACCGACGCGGTGACGCGAGGATAGCGCTGGAACGGGCGCATTTAGGCGGCCACTTTGTCACGGAAGGCGCAAACGTATCGCTACTGTGTTGGGCTGTCTCAGGCTGACGTCAATGGCGGCTTCGGTTTGGCCATTGATAGTGCAGTCGCCGGCGGCGATGCGCTTGACCGAGCCGCGGCCCCTGCTTATCGGTCCTTCATAGTCCAGATAAGGACGGCGATGGTCGGGTAGCCGCTCGAATTGTGTGTCTGCCTTTGGCGGCCAGTCAGAGCAACGCCATGTGGCCAGCGGAAGGGCGGGAGCCGTTTCGATCATAAGGTCGAAATGTGGCGAGGCGACTCCTTTGTGGCGCAGTACAACGAAGCGCAATGATGGCGGGAGGGCGTCAGCAGACGATGGTTTACTCACCGAAAAAACTCCCGAGTCGCAAGAACCACGTGACCATGCCTCAGAGGCGCCGCAGCGGTGTATTCTCTCACACTTTCATTGAATCAAACATGGCTTGATTGGTCTTGTGCTTACCTAAGACTTCCAGTAGCGTCTTCATGGCTCCCAGGGGAGGGAGGTTCATCAGGTGCCGGCGGAGATTCCGAGCGGCGGCGAGGTTGCGCTCGCTGAGGAGTTTTTCTTCCTTGCGAGTGCCGGATTCGGCGATGTTCAAGGCGGGGAAGATGCGCATGTCGGAGATTTTCCGGTCCAAAGTAAGTTCCATGTTGCCGGTGCCCTTGAACTCTTCGAATATAACCTGGTCCATACGACTGCCGGTATCGACCAGACAGGTGGCGATGATAGTGAGGCTGCCGCCGTTTTCGATTTTGCGAGCGGCGCCGAAAAGGCGTTTGGGGATCTCCAATGCCCGGTTGTCCAGGCCGCCGGAGAGGGTCCGGCCGCCGCTGGGTCCCCCGGTGTTGAAGGCCCGTCCCAGGCGGGTCAGCGAGTCCATCAGCACGACGATGTTCTTGCCGAACTCGACCTTCCGCTTGCATCTTTCGATAACCAGCGTGGCCAAATCCAGGTGTTTTTCGACACTGTTGTCATTGGATGAGGCGTAGACCGTGCCGGGTACGTTGCGCTTCATATCGGTGACTTCTTCGGGCCGTTCATCGACCAGCAGCAGGCAAAGTTCCACCTCGGGGTAGTTGGCGTGGATGCCGCGGGCGATGTTCTGCATGAGGATGGTCTTGCCGGTGCGGGGTGCGGCGACGATCAGACCGCGCTGCCCGAATCCGATAGGCGCAAGGATGTCGATGACGCGAGTGGTCAACTCGGCGGGATTGTGCTCGAGTTTGAGCATGGGCTCGGGGTCCAGGGCCGTGGATTCGTAAAGGGTGGTCTTCTGGTTGTACTCTTCAGGGCTGTAGCCCTCGATGGAGTCGATGCGGTCGAGCATGTGGCCGCGCGGGTTGCCGGATAGCTTCAGTCCTGGCCGCAGGTTCAGGTCGCGAATGAGCCGGCGAGGGACAAGAATATTGCCATGCACGGGGCGCAGCAGGTGTAGGGGATCGCGGAGTTGGCCGTCGCGGCGCTCGTCAGCGATGTGCAGTATCCCTTCAAGGGTGGCGTTGTTCATTAACAGTCCGTTCGCTCGAGAATTACGGTCGCAGGCAAATGTTCAGACGGGTAGGCCCGCGGAATCCGAAGGCACCCCACCAATCATGGGTTGACGACAAGGTACACCGGAAGATTCATGTTGCTGCCCAATCGTTAACCACTGATTAGGCTCTGTCGTAAAATCCAAAATCTGTTCGGTTTCAGGACAGAGCGTGGTGCGGAGGCTGGTTTCCCTCGCTTGAAAAGATAAGATAACCGAAATAACTCAGGAGTGCAACCATATGGATTTACGAACTCGATTACAGGAAGACATGAAGGTCGCGATGAAGTCCGGCCAGAAGGATCGGCTTGATGTCATCCGCATGCTGCTGAGCGATGTCAAGAACATCGATTTGGCCGCCAAGCCGACCACCGCCGAGGAGGCCGTCGCCGCCTACGCCAAGAAACTCCGCAAGGGTCTGGAGGAGTATCAAAAACTGGGCATCACCGAGCAGATCAAGAAACTCCAGTTCGAGATTGCTGTCGCCGACGAGTATCTGCCTAAGAAGGCCACGTCTCAGGAGACCGAAAAATTGGTGGATGAGTTCTTGGCGGCCAACAAGTTCACGGAAAAGGAAGCGGGCCGGGCTATGGGCACATTCATAAAAGCGCACGGATCGCAGGTGGACGCCGCAACAGTTAGTGTGTTATTGCGGCAAAAACTTGTCGGAAAATAACTTGCGATAAGTTTGGCGATAATGACAGGTTTGGTTTGTGGGCAATGCAACAGCGTTGTCCCTTGGGTAAGCAAATCAACTGTGTCCGGTATTGCCCGGATTGTTTACGCGGGATATGCCGTTAGGGATGTGTTTCTGGCATTGACCGATCTGAGGATAATGAGCTATGTGCATGTGCAAGGAGCACTACATGGCAGAAGGCAAAGGCATTCCCGCAGTCGGAGATATCGCACCGGATTTTTCGCTTCCGTCCAGCACTGGAGAGACCATAGGTCTGCACGAATTGGCCGGCCGGAAGGTGGTGCTGTATTTCTATCCCAAGGCGGATACGCCCGGCTGCACAGTGGAGGCTTGCGGTTTTCGCGATATGCTGAGCGAATACGATAGGGCCAAGATTGCCGTGTTGGGCATAAGTCCGGACCCGATCGAGGATGTGAACAATTTTGCCGAAAAACTAGGGTTAAATTTTCCATTGCTGGCTGATGGCGACCATGCCATCGCCGAAAAATACGGCGTATGGCAGGAGAAGCGCATGATGGGGCGGGCGTACATGGGGGTGGTGCGAACTACCTTCGTTATCGACGTGGACGGTAGGATCGAGCGTGTGTTCGAGAAGGTCAAACCGGATGGGCATGAGAAGGAAGTACTCAAAACGTTGAGTTGAGCAGATAAAAACCAAGAAAACTTCATGCGGAGTGCCGACCAGGTGACTTGATCAGAACCACCGCATTGATCCACTCTGCATAAAATTTTCTTCGTTCACGTCTTAACATAAAACATCGGTCCCATAACTTGATAAATTAGTATTTATAGGATACACATCCACGTCCACCAGGATGTTTTTGATACATCAACTGATGATCGTAAGTGTTTGTTAATAAATAATTAAATGCTATAAGGAGTAAGCAGAATGGCAAACAAATCTAATCCGAAGAGTAAGTCTGTGGCCAAGTTGGTTACGCCGGCGAAGAAACTGGCTGCATCGGCTATCAAGTCGGTTCCGGTGGCGACGCCCGTCGCCGTGTCTGGGATTCAACCTTCCAAGGCGGCGATAAAGACGGCCCCGCAGACGACGCCTTCGCGGAACCGAAAGGAAGTTACCCAGGAGCAGATTGCCAAACTGGCCTATGAAATCTCCCAGTCTGGCACCGGCGGTTCGGATTTCGATAACTGGGTGCGTGCCGAGCGTCAGTTACGCGGCGAATAGCCGAGAAGGTGTTGTTTTGTGTACGGATGCAAGCTCAACACGCGGGGCGGTGGGAGTTGGCGCATGGATGCCGCCGCGAAGCTGTGATAAAACCAAACCATGGGAATTTACGATCGAGACTATTTTCGTAATTCACCTCAGCGCAGATTTGGCAGTTTCAGCGCCTTGTCGGTGACGACTTGGCTGATAGTCATCAACTGCATAGTCTTCGTGCTGGACGGTGTTCTCACCCAGCCGGCCCGAGAAATTTTCGTTCATGGCCAGCCTGTCGGCATCATTCGCGGGCGCGAACCACTCGTTGCATGGGGCGCTTTCACGGTCCGCCAGGGGATAGCCCATCTTCAGTTATGGCGGTTGATATCTTTCCAGTTTCTCCACGCCAACCTTCCCCATATCTTTGGCAACATGCTGGGGCTGTATTTCTTCGGGCAGATGGTCGAAGAAATCCTAGGACCGAGGCGCTACCTGGTTTTCTACCTGGCCTGTGGCATGGCGGGAGCGCTGTCGTTCACATGCATGTCGGGGTGGGGAATACTGGGCAGCAGTCTCGACAGCCAGATGATAGGAGCCTCGGCCGGCGTGTTTGGCGTGCTGATTGCCGCCGCACGTCTGGCACCTAATACGACTGTCACGTTGCTCTTCCCGCCCATACCCATGAAGCTCAAGACCCTGGCGTGGGTCATGCTTGCCATTGCGGCGTATACCGTCTTCACCTATGGGCCTAGCGGCAGAGGCAACGCCGGTGGCGAAGCGGCGCACCTCGGTGGAGCGATGCTGGGGTACATACTCATTCGCAATTACCACTGGCTTAATTTCGTGGAGAGACTGCCGAAAGCTTGGGGTCAACGGCGTCCGCGTATGTATAAGGGATGGAATGACGATTGGAATAAGTGAGCCATGATACAGGCAACACTGATCGTGATCGCCTTATTGCTGGTTGCAGTTATCGCCTTGCAATTCAGGTTGCTGCTGCGAAAAACGATTTTTGATCTGTCTCCTGTCCAACAAACGCTCGAAACGGTTAACGCATCGTATGAGCGAACGGAGAGGGCGGTCAGGGACGAGATATCCAGGAATCGGGAAGAAGTGGCGGGGTCGTCCAAGCAGAGCAGAGAGGAATTGACAAATTCATTGAATGCGGTCGGACAAACGCTGGTTAGCCGGCTTGCGGTCTTCGCCGGGGATAATGATCAGAAGCTGGAACGGATGCGCGAGGTTGTCGAGCAGCGACTGAGCGCGATGCAGGAGAACAACAGCACGAAGCTGGACCAGATCCGCCAGGAATCATTCGATGCCCAGAAGAGTGTGAGGGAGGAGGTAGCCGCGTCACTGAAAGTGTTTGGCGAAACGCTGGCTAATGAACTAAGGGATCTTGGCGGCAGTCAGCGGCTGCAACTTGTCAACGTCGTTGAGCAGTTGCTGAAACTGACCGAGGCCACCGAGAAGAAGCTGGAGGCCAATCGCGCCATAATTGACGAGCGACTGCGTTTGATTCAAACGGACGGCGCGGCGAGCGATAAACAAATGCGGGAAGAGGTGAATGCATCGCTGAAAGCGTTCAACGACTCGGTGCTGAGGGGCATGACGGGGATGGCCGAGACGCAGCAAAAACAGATGGAAGCATTTTCGCTGCAGTTGAACAGGCTGACGGATGCGAATCGGCAACATCTGGAGACATTGAAGAACGCGGTGGAGGAGCGTCTGAAGGGCATTCAGGCGGATAATGCCAAACAGCTTGACCAGATGCGGCAGACGGTGGATGAGAAGCTTCAGGGCACTTTGGAAAAGAGGCTTGGAGAATCGTTCAAACAGGTTAGCGATAGGTTGGAACAGGTACACAAAGGTCTGGGGGAGATGCAGGCCTTGGCAACGGGAGTGGGAGATCTGAAGAAGGTACTTTCGAACGTGAGGAGCCGTGGAACTTGGGGAGAAGTGCAACTTGGGGCGATGCTGGAACAGGTGTTGCATCCGGAGCAGTACGCCAGGAATGTGGTGACCAAAGAAGGGCGTGAGAATGTGGAATTCGCCTTGAAGTTGCCAGGGAGGCAGGACGAACCCGGCGGGTGTGTGTGGCTGCCAATTGATTCCAAATTTCCTATTGAGGACTATCAGCGGTTGCAGGTGGCTCAGGACGCCGGTGATGCTCCAAGTGCCGAAACTGCCGGGAAACAGCTTGAGAGCCGCGTGAAATCCTGCGCAAATGACATTTGCGAGAAATATCTTAACCCTCCGAAAACGACGGATTTTGGCATTCTCTTTCTTCCAATAGAAGGGTTGTTCGCCGAAGTCGTGCGGCGTGCGGGATTGACCGAGTTGTTGCAGAGAGAATATCGGGTGATTGTCGCCGGGCCGACGACCTTATGGGCCATTCTCAACAGTCTGCAAATGGGCTTTCGTACTCTGGCTATCCAAAAGCGTTCGAGCGAGGTATGGAACCTGCTGGCGGCTATAAAGACTGAATGGGCCAAGTATGGCGAGGTGTTAGGGGCGGTGCAAAAGAAACTGCACGAGGCATCGAACACGTTGGACAAAGCTCAGACCAGGACCAGGGTCATTGGAAGGAAGTTAAGGGATGTTGAAGAGCTTCCGACAGCGGACGCCCAGACAATTCTTGCCTTAGAACAGATCGGCGACGAGAAGGGAGAGGATGGCGACGCGGAGGGTTCTATCAACTGAGAAGGACTGGGCAAGACACGACGCACTGCCAAGAGAACGGCGGTACTTATCACGTCCGCACGCCGCGATAGCATGTGCACACGCCGAACGTAAGAGGGTGTCGCTCGATTGCCTGGAAGCCAGAGTCTTCCATCATGCCCTGCAAATTCTCGGGAGTTGTGAAGGTGTTGACGGATTGGGGCAGGTATCGGTAGGCGCCGGTCTTGTCGCCGCTGATGAGGGTTGCGGTCCGTGGCAGGATATTACGGAAGTAGAAGTTGTACAGGGTTCTGAGCAGGGCGTGGGATGGGACGGAAAACTCCAGGATTATCAAGCGTCCGCCTGGCCTGAGTATTCGGAAGAACTCGCGTATGGCTGCCGCCGGGTCGGCGACATTGCGGATGCCGAAGGCGATGGAGACCACGTCCGCCGAGCTATTGGCAAGTGGTAGGGCCTGAGCGTCTCCTTGAAGAAATACGCAAGAGGGGCTTGGGAGCATCTTGTCTCGTCGCAGGGTCTTGGCAATGGCCAATGGGAGCATAGGAAAGGTGAAATCGATGCCGATGGGCGCAGAATGTTGCCGGCGGCACTTTGCCGATGCCCCAGTACGCTGAAGTAGCGGCAAGGAGTGGGCGAATGCCAGGGTAAGATCGCCGGTGCCGCAGGCCACATCGACTACTTGGTCGGTCTCTTTTACGGCGGCGATTCCGACCGCGGCTTTGCGCCAGCGCTGATCGAGAAAAAAGCTGTGTAGGCGGTTGTTGAGGTCGTAGCTGTCGGCGATGGCGGCAAACATGGCGCGGACTCTGGTGGGCTTATCGGCGACAGCGTGGGGGTTGCGCAAAAGCGCATCGTTCCATTGCGGAGGTTCTGAACAGTTGGCAGGCATTGAAGGATCGATTATAGAGATAGACTATCGCGGTTGCCATGGAATCGGAAAAAGCGTCAACAAGGATGTCTCCTTCGCCGGACATATCAGCAGTCAGGCCAGGTGGGCAAATCTGGACTGCGTCCGTAGGTATTTTGTGCCTGCTGCTGCTGGCGATCATGGCAACATGGCATGGATGGGGAAGGGGCCGTACGTTTGCGTCAATCGGCACGCTGTCAATCGCCCGGGTATGGAACGATACCGTTCTCACGGATGGCGGCGCCAATCCGCGGCTGCTAGAACGGGCCGTCGGTACGGTTTCGGCGACGATGTTTGCCGCCGAGCAGATAAGGAAGCGTCAGCTACCATTGTGGAACCCGTATGCCGGCTTGGGCGAGCCATTGCTGGGCAATGAGCCGACGGCGGTTTTTTATCCGACCATCCTGCTGCATGCGTATCTGCCCCCATCATGGTCGTGGACTCTCAGTGCCGTGTTGCGTCTGTGGTTGGCCGGGATCGGGGTCTGGCTTATGGCAAGGAGATATGGTTTGGGGACTGCGCCGTGCCTGCTGAGCGGGGCGGCGTTCATGCTCTGCGGCTTCTCGGTAATCAATCTTAACGATGTGCCGATGAACGTCATGCCGTTTCTGCCGTGGAGCGTGTTGGCGATCGAACGTCTGGCGGACCGGCAGTCGCTGGCGCGCATTATATTCGCGGCGATGGCGTTCGCCCTGCAATTCCTGGGCGCGCATGCCGCTTCATCGGTTCAACTCGTGGTCGTGAGTTTGCTGGTTTGTTGTGTTGGCGGCATCCATCGCCGCAGCGTCCGACCTCTCATCGTCCTGCTTGTTGTATTGCTGTCGCTGCTGATGGGCCTGGCAATCGCCGCAGTGCAGTGGTTGCCAATGATTGATAACGCCCGGCAGTCGATCGGGTATGGCGTAGCGCAGGCGAGGGGTATGCGCCTGGGCACCCTGGCGGGGATGGTGTTTCCTTACGTCGGAGGCAACCCTTCGGGCTGGATTGGCTCATTGGGACTGGCATTGGCTCTGCTCGGACTGATTGGCGGCTGGCGCACCGCTTGGCGACGGGATTGGGCCATCGTGGGTGGTTTGACGATCTTGGCGATGGAGTTGGCAGAGCATTGGATCAGGCGCATTCCTGGTGTAACCGACACAAATTCCGCCGGGTGGATGGCAGGGACCGCCTTGGCCATGGCCTTACTTGCCGGAGGCGGCATGGAGGATCTGACCTTGCGCCTGAGCCGGAGAACCAAAGTCTTGCACGCCTGGGTGCGCATGGCTGACAAGGCGGGCATAATCTTCCTGGCCGTTCTGGCCGTGGCGGAGTTATTGGCTTTCGCCTTGCGTTACAACTGCGGCGGAACGACGGTGGGTTTGTTTCCACCCACTGCGGTGACGGATTTTTTTCAGGGCCATCGGGATGCTCCAGCTTGCGCCACGCAGCCGGTGCGCATCGCGACCCTTGGGGCGATTCTGCCTCCGGGTACGGCGACGGCCTGGCGCATTGCGGAGGTGGGCATGGGCCGGTCGGGTAGTGGGCGGTTGGCTGCGTATCTGAGCCGGTTGTGCCCGCAGGCATTGGCGGGTTCGTTGTCGCCGGCGGTCGGAGCCGCCTTGCGCTTGCTCGGGGTGCGTTATCTGGTTGCCAATGAGACCGGTGAAGTTCCCGGTGGAGGCTGGCAGCGTGTTTTCCCAACCACCGGGCCGTCCGCATCAGCCGAGATGGAGGGCATGGCGGTATACGAAAACTCATCTGTCCTACCACGCGCCTGGGTGGCCAGACGCGCGGAACTGGCCAGTCCGGCGACATCGGTGGAAGTGCTTCGGCGACTGGAGTCGGAATTCAGCTCCACTCCAGGTAAATTTGATCCAACCGTGAAGGTGCTGGTGGACTTGGAAGTGTCCGGCGCGGCGATGGAGTGGTTGACGCAATCAGGGCAAGATGGTTCCATAACTCCCGAACAATACCTCGCCAAATCTGGCACTGGCAACGCCGGAGCCTTGGTGACGTTTTTGGAGGATTCTCCCAACCGGCTGCGTTTGCATATAGAAAAGGCTCGGGGCGGCTGGTTGGCGTTAAGCGACGCTTACGCTGAAGGTTGGCAGGCGAGCGTCAGTGCCGGGGGCTACGGTTACAGCCCGCCGCGCAAGGTGGGGCGGCCGATCGTTCCGGCTTGCGGGGTGGGGCGTGCAGTTTCGATCCGGGCAGGGGATATTGGAGCCGGCCCCATGGAAGTGACGATGGAATACCGGCCGCGTATGTTTAAATACGGTGCCATGGCCAGCGCTGGCGGCGTGATCACCGTCTTATTGATGCTTGGATGCTGCTTAGTAAATGGCCCAGCCCCGGCAATACCGGGCGGGTCCGGCGTATTTAACAAGGATGGTCAGATATGAAAACTGATTTAACCAGCGGTTCGGTGGAATGGGCATGGCTCAATGGTGTAATCCAGCCACTGGCCCAGATCGGCATTAACCCGGAAGACCGGGGTTTTGTATTTGCCGATGGCGTTTACGAGGTGGTTCGTATCTACAACGGAAAGCCGTTCGCGCTGGCCGAGCATCTCCAGAGACTGGGGCGGTCAGCCGCGGGAATACTTCTGAAAGTGCCCCTGTCGCTTGATGATCTGGCGTCGAACATAGGTAAGCTGATTGAACGCGGATCGACGCGCGACGGCATGCTGTACCTCCAACTCACGCGCGGACACGCCCCGCGCAACCATGTGTTTCCCGACGCGAACCAGTGCCCGCCCACATTGCTGATGTTCGTGCGGCGGCTTGGGGCCATGACGCCGCCCGACGCGGCGGCGCCCGTCAAGCTTCTGACGGTTCCGGACGATCGCTGGAATCGCTGCTGGATCAAGTCCATCGCCCTCCTGCCTAACGTGTTGGCCAAGAATCTCGCCGTTGCCGCCGGAGCCGACGAGGCGGTGTTGGTCAACGATGGCATTGTCACCGAGGGATCGCAGACGAATGTGTTTGCGGTGATCGATGGTGCAGTGGTTACGCACCCGGTGGGAGTCAAGGTGCTGGGAGGCGTCACGCGGCTTATTCTGGGTCAATTGGCCGGCGAATTGGGAATCAGTTTTCAGGAGCGACGGCTTCGCGTCGAGGAGGCCATGACGGCGCAGGAGGTGTTCATCACCAGCACGACGCGCGAAGTGGCGTGGGCGGTGCGATGGGATGATCGACTGCTGTCAGACGTACGCGGACCTGTTGGGCGTCGTTTGCATGAGGCATACCAGCGCCGCGTGTTGGCGGAATGCCCAGCGTAGCACTACGGCGCATTTTGTTGTTTATCGCAAGCAATTCAGAAGAATCAGAGGCCGCGTGCTGACCGGGTCTGCCAATTTTTTAGGGAGGAGGTATAGTTGCAGAGCCGGCGGAGCCGGTAAAGGAGCATTAAACCATGGATGGTAAGAAGTTATCGCCTCAGGAGCTG
>Ga0316232_1003391_pt1 | contig 14857 bp, 16 predicted proteins | sample TBHtaG_FD_206006 | JGI IMG/M metagenome (GOLD analysis project Ga0316232, IMG submission 206006) | Freshwater microbial communities from Trout Bog Lake, Wisconsin, USA - TBH18025_13 | ecosystem: Environmental > Aquatic > Freshwater > Lake > Hypolimnion/Profundal zone | place: USA: Wisconsin... | reverse complement strand
GTTTTCGTTGTGCTGATCGCCAGTTTTGTGCAACTGCTGGAAATGATCATCAAGAAACACGCCCCGGCCCTTTATAACATGTGGGGGATTTACCTTGTGCTGATCGCCACCAACTGTATCGTCCTCGGGGTGCCGCTCCTAAACGCCGAATCCAATTTCACGTTTATGAAGAGTGTTGTTCACGCCGTTGGCTCCGGTGCGGGCTTTGCCCTGGCGATTGTCCTGATGGCCAGCCTGCGGGAAAAACTACAATACGCGGATGTGCCGAAATCACTGGAAGGACTAGGGATCGCTTTTATCCTGGCAGGGATGCTGGCCCTTTCTTTCTTCGGGTTCTCCGGCATGATTCCGCTGTAAGGAGGTAAGAACTATGCCCATATCGGTCATGATTTTGCTTGTTCTCGCTGGTCTTGGTTTGGTGTTCGGCTTCATTCTTGCCTTCGCCAACAAGAAGTTTGCCATCGAGGTCAACCCGTTGATTCATATTGTCGAAGATGTGTTGCCCAAAGGTCAGTGCGGGGCTTGTGGTTATGCCGGCTGTATGGCATATGCCGAGGCGGTTGTGCTTAACCCGGACGTGCCGCCCAATCTTTGTATTCCTGGCAAGGAACCCATCGCCAAGGCGGTGGCTGAACTGACCGGCAAAGCAGCGGCTCCGGTGGAACCGCGTATCGCCCAGGTCAAGTGTGCCGGTGTTGCCGGCAAGGCCGTCCAAGGTTACGATTATGTGGGTGTGGATGACTGTGTCGCAGCCAACCTGCTGTTCGGCGGCCCCAAGGCCTGCAAATTCGGTTGCCTGGGACTTGGTACCTGTGTGCGCAATTGTCCCTTTGACGCCATGACAATGAGCCCTGAGGGGCTGCCGGTAATCGATCCCGACAAATGTACCGGCTGCGGCAAATGCGAAACCGTCTGTCCGAAACAAGTTATCGCCATGATGCCCCTGGGGGCCCATGTGCGGGTGAACTGTAACTCCAAGGACAAAGGTCCGATGGCCCGCAAAGCCTGCGGCGCCGCTTGTATCGCCTGCACGCTCTGCATGCGCGAATGCCCTTACGGGGCTATCAAGATGGAGAACAACCTGGCGGTGGTCGATCCGAAGGTCTGCGTCGAGCAGTGCTCCGAGGCCAAATGCCTGGTCAAGTGCCCGACAAAAGCCATTCGCCAAGTGGTGCTTGGTGTCGTGCCCGGCATGGAGGACCAAGCCGGCGCGGTCAAGAAAGTTGCTGTGGCAGTGGGCTGATAATCGAATCATAAAAAGGAAGGGGAAACCCTTCCTTTTTTGTTTGGTCGATGCGTTCTCTGGGATGTGGCAATGTTTCACTAATATCTCCAGCCGCCGGCAGCTCCGCTGCCAGTAACGGCGTAGGATATTATCCGTAGCGGAGGAATTCCGCTCCCGCGTTATTACTACAGGCTGACACCCAATTGGGTAGATCGATATTAAGCGTAATAGCCCATAATTTGCATACTTTATCCATTTCCTATAAAATATAAGGAGAAATTTGGAGCAAGGTGACGCGATATGCTGCTGACACGGGCGGATAAAATATTAATCGGGATACTGGTCATAGCGTCAAGCGGCGGTATCGGCCTGAATATGGCTGCGTTGTCCGCCGCAGGTCAGCAGGAAGCGCATGTCTATAAAGAAGGCAAACTCATTCAGACCATTCCCCTTCGGCCTGGGTATCATCAGGAATTGCGCCTGGGCGGAGCGGAGCGCTATAACCTTATCATGGCTGACAACGGCCGCATCCGGGTCGCGGAAGCCGACTGTCCCGATCAGATTTGCGTGCGCACCGGTTGGATCGGCGTAGCCCCGCAACAAATCGTCTGTCTGCCTTATCGGGTGGTCATCAAGCTCGAGTCCTCGATCGCGCCGGACATTGACGACATTACAAAGTAAAGAGGATAGTGATGGATACAAGACGGGTTGTCATTCTCGGGTTGTTCGTGGCCATAGCCGGGGTGCTGCACGCGGTGGAATCCTGGCTGCCCCTGCCGATCCCGATACCGGGAGCTAAGCTGGGGCTGGCCAATATCGTCTCACTGTTGGTTATCAGTATATATGGCTGGCGTGATGCCTTGCTTGTCGCCGTCTTGCGGGTGCTGCTGGGCTCACTGCTGAGCGGGGCCCTCCTGGGTCCGGCGTTTGCGATGAGTATGTGCGGTGCGCTGATCAGCGCCACAGGAATGGCGTATGCCTTTTATCACTGGCGGCCCATGTTTTCCCTTGTAGGGATCAGCATCATCGGCGCGGCTCTTCATAATCTGGCGCAGATCGCTGTCGCGGCGTTTTTGGTGGCAAGTCCCGGTCTTTTCTGGTACCTGCCGTATTTGTTGTTATTTGCCTTGCCGACAGGCTTGGCCACCGGTCTGACGACCAGTTTCTTTCTGGCTAAACTGCCGCGAAACCGGGAAGTGGAAAAGTTTCGGTAATAAATCCACGCCAGGTGCAAGGATTTATTTCCATTGTTGTAGAAATGATAACAGCTAGGGTTTCAATAGTTATTGGGGGGGTTATACTGTTGAGAGGCGGAAGTTACCAAGGCTTCGGGATGCTGGCGTTGTTTATGATTACCGGAGCGGTATTAGGCGGAATTCTTGGCGAGATTATCAGCGGTTCGTCCTTAGGCGGGATGGCCCCTTACCTTGTGAAGACATTTACCATCTTTGACCTGCCGCCGGTGGTCATTAACTTATATGTGTTGAAGCTGGTGGTTGGCCTTGCCCTGCATCCCAGTCTTATCAGTATTGCCGGGGTCATTGTGGCCATCTTCTTATTCCGGCGGCTGTAGGATGAGAGTAGCCCGGCTTTTGTCAAGGAGGCTGTTCTGATGATCATTTTGGCGTCCGCGTCGCCGCGGCGGCAAGAGTTGCTTCAGCAAATCGGCTGCACTTTCAAGGTTGTAACCAGCAGTGTTGCCGAAGATCACGACCCGAACTTATCGCCCGCTGAGCTGGCGCTTTCTCTGGCGGCAGCTAAAGCTCTCGATGTGGCAAAAAAAACCGCGACCGACGATGTCGTCATCGGCGCGGATACGATTGTGGTTATGGATGGACAAGTTTATGGCAAGCCGGCCGATGCGGCCGATGCCCGCCGAATGCTCAGCGAACTGGCGGGAAGGCGCCATCAGGTGATTACCGGCATTGCGGTGGTCGCAGCCGGTAAGGTCTGGACAGATTTCGCCGTTACGGCGGTGAAATTTCGAGAACTCACCAGGGATGAAATTGAACGTTACGTGGCGAGCGGCGAATCGAGGGACAAGGCTGGCGGCTACGCTATCCAGGGAATCGGGGCGCTCCTTGTTGAAGGCATTACCGGCTGTTATGCCAACGTGGTTGGCCTGCCGCTGGTGACCCTGGACAAGCTGCTGCGACAGGCGTTGGGAGTGAGCTTGCTTTGAACGTCAATCAGGCCGAAAAACCGTTGATGATTAAAGAACTTCCACCGGACGAGCGGCCGAGGGAAAAGCTCCTGGCCAATGGCCCGGCGGCGATGAGCAACGCCGAATTAATCGCTATTTTGCTGCGTACCGGCACGAAAAAGGATTCGGCGCTGCGGCTGGCTGAACGCTTGCTGGTGAAACACGGCGGCGTAGGCGGTCTGGGCGGGCTTTCGGCCCGGGAAATCAGCAAGATAAAAGGGATTGGCGCCGCCAAAGCGGTCACTGTGGCCGCTGCAGTCGAACTGGGTAAGCGGCTGGGCCTTTTTACCGGGGCTGAACGACCGATTATCCGTTCACCGCAGGATGTGGCTGATCTGATGATGCCGCAGCTAAGGTATGAAAACAAAGAGAAGTTTATTGTTGTTTTGCTTTCCACCAAGAATCACGTCCTGGCTTCGCCTACTGTCTCAATTGGCAGTCTGAACGCATCAGTGGTGCATCCGCGGGAATTGTTCCGTGAAGCCATAAACTATAGCGCAGCTGCGCTGATTCTGGTGCATAATCACCCAAGTGGTGATCCCGCCCCCAGTCAGGAGGATATAGACTTAACCGCAAAAATGAACGAAGCCGGCCGCTTGCTTGACATTTCCGTCCTCGACCATGTAATTATCGGCGATGGCAAGTATGTAAGCCTCAAAGAAAAGGGAATACTATAACAGTCAAGTTTTTATTGTTGACGAAAGGGGTCATGGTTTTTTATGAATATATTTGGGTCTTTTTCGCGCGACATGGGTATAGACCTTGGCACAGCCAATACCTTGGTTCACGTGAAAGGCAGAGGTATTGTGCTGAATGAGCCATCGGTTGTGGCTATCCAGCGCGATACCGGAGAAGTTTTGGCCGTCGGGGAAGAGGCCAAACTGATGATCGGGCGAACTCCTGGCAACATCGTGGCCATCAGGCCGCTGAAGGATGGGGTTATTGCCGATTTTGACGTGACCCAGGCCATGTTGAAGTATTTTATCCGTAAGGCTATTTCTTCCCAGTCTTTTATCCGGCCCCGGGTTATTGTCGGAGTGCCCTCAGGGGTGACTGAGGTGGAAAAACGGGCAGTCATCGACGCCACCATTCAGGCTGGGGCCCGGGAAGCCTATCTGATCGAAGAACCGATGGCCGCGGCTATCGGCGCCGGTCTGCCGGTGCATGAGCCTACCGGTAATATGGTGGTTGATATTGGCGGTGGAACGACCGAAGTCGCTGTTATATCCCTGGGCGGCATTGTTACCAGCCGTTCAATCCGCATCGGCGGCGATGAAATGGACGAAGCCATTGTCCAGTATATCAAGCGCACTTATAACCTGATGATCGGCGAACGCACCGCTGAAGAAGTAAAGATCACCATTGGTTCGGCTATTCCGCCGGCGGTGGATCAATCCATGGATATTCGCGGCCGGGATTTGGTAACCGGATTGCCGAAGACTCTGACCATCAGAGCCCACGAAGTTCAGCGGGCGCTAAGCGAACCGGTTTATGGCATTTTGGAGGCGGTCAAGGTCACTTTGGAAAAAACGCCGCCTGAACTGGCTTCCGACATCATGGACAGAGGTATTGTGATGACCGGCGGCGGTTCGCTCTTGCGCGGGCTGGACATGCTGCTCAACAAAGAAACGGGAATGCCGGTGCATATCGCGGAAGATCCGCTGATCTGTGTCGCCATAGGAACCGGGAAAGCATTGGACAGCATTGATTTGCTGAAGAGGGTCTTGTTATCGCCAAAAAAGCTTGGTTAGGGAATCGTTGATTCCCTACAGGCGACGGCGGGTACTCCGGGTTAGTGACCTGGAGTTCCGCCTATCGCACGGCACTCGGATATTGCAGGCGTTCATCGCTGGCGGTACCGGCAGATTGGTGTAGATAGGTTATCATTAACAGGAGAGGAGCCGAAATAGTGCGATTTTTTTTCAAAAAGGCGGTCATCCTCACGGTGGCTGTAATAACCGTCTTTTTGCTGGCTACTTCGGCGGCACGTGGTAAGTATCGCTTCGATTTCAGTGAGCATTTTGTTACAGTAGTCCTGGCTCCGGTGGAATATGTAACATCCCAGTTCGGCTATGTTGTCAGGCAGGCCGGCACATCTACCGGTCAAATTGTCAATGTGTATCGTGATAACCAGGCACTACGGGCAGAAAATGAGCAATTGCATCAAAGTCATATCGACACCACTGAAATTTTGGCGGAAAACGCGAGACTGCGGGCCATGCTCGACTATAAAAAGTCGGCGCCGCAGTTTGATTTTGTTACCGCTGCCGTGGTGGCTCGCGATCCGGGCACCTGGACAAATATTATTGTAATAAACCGCGGCACGGCGCAAGGCATTGCCAAGGACATGCCGGTGGTCACCTCCCAAGGGTTGGTAGGCAACGTGGTACAAGCGTATAGCAGTACAGCTAAGGTGCAGCTTATCCTCGATCCACGCAGCGCAGTAGGCGCTCTTGTGCAACGGCCCGAGTCCAGGGTGGCGGCTATCGTGGAAGGCAACGGCGCCAGGCCGTTGTCGCCCCGGATGGTGAATCTGGCAAGGGATGCTGACGTTATTAAAGGCGATCAGGTCATCACCTCGGGTTTCGGCGGTATTTATCCCAAAGGGCTGATGCTCGGCGAGGTCGTCGATGTGGTCAATGAAGAGGGCGGCTTATTAAAATACGCGGTTTTGAAGCCTGCGGTCGATTTCGACAGGCTGGAAGAGGTCTTTGTCATAGTACGTTCCCGTGAACCTATCCCGGTGGTTCCGTCTCAGACACCTCCGACCGGTACGCAGCAGGTACCGAAAGGGGTCGGACAATGAGGCCGCTGATTTGGATATTGCTGGCGGTGATGACGCTAGTCATCCAGGCCACTTTATTGCCACTCATCGCTATTCATGGAATCCGGCCTGACCTGATGCTGATCATTGTTGTCTCTTCCGCCCTGTTACTGGGCAGGGAACAAGGCGTGGGCCTTGGATTCTTTGCCGGATTGCTGCAAGATCTGGCCTCTGGAAATATTTTCGGGTTGAATGTTCTGTCGAAAATGATGACAGGGCTGCTCGCCGGGATCATGGAACGCAAGGTCTTCAAGGAGAAGGTACTGCTGCCGCTCCTGGCCGTGGCTCTGGCCACGATGTTCAATAGTACTCTGATGCTAATTGTTTTGTTTGTTTTGGGCTATAATTTGGACCTGCCGGCAGATCTGATGAATGTTCTTTATCTTACGATTTATAATTCGGTTTTTGCTATCCCTGTGCACTACATGATTTGCCGGATCACCAGGGACTGGATAACCGACCAAAGCGGCTGAGTTTTGGAAGAGGGAGGTTGTTGCTGTGCTGGCTAAACGCCTGGGCCACCGGCTTGATGTATTGGGTCTGATAGTTGTCTTTGTATTTATCGCACTTGTAAGCCGGTTAGGCTATTTGCAGGTGGTCCAAGGCAAATACTACGAGCGCCTGGCAGACGGCAACCGAATCAAACTTATTCCTATTATGGCTCCCAGGGGCTCTTTTTATGACCGGAACGGAGTCCCGATTGTAACCAACCGGCCGGGTTCCAGTGTATCATTGATACCTATTTCGGGTCCGGTGCCGGATGACGTAATCGTTAAACTCGCCGCGATCTTAGGGATGAGTCCTGCTGAAATCCAGGCCAAGATAGGTGCAAAGGACGGTTCCTTTGAGCCGATACGGGTCAAAGCCGATATTGGTCCGGATATTGTGACCAAGATCGAGGAACGACGCAATGAGTTTCCTGGTGTGGTCATTGAAATTCAGCCTATCCGCAACTATATCAACAACGAACTTGGGGCGCATATCTTCGGCTATGTCAGCGAGATCAACGACACCGAGCTGGAACAAAGAAAAGCCGAAGGCTATCGAACCGGTGACATTGTCGGCAAATTCGGTCTGGAACAGGTTTATGACCGTGAGATCCGGGGCGTGGACGGCGGCAGGCAGGTAGAAGTCGACGTCAATGGCCGGGCGGTGCAAGTGCTGGGCAAGAAAGAACCGCTGCCAGGCAGCAGCCTGGTGCTGACCATCGACCAACGGATCCAAAAAGCGGCAGAACAGGCGATGGACGAGCACATGAAGTATATCCAGACCAAGCTGGGGAATGTCAACGCCAAGGCGGCAGCCGCCGTGGTAATGAACCCTAAGACAGGGGAAATCCTGGCGATGGTCAGTCGACCGGCGTTCAATCCGAACTTGTTTTCCGGCGGAATTTCGTCAAAAGACTGGAAGGCCCTCAACGATAATCCCTACCATCCCATGGACAACAAGGCTATTTCCGGGGAATATCCGCCTGGGTCGACATTTAAGATTGTCACAGGCACTGCGGCGCTGGAACTGGGGAAAGTAACCCCGGAGGAAAAAATCCTTGACACTGGCAAGCACTGGCTGATTCCAAAAGGCAACGCCATGAATGAAGCGTTAGGCTGGATCAGTTTTAAAGAGGCGCTGTCAAAATCGGATAATGTTTACTTTTATGAGATGGGTAACCGGCTGGGAATCGATAATCTGGAGAAGTACGCCCGGATGTTTGGTCTGGGGGCATATACCGGCATCAATTTGCCGGGAGAATCGGACGGATTGGTTGCCAACAGGCGCTACAAAGAAAAGGTCTACGGCGAGGACTGGTACTTGTCGGAAACGTTTGACGCCGCTATCGGCCAGGGGTTTCAACTGGTAACGCCGTTGCAGATGGCAATGGTTATGGCTGAGGTGGCCAACGGCGGTCACCGTTATCGCCCCTTTCTTGTGAGCAAGATCGTTGCCGCAAGCGGAGAAACGCTGAAGACCTTCAGTCCGGAAGAAGTGGGCAATATCCAAATATCGGACCGCACTCTCAGCCTAATCCGCGAAGCCTTGCATGACGTGGCGCTGCCAGGCGGCACCGCGGCTTACATATTCGACGGCTTTCCGGTCTCCATCGCCGGCAAGACCGGTACAGCAGAAAACTCGCATGGCGATGATCATGGTTTGTTCGTAGCCTATGCTCCGTTTGAGGATCCACGGGTGGTGGTGGCGGTGATTGTTGAACAGGGCGGTTTTGGCTCCGACTCTGCCGCGCCTATCGCCAGAAAGATTCTGGAGGCGGCGTTCAATATCAATCAAACACCAGTTGAGAATGCGAAAATAAATCGACCCCAAACGGCACAGTAAACAGGCTGTTGAAAAACTTACGCAGATTAATAAAAGCAGGCCCGGGATAATAATCCCGGGCCTGCTTTTCGATTCATTTTACTATATACCCGATAAGCACCAAGGTCGTTCAGACCCCCCGGATGCGCGACAATCCTGCGAACCCAGTGGCGACGCGTGCTGATTAGTACGCTGGCAATGGGTTCACAGGGCCAACAAAGCAGGTGGAGGTTTCTAAGGGCCGGAAGCCTATTCGGCCCTCACGTCGACCTTCGTGTCATAAAAAGTGCTGGCGGCGGCTTTATCGGTGAGCCGCTGGGAGGTGAGGGCATTGATACTGCGATCGCCGGGAGCGTTTTTCAGCCACCACACTCCTTCGGCCACCACGACTCCTGGCGGTACTTTGGCAGAGACCTTGAGGATGAAGGTCACCTCACCTCTGGTGTTGAAAGCTACTGCCCGGGCGCCGTCGGTGAGACCTTTGGCGGTGGCATCGGCGGGGTTCATTTGCAGGGTCATGCGCTGGTTTTCCAGCAGGTCGTCCCGTTCGTTGAATGATGAGTTGAGCAGCGGCAAATAAGGGGCGGTGGACAGCCAGAAAGGGGCATCGTCGCCATGGGGCTCAAAATAACAGGGCAGCGGCGGGTCTTCAGCCGGATTCAATATTTCAATTTTCCCGGAAGGGGTTTTGTAAACAGTTTTGTAGTCGCTGGGCAGCGGCAGCTGTATCGACTGGCCGGCCCGGATTTTGGTCAGATCGCTCGCCGTGAGCCAGGCTGAGGGTTTGGCCAGCAGTTCATCAATCAGGTCGTCGGTAGTCTGCTCAAAGACCTGTTCGTCAAAGCCCATCGCCTTGGCCAACAGGCAAAAGACCTCCCAGTTAGGTTTGGCCTCGCCTACCGGAAAGATAGCCGGAAACACCCGCTGGATGCCGTAATGACCGTAGGATCTGTAGATATCGCTGTGCTCCAGGGAGGTTGTGGCCGGAAGAATGATGTCGGCATAAAGAGCGGTATCGGTCATGAATCGTTCATGGACAACTGTGAACAGATCCTCACGGCTAAGTCCTGCCAGCACCTTATTCTGGTCAGGCACCACCGCCGCCGGGTTACAATGATAGACATAGAGGCTCATCAGCGGCGGATCTTGCAGTTCGGTGAGCGCACTTCCCAGTTGATTGATATTGACCAGCCGGGTCGGTTTTGCCTGCAAATCTTCCCGGGTGATAAGGGTGGTGTCCAGGCAGGCGCCTGTGGCGATGTTGCCCATGATGCCGCCGCCGGGTTTGGTCCAGGCACCTACCAGCGCCGGCAGGCAGGCGATGGTCCGCACCGCCATGGCGCCGTTGCCGTAGCGGGACAGGCCGGAGCCAAGGCGAATGAAAGGAGCCCTGGCCTGGGCGTAGCTTCGGGCCATTTCTTCGATGGTTTCGGTGGACAGACCGGTGATGCGGCTAACCGCTTCCGGCGGGTAGTCAGGCAGGATAGCATCCTCCAGTTCAGGATAGCCCTGAACGCAGGACTCAATAAAGGCCTGATCAACAAGTCCGTCTCTGGCCAGGATATGCATCAGGCCAAGGGCTAAAGCGCCGTCGCTCCCCGGGCGGGTGAGAAATACCCGGTCGGCCAGCTGGGCGGTTGGTGTTTCGTAAGTATCAATAAGCCAAACGGTTGCGCCGCGTTTTTTAGCTTCCCGGACCCCATGAAGGAAGTGAATATTGGTAACAAGTGCATTGATGCTCCAGAGAATGACAAGGTCGCTTTCGATCACTTCGTCCGGGTGCATGACCTGGGTATTTCCCAGAACCGCCTTCCAGCCGTATTCCTTTGCCGACGAACAGATCGTCCGGTTGAGGCGGGAAGCTCCCAGGCGATGGAAAAGGGCGTGACCGGCGTTGCGCTGGACAATACCCATGGTACCTGCGTAGGAGAAGGGCAGGATGGCCGCCGAACCGTAGGTTGAGGAGATTTCCCGCCAGCGGTCGGCAATGAGGCTTATCGCTTCAGTCCAGGTCACAGGACGAAAGGCGCCTGTCCCCTTGGGTCCAGTTCTGAGCAACGGCTGGGTGAGGCGCTGGGACGAGTGCACCGTTCTTTCGTAATGAGCCATTTTGGCGCATAACGCGCCGCGAGTGAATGGGTGTTCCGGATCACCGGCCACTCTTACCGCGCGGCCGTTTTTCACCTCGACAAGCAAGCTGCAGGTGTCCGGACAATCATACGGGCAGACGGAAGGTTTGATTTCAATGGACATTAACATCGCCCCCGGTAATCGTAATTATAGTAATATCTTACCATGTTCCCGGCGGCAGGCACAATGAGCCGGATTTCCGGCAGTTGATTATTTTGAGACAATCTATGCTTAAAGGGATTACTGGCAGGAAAAAAACAAAATTGCGCGAAAATTTGCAAAAAAGAAGCTGCGGGGCAGCAATGGGAAGGCGGCGATAAGATGAGCGGGGGACAGGTTAGATCCACGAGTCTGCGCATCGTCCGTTACGATGCAGACAAAAAACTGTTGGAGGTAGAGCTTTATGCCAACGACCGCTACCAGTTTTTTGACGTGCCGGCCGAAGTTAATGAGCAATTGCTGAAAGCCGATTCCCGGGAACAATTCTTTGATCGCAATATCAGGCTCAAATATCGCCACAGGCGTATTTTTCAAATTTGAAAATTGCCGCTGTCGGCCTGGTAAAGGGGCGCGGACCGGTCAACATTTATTGGCTCGACTGGTGGATTATTGGCAGGATTATTGGTGGTTAGCGCGAATTGAATGGAATGTCGTAATATATTATGTAATAGATGACGGAGAAAGTGGTTTATGCGTGAGGATGTCGTCTTCAAAGGGGTTAGGGGCGAAATTCAACTGATTTTGAATGATACCGCCGATTTTGCCGCTGTTATGGAACAACTCAAAGCCAAGCTGGCTGCTGCTAACGATTTTTTCAGCCGTGGCGCCACAATCAAATTGCCGGCGACGCTGAAGGCCGAGCAGCGTTCCCAGATCACCGAGTTGTTGATGGCCCATGGCCTGGTTTGTCAAAAAACGCCTCAGCGCAATCAAACTGGACAGGCCGCGAATCCCGCACCGGCCCGCGACAGGTATGAAACCAAGGCGCTGGTGGTCAATAAGACGCTGCGGAGCGGACAAAAAGTGGTTTATGAAGGCTCGGTGGTAGTTATCGGTGATGTGAATCCCGGTGCCCAGATTGTCGCCGGACAGGATATTATTATTCTCGGTTCCTGCCGGGGAGTAGCCCATGCCGGAGCTTACGGCGATCAGACGGCTACTATCACCGCCAATAAAATTGTGGCGACCCAACTGCGGATTGCTGGAGTGATTTCCCGGTCTCCGGATGATGTGGACAAGCCGGACTGTGTGGAAATAGCCAAAATAAAGGACGGCGCTGTAGTCATTGAGCCAGCGAATCGATAGGAGGCAAGCGATATGGGTGAAGTACTTGTTGTGACATCCGGTAAAGGTGGTGTAGGTAAAACAACTACCACCGCGAATCTGGGGACCGGATTTGCCTTGATGGGGAAAAAAGTCGTTCTGGTGGATGCCGACATCGGGCTCAGAAACCTGGATGTGGTTATGGGGCTTGAAAATAGGATTGTTTATGACCTGGTGGATGTCACCGAAGGCAATTGCCGTTTGAAGCAGGCCCTGATCCGCGATAAGCGTTATGAAACGCTGTATCTGCTGCCGGCCGCCCAAACCCGGGACAAGAACGCCGTCAACCCTGACCAGATGCGCCAATTATGCTATAATTTGGCCCAGGATTTCGATTATGTCATTATCGACTGCCCGGCAGGTATAGAACAAGGCTTTAGAAACGCCATTGCCGGGGCGGACCGGGCGATTATCGTGACTACCCCTGAGGTTTCGGCAGTGCGGGACGCCGACCGGATCATCGGACTGCTGGAGGCTGAGGGCAAGCACAATCCCAAACTCATTGTCAACCGCATCCGCCCCCATATGGTAAAAAAGGGCGATATGATGGACATTGACGATATTATCGAAATTCTGGCGGTCGATTTACTGGGGGTCATTCCTGAAGACGAGTATATCGTTATTTCTACCAATCGCGGCGAACCGGCCATCATTAACGCGGCGTCCCAGGCGAGCACGGCCTATAAGAATATTGTCAAACGGTTGATGGGTGAGAACGTGCCGCTGATGAGCCTTGATGTCGAAAGCGGTTTCATGACCAGATTGAAACGATTTTTGGGCTTTAAGGAGGGTTGAGAATGTTAGACTTGATTCAGAAATTTTTCAGCAAGGAAAGTTCCGGCTCGAAAGACATTGCCAAGGAGCGGCTGCGGTTAGTGCTGGTCCATGACCGGGTTAATGTCTCGCCCCAACTCATGGAAGTTCTTAAAGGGGATATGATTAGAGTCATCTCCAACTATATGGAGATCAATGAGAAAGAGATGGAAGTGAATCTCACCAGTACCCCTTCATCGGTAGCCCTGGTGGCGAATATACCTGTCAATCGGATGAAGAGAGGCGCTATGCCTGTCGAATATCCCTAAGCGGCTGTGAAAAAGGCCAATCTGCGTCATAGCTGTTGAAAAATGTTATCTCTAATTACTACATACCTTGTCGACACCCTGGCTGTTCCTTTGGAACAGCTTTTTTGTCGGTCCGGAAGGTTGCTGACGATGGACTTATTTAACAGTCCGCCAAACTGGACGGAAAAGGGAAATAAGATTATAATATTATAGGACGAGTTTTTCGGAAGGTAATGGTAAACAATGCTTAGCCGGCGGTTATTGAAAAATCTTGATTTTACGGTTATTATTCTTGCGGCGCTTTTGATTCTGATCAGCCTGCTCATTATCGGAAGCGCCACTCATATTAACACCCCTGGTGAAGACCGCTACTGGTATGTGCAGCGTCAGGGGCTTTTTGCTGTGATTAATGTTGTTTTCATTTTTGTCATGCTGCATTTTGACTATAAATCTCTGGGCAAATACGCCAATATACTGTACGGTGTCAACCTTGTGATGTTGCTGGCGGTCATGCTTGTCGGTCAGTCGGCCCTGGGGGCTCAGCGCTGGATTCAAATCGGTCCGATCAATCTGCAGCCGTCGGAATTTTCCAAGCTGATTATGATTATCGCCCTGGCCCATCTGCTGGACAAAAAGGCAGGCAATCTCAAGACCTTTAAGGACATTATTCCGATATTCATCTTTGTCGGTGTTCCTTTTCTGCTTGTCCTCAAACAGCCGGATCTGGGTACATCTCTGGTTTTTTTGGCAATTCTGTTTGGCATGATGTTTATTGCCGGAGTCAGTATGAAGCATCTGGGGACGATTATTGTCGGGGGTCTTGCTTTTGCCCCGATCTTCTGGCATTTTCTCAAAGACTACCAGAAAAAACGGCTTACCGTTTTTCTTGATCCCAATATAGATCCTCTGGGATCGGGTTATCATATCATTCAGTCTAAGATTGCCATTGGTTCGGGAATGCTGTTCGGTAAGGGCCTGTTCGGCGGGACCCAGAGTCAGCTCAATTTTTTGCCGGAAAACCACACCGACTTTATCTTCGCGGTGATCGGCGAGGAACTGGGATTTATCGGAGCGGTGTTCATCTTGGTGCTATATTTTATCCTTCTGTATCGCGGCGTCAAGATCGCCGGGGCGGCGAGAGATAATTTCGGGATGCTGCTGGCCACCGGCATTACGTCGATGCTGACTTTTCACATTTTAGTAAATGTCGGGATGACAGCGGGAATCATGCCTGTCACCGGGATTCCTTTGCCGCTGATGAGCTATGGAGTCAGTTCGCTGACAACGAACATGATCAGTATCGGAATCCTGCTTAACATATACATGCGACGACAAAAGATATTGTTTTAGAGGCTGCTGAAAAAGGCCAATCTGCGTCGTTGGTGCATCTTCGCTTTGCTCGAAGAAAGCGATCACATCAGCGCTGAAGCGCTGTGTGCCTGCTTTTCCGGGAGCGCGCTTGCCGTACCACCATGTACTGTCTGCGCGCGCTTCCTCGCAGCGACCCGTACACTTTGCGCAAGACTATCGCCAGCGAACATATGCGCTGATAAGACTGGCGAAGTCAGAACGTGCATCTCGACCTTTTTGAACAGCCTATTACAGGATTTCTAGACAATCTGCATCCTGAAGTGCACAAGCTTAGCTTGTGCACTTCAGACTGTCGGCAAACCCACCGTTTTTCACGGTGGGTTAGACATATCTAAGAATAATGGCTAAAACTAATTAAAAGCAGCCCAAAAACGGTTAATATTTCATTAACAAAACAGAACCGCCACCCT
>Ga0316232_1003390_pt1 | contig 14860 bp, 13 predicted proteins | sample TBHtaG_FD_206006 | JGI IMG/M metagenome (GOLD analysis project Ga0316232, IMG submission 206006) | Freshwater microbial communities from Trout Bog Lake, Wisconsin, USA - TBH18025_13 | ecosystem: Environmental > Aquatic > Freshwater > Lake > Hypolimnion/Profundal zone | place: USA: Wisconsin... | reverse complement strand
TCGGAGGTCAGGATACTTAATGAGCACAACGCGCTGGATTTAGGCAAGGTGGAGGAACTCGGTCTCACCGCGCTCGATCCCGAGGCGTTGGAAGACGCGCGCAGGTCGGTAATCGACGTGACGGTAGAGACGGCTTTGACTGAATACGTTGCTCGCCTGGTGCGCAAGACCCGCGACTGGCCGGCGATTCGGCTGGGAGCAAGTCCGAGGGCAGCGATTGCTGTGCTTCGGGTTTCGAAGGCTTTCGCTGCCATGGAAGAGCGCGACTTTGTCATCCCGGACGATGTGAAAACGGCGATGAAGTGCACGCTGCGTCACCGCGTTCTGCTGAATCCTGAAGCGGAGTTGGAAGGCGTTACTCCCGATGAAGCGTTGGAGCAGGTGGTTCGCTCAGTCGAGGTGCCTAAGTGACGACTGGCTCCATGCTGCCGGCAACCGCAAGAGCGGAAGGAGTAAAATACGGACGCTTTCCGTTTGCCGCTGGCCAGAGACTCTTTGCGTTGCTGATCGCAGGCTTGATCTTTGTTCCGCTGATGTTTGTGACGACACGCTTCGGATGGGCGCTGATCGCGTGGAATGTTTTCGTGGCGCTGCTGTATGTGTCCGACCTTCGGCAACTTCCCGCGGCAGGTGGGTTAAGCATCGAGCGCAACTTTGATGGCGTCTTGAACCAGCTTCAACTCTCGAAGGTGACCCTAACGATCACGAACTCTTCCGGCAAGGATCTCCGCTGCACGGTTATAGACGACGTTCCGGCATCGCTCATGTTGCTGCCCCCGGAGTTGTTGATTGACTTACCGGCGAAGGGATCGGCTTCGGTATCGTATGAGATTCGGCCTCCGAAGAGGGGCGATAGCGATTTCGGAAAAGCGTATCTCCGGTATGAATCCGCGACACTGATTGCACAGGCATGGGCTGCCTTTGATCTTGCCGGGAGCGTGCGCGTTTACCCCGCGCTGAAGGACCGCGCCCAGCAGCAGGCCGTGCTGTTACGCAGCCGCCAGATCGAGTTGCAAAGGCGCATGTTCAGGCAGCGCGGCCATGGCCGGGAGTTTGAGAGCCTGCGCGAATTCCAACCGGGCGATGAGCTTCGCGATATCTGCTGGACGGCGACTGCACGACGTTCGAAGCTGGTGACCACCGTGCGCCAGAGCGAGCGCAGCCAGACAATCTGGACCGTGGTAGATTGCGGGCGGTTGATGCGGGCGCGGTTGGACGGCCGTTCCAAGCTTGACTATGCCGTGGAAGCCGCTATTCGTTTGGCCCAAGCTGCAAATTACGGCGGTGACGCGTCGGGCATGCTGGCCTACGGGACACGAATTCAGCAGCGCCGGTTAGCGGATAGAGGCCATCAGCACCTGCACGCAATGCTTGACCAGCTTGCCTTGCTGCAGGAGGAGAGCGCGGAGGCCGATCATCTCCATGCGGCGGCGACGTTGCTTACGGACCAGAAGCGCCGGGCAATGATTGTCTGGATCACCGACCTGGCGGATTTGGCAATCACTCCGGAGGTTGTCACTGCGGCACTACAGGCAGGAAAACGGCATCTCGTGGTGGTAGCCGTGCTTGGCCAGCCAGATGTCGTGCGTCTGACCGAAAGCGCACCCGCGACCCCGCAGCAGACGTTTCTCTATGCGGCGGCATCGGAGACGATCCGTCGGCGTGAGCTAATGCTGGCACGGCTGAGGAGTCGGGGAGTACACGTCATCGAGGTGAACGCACCGCAACTCACGGGAGCTGTGTTGAATAAATATCTGGATGTGAAGCAGAAGAATCTGATTTAGCGTGAGCTCCCAATGAGACCCAGGCCAGCAGGACAGCAAACAACGCCGCGCCGAGCGCAAACTTCAGCCAGGGATTAAATCCAAGCGGTGAGACAAAGCCCTCCACAATGCCCGCGACGATGAGCAGCGGTATGGTTCCCAATTCCAATTTCACTGCCTCGGTCCCGGCGATGCGCATAGATTCGCGTCGGCTCAGGCGTCCGGGAAAGAGAATACCGGTGCCGAGACGCAATCCTGCGGCTCCGGCGAAAAATATCGCGGGAATCTCAAGGCTACCGTGCCCTACAACGAAGCTCCATAGCGAGAGCGACATGCCGTGGGAGCCGCAAGCTGCGCCGACCACGCCCATCAGCAGACCGTTGAAGGAAATCATGTAGATGGTGCCTATTCCCGCAGTCACGCCCATGGCAAAGGTCATAAAACAGACGGCCAGGTTGTTGGTCATGATGGCGCCTGAGGCCAGAGGCTTGATGCCCACGATGGACTCGGTCCACATCTGATGGCGCTCGATGCTGTCGATCATCTGGGGGCCGAGCACCTGCAGGGCGAAGTCCGGATTATGCAGTGTCAGCAGAACGCCAGCCATGCCGCAAAGGAGGAAGATCGAAGCAGTCACGACGAGGTAAACCCGCATCCGCCATGCGAGCGCAGGCCAGTCGCGCGCGAAAAATCTGAGCAGCATATGAAAGCTGGTCTTCTTGCCGAGGTAGATGATACTGTGGGCTCGTCCCAGCAGTTGATTCAGGTGGCGCGAATAATGCGTGCCAGTTGGGTCCTGCCGCAGGATCGACAGATCGGCGGCAACCTGCCGATAGAGTAATCCAAACTCGCGAAGATCGGCGCGGGTGAGATTCACCGTTCCACCATTGCCGCATTGCGATACCAGGGATTCGAGCCGCTCCCACTGAGGTTTCCGCGTCTCAATCCAGAAGTTGGAGATCATAGATCAGGTGACCAGTCAGAAGCTTAGCATCGATACCCCGGAGCAGATCAATCTAGAATATGAACTGGCAGGCATCGGCAGCCGTTTTATGGCGCTTTTTGTGGACCTGCTAATCCAGGCGATCGCAGGAATCGTAATCCTGATTGTGATGTGGTTTACCGGCTTCGCCTTTCATCCGTTCCGCAGTGGCAAAACGTGGATGCTGGCAGTGACGGCGCTTCTGATCTTTGGCGTGCAGTGGGGATACTTCGCCTTGTTTGAAATATTGTGGAAGGGGCAGACCCCGGGCAAACGCCAGGCGGGCATCCGCGTGATCAATGAGAGCGGGCGCCAGGCGTCCGTGTACGAAGCGGTAGCGCGCAACCTGTTGCGCGTAATTGATGCGCTACCCGGTCCCTACGCTGTCGGCGCAGTCGTCATGTTTCTTAGCCCTCAGAGCAAGCGCATAGGGGACTATGTTGCCGGAACGGTTGTAGTTCACGACCGAAAGATCGAAGACGAGGCCATCTTCTTCAACACGCCTAGCGATGGCGCAGCCGATATAAATTGCGCGGAGTTGAGCACGGATGACCTACGTATTTTGGAGACATTCCTGCAGCGAAGACTCGATCTCCCGCCTGAGGTGCGACAGAAAACAGCGGAGAGGCTTGCCTCCCACTTTCGCGAAAAGTGCAGCATTCCCGAAGGTACCCATACCGATCATGAAAACTTGCTTGAGACTCTCGTGCGTGGCTTTCGCCGGAGCGGGCGCTTGCGATAACGGTTAGCCGCGCATCGCTTGGAACCCCTTTTCGAGATCGGCTAAGAGGTCCGTGATGCTCTCCATCCCGATATTCAGTCGCACGATACGATCGGCGTAATCGCGGCGATTGCACACTCTCCGGTTGTCATAAGGGACAGCCAGGCTGACCACACCTCCCCAGCTATAGCCGATCTTGAACAATTCCAGAGCATCAACGAAGACTCTTACCTGCTCGCCGGTGAACTTCGGCTTCATCACCAGCGAAAACAATCCTGAAGAGCCAGTGAAATCGCGCGCCCAGAGATCATGCCCCGGGCAGGACTCCAGCGCCGGATGTAATACCGTCTGTACCTCGTCCCGGCCAGCCAACCAGCCTGCAATCTCCAGCGCCGACTGCTGTACATTCGCCAGGCGCACTGCCAGCGTAGTGATTCCGCGCAACGCCAGGCTACAGTCATCGGGAGACACAGCGAACCCAAGGCGGGCACGCACTTCGCCGAGACGCTCCAGATGGGCGTGGTCGCGCACCGTTACCGAACCCATCAGCAGATCGCTGTGGCCGCCAATGTATTTGGTCGCTGCCTGCACGGAAACATCCACGCCGTGATCGAAGGCGCGGAAAAACACTCCAGCCGACCAGGTATTGTCCAGCGCCACTGGGATCTCACGCTCGTGCGCAGCCGCGCAAATTGCTGGAACATCCTGCACCTCCATGGTGATCGAGCCTGGGCTCTCGGTCCAAACCAAGTGGGTATTTGGGCGAAAGTAATCCGGAATACCGGCGCCGATTTCTGGGGGATAGAACGAGGACTCAATGCCGAAGCGGCGAAGCAGTTTTGTGGCCAGCACGCGGTTTGGGACATAGATATTCTCCGGAATCAGCACGTGGCTCCCGGCAGAAAGAAAAGCGAGGTCGACCAAACCGATTGCCGCCAGCCCACTTGGAGTCAGCAGGGTGCGGGTGCCACCTTCGAGTTCCGCAATGCGTGCCGCCAGTTCCAGAGTTGTTGGCGTACCGTGCAGGCCGTAGGCGTAGCCAAGCTCCTCCTGGTTCCAGTCTGCGTGCGCCGAAGAGGTGTCTGGAAAGACGACCGTCGAACCTCTGTAGACGGGAGTCGACAAAGACTCAAAGCCCGCAGGAGCGCTCGCATCGGTATGGATCAGCTTGGTCTTCCAATCTTTTGTCATAGCAATCTATTTTGGAGCACAACTTGCCAAGGGGACATTAAATTCTACTTCGCAGCTCATAAGGCCACCACCGAGTGGTGTTCCTCTGGATGACCCATAGTGGAGGGCTTACACATAAAGCCCGATTGACCATTGATTGTCGATTGTGTAACGTCCAGCCTAAAGAGTGAAGCTTTGATCCCATTGCAGTCGAACATAAGCGTTGGATACGGCCTGGCAAACAGCAAAGGAAGCTCTTTCCGAGCTGGAGCCGAGGCTGCCAGAGATGCTGTAGCCAACACTACTCGGCATCCCATCTCCGCAGTGCTCGTCTTTGCTTCTGTAAGTCATGAACTAAGTGAGTTGCTCGCCGGGATCCGTTCGATCACCGGAGACGCCCCTTTAATCGGAGTGAGTACTGCTGGTGAGATCTGCAACGGTGTACACGAAAAGAGTGCGCTGGTGGTTGTCCTCGCCTCTGAATTCCTCAAGATACATATTGGAACAGGCCAGCACGCCTCGTCAGGCTGGCAGCGTGCGGTCGATGAGGCACTTGAGACTCCTGCACTTGCAACGTTCTTCAATTCCACTGACAAAACGGTCTGGAATGAGATGGCCCGCTCAGGTAATTCTGCCTTTGCCATGGTCTTTGCACCCGGCAATACCCGTGAGACTCCAACCTACGGTTATGAAATTGTGCAGGAACTGAGGCGGCGATGTTCGGGTGAGATGCCACTTTTCGGCGGGTGTGCTGCTGACGACTGGACCATGAATGGGAATTTCGTCCTCTGCAATGAACAAGTCTATGCCGACGGATTACTGGTAGCTGTCTTTGAAACCGGGCTACAGTTTGGAATTGCGATGGCACACGGCTTCCGGCCTGGCCAACAGTCGGCGACGGTTACTCGCGCGGACGATCACGAGGTTCAGGAACTCGACGGCAGGCCCGCCGCGGATGTTTACGCCGAGATGGTGGGGATTTCGCGCGAGTCTCTCGCTGGAAAGCACCTGACCCTTACCGTCGGCCAGCCCATGGGAGTGCTTGACGCCTATGGCCAACCGCAAATTAACGTGGCCAGCTACTTTACCCCCCAGAGCGGGATATGTTTTGCGCGGCCAGTGTCTGAGGGTACGCGACTGACTCTAATGGAGGCAGTGCCAGATGAAATGATCGCGGCTGGAAAGAAGGCTCTCCTGAAGGCAATGCTTCGGGCCGGAACCGAGAGCCCGGCCGTCGCATTCGTCTGTTCCTGTGCGTTACGCTCCCGCATGTTGAAGCACAGAAGCCCGGAAGAAATCTCTGGGATGGGGCAGGCAATACCGAACATCCCTGTGCTGGGCTTTTATGGATTCGGCGAGGAAGGAGTTACCGACGATGGCACAAGTGATCACAATCATGGGATCGTCAGCGTCCTTGTTTTCGGGAATGAACTGACATGCAACGCGCGAATCTCGCGCAAGTACGCCGGGATGCAGCAGACGCTAGAGGAGTGCACTACGGAGCGTAGTCATATCCATACCGTTCTGCGCGATTCGAACCAGCACTTCATGGCCCTGTTTGACGGAGCGCATGATGCTATCTTCGTTTCTGACCACCAGTCCGGCATCATTCTGGACGCAAATGCCTCGGCTGAGAGGCTGATGGGCTGCCCTAAGTACAAGTTGGTGGGACGTCCTCTGAACAGTGTCCTTGTGGTTCAGGCGGAAGACGCTGGGGTAGATAGGGGGAACGTTGATGCAGACGAGATAGCGGTGTCTCGCAAAGGTGTGGTTGTGGCCGCCGACAGGCATCGGATCCCGGTTGAAGTGAATGCCAGCATCGTCGAGTACAGCAACGGTATACGCGTTCTTCAGACAATATCCCGCGACATTTCGCAACGGAATCGCGCAAATGCGGAACTCCGTCGCCTCAATCGCGCGCTGTCTGCCCTGGGCAGATGTAACGAAGCACTGGTGCACGCAACCGATCAAGCCCAATTGCTAAATCGAATCTGTGAGATTGTGGTGCAGGTTGGTGGCTACCGCATGGCTTGGGTTGGTTTTGCGGAGAAGGACAGCGACAAAACTGTCCGTTGTATGGCGAAATCCGGCCTGAATGATGGCTATATCGAGAAAGCGCAGATCACATGGAACGATGCTGAGCGAGGCTGCGGTCCGGTTGGCACTGCGATAAAAACTGGAGAGGTTAGCATCTTTCGCAACATGCTTCAAAGTTCTAATTTCAGTCCCTGGCGCGATGATGCGGTGTTGCGCGGGTATGCTGCAAGCCTGTCCCTGCCGCTAAGAGACGAGGCTCGGGTGATCGGCGCACTCTCAATCTATGCTTCCGAGCCAGATGCTTTTGACGACCGGGAAGTTGAATTGCTCAAGGAACTTGCGAGTAACCTCGCCTACGGAATTACCGCATTACAAAGCGAGGCGGAACGCAAGCAAGCCGAGGCGGAGTTACTTTGGAAGACGGCGTTTCTGGAAGCTGTGGGTAATGCCACCGTGGACGGCATCCTTGTGGTTGACCGAAAGCGCAAAAAGATTTTTAGGAACGAGCAGTTTCTCAGACTCTGGAAGATCCCTGAGCAGATCGCAGATGATCAGAGCGACGCAGCCCAGGTGCAGTACGTCTTGAGCTTGACCAAACATCCGGAAAAGTTTCTTGAAAGCGTCCAGTACCTTTACGATCATCCAGATCTATCAAGCCGTGATGAGATCGAGCTACGGGATGGGACGGTTCTGGATCGGTACTCGGCTCCCGTGTTGGGTAAAGACGGCCAGCACTTTGGCCGAATCTGGGCCTTTCGCGACATTACCGACCGGAAGCAAGCCGAGCAAGCGTTGCGCAGCAGCGAAGAGAGATTTCGTCAGTTCGCGGAGAACACTCGTGAAGTCTTTTGGGTAATTCCTCTGAGAGCTGACGAAGAAACATACGTCAGCCCCGCGTATGAACAGATTTGGAATAGATCCTGCGAGAGCGTGCGTCAGAACCCGACATCCTGGATGGATGGAATCCACCCCGATGACCTTGAAGAGTCCCGAATAAGGGTTGCAGCCCAACTTGCGGGAGAAAATACCGATGCCGAATACCGCATACGAACCCCTGACGGGCAGGAAAAATGGATCAGGGACCGAGCGTTCCCCATTCGCGACCAAAGCGGGCAACTGATTCGGGTCGTCGGTGTTTCAGAGGATATAACAGAGCAGAAGCGCCACGAGACCGAACTGGCGTCAACGAACAGAGCGTTGAGTCAAGCGCAGAAGATGGAAGCTGTGGGCCGGCTTGCAGGTGGCATAGCCCATGACTTCAATAACCTTCTCATGGTCATACAGAGCTACACAGAAATGTTGCAAGATGACTTGAGCGCCTACGACCCACTCCGGAAAAACACTCGCGAAATCATGAAGGCCGCCGAGCGCGCAGCAAGCCTTACCGGCCAGATGCTGGCATTTAGCCGCAAGCAGGTCATTTCTCCAGTGGTCCTCGACGTGAATGCAGTGATTCACGAGACGGCAAAAATGTTGCAGCGGGTCATCGGCGAGGACATTGAATTTCGAATTGTTCCAGAGAAGTTACTTTGGCCGGTCGAGGCTGACCCGGACCAAATTGCTCAAGTCGTGATGAACCTCTGCGTGAACTCTAGAGACGCAATGCCCCAAGGCGGCAATCTCACGATTGCGACCAGTAACGTAACGGTGAACGAGCAAGACTTTGTCAGACAACCTCACGTTGCCCCGGGGGAATATGTCAACCTATCGGTTACAGATACCGGTTCAGGCATCAGCAAGGAGTTGCAGGAGCGGATATTCGAGCCCTTCTTTACAACTAAAGAGGTTGGCAAAGGCACTGGCTTGGGATTATCTATGGTCTACGGCATCGTAGAACAGAGTGGTGGCCGCGTTTGGGTCGACAGTGAACCGGGGTGCGGAGCCTGTTTTACGATTTATCTGCCGAAGGCAAAGAAACAACTCGCTTCTGAGACGTCCACCGACGTCGTGGCTCTCCCGCGCGGGAAAGAAACTCTCCTGGTTGTTGAAGATGAGAAAGCTTTGCGAGAGGCCATGTGTGACTACCTTAGTAGCATGGGCTATACAGTTTTGTCAGCCGCCTCAGGCCGGGAGGCACTTACTTTAGCCAGCCAGCAGCAACATATCGACTTGCTGGTTACCGATGTGGTGATGCCGAAGATGAGCGGCCGGGAGTTATCGCAAGTCCTTGGAAGCCTTCGCCCTGAACTGAAGACGATCCACATGTCCGGCTACACAGATGATGCAGTCCTGCGACACGGTATTCACGAGTTGGGTGCAACCTTCTTGCAGAAGCCATTCAGCCTTGGCACGCTCGCACGCAAAGTCCGCGAATCACTGGACCGAACAGAAAGCCTGCAATAAGTTCCCGCCAAAAGTTACAGGTACTACAATCATTTGCATGCAAGATCATTTTCTGCAAGAAGCCATTCGGGAGGCCAGGCAAGGGATGCAGGAAGGTGGCATCCCGATCGGCTCTGTCATCGTGCACGGCGGTAAGATCATCGGTAGGGGTCACAACCGCCGAGTACAGCGTAGCAGCGCGATCCTCCATGGCGAGATGGACGCAATTGAGAACGCCGGACGTCAAGCAGCCTCCATATACCGGGAGTCCATCCTCTACACGACCCTTTCACCTTGCGCCATGTGTTCAGGAGCAATCCTGCTGTATGGGATTCCACGAATAGTCGTCGGCGAAAATCAGACGTTCATGGGAGAAGAAGAACTCCTCCGTTCTCGCGGAGTGTCAATCGAGGTGCTTCAGAACGAAGAATGTATCAGGTTAATGCAGCAGTTCATCAAGAATGAGCCCGGCCTGTGGAATGAAGATATCGGGATATGACGGATTTGTGATGCCGCCAACCATCGCGGGGAAAATAGATTCGCGGAGGTGCTGCTAGTCTGGACGCTCCCTCCAGCTTGCCATGCGCCGATCGGGGACAGCTACGTTCCGCTACAATTGAAACGTGAAGTTCAGTTGGAAAGGCAAAAGAACCTAAGTCTGATGTCACTTTCACGACGCAAATTCCTTGAACTTGGCGTGAGCTCACTAGCTGGAGGAGCTCTAGGGACAAGCCTCTATGAGCCTCACGAGTGTGTCGTCAGCGAGGTCGAGGTGCGGCTAAAGCGATTACCTTCTGCATTTGATGGCCTTCGCCTCGCACAACTCAGTGATATCCACTTCAATTCATTCATGACGGCCGATCACCTCAACCAAGTGATCGAACGCACCAATGCCCAGAAGCCCGATCTCGTGGTACTAACCGGGGACTTCGTGACCGCTGCGCCTCAAATGAGAGACCGGATGGCCCGGGCAGAGCAAGCCTGGCCATGCGCCGACGTGCTGCGGCGAATCGCCTGCCCCCTGGGATGCTTTGCGGTGCTTGGCAACCATGATTACGACACCAACGCAGATGTCATTACTGAAGCTTTAAGCACACGCTCCCGGATACAAGTTCTGCGTAATCGAGCGATCGGAATTGAGCGGGATGGGGCTCGTCTATGGCTGGCTGGAATTGATAACGTAACGACGAGACATGCCAAGCCAGTTGACGCCTTGTTCGGCGTGCCTAATCAAGAGTGCACATTAGTTGCAGTTCACGAACCGGACTTTGCGGACGAAATGCGGAAGTTCCCGGTTGACTTTCAAATATCCGGTCATTCCCATGGAGGGCAGGTTCGTATGCCGGGTGTTGGAGCGCTCTATTTGCCGCGCTGGGCGCGAAAGTATCCCATGGGACATTACAAGTTCGGCGAGTTCCAACTGTACACGAACCGTGGTATCGGAGTAATTGGGCTGCCGATGCGCTTCCTGTGTCCGCCTGAGATCACCGTGTTCACGCTGAAAAAGCAAGCCTGAACACCCGTGAGTAACTTGCTCCTTTGTGCGGGCTTATTGCATGTTCAACCACTCCACTCCAGTAGTACGCTGCACCTAGGAGAACATTCATGAGCACTCCTGTTACCCCGGTATCTCAGACGTTAAGTAACCTGCTGACTGCCTACGGAGGCGAAAATAACGCCAGCATTAAGTACACCGGATTTGCTCTTAAAGCCGAGGTCGATGGCTTCTTGCGATTGGCCGCGTTGTTTCGTGCTGTCGCTCGCGCTGAGCAAGTTCACGCCGCTCATCATGCGCGCATTATCACCAACCTGGGTGGCACCGCACATGCTTCCATCCAGTCATGCGACGTAAAGAGTACACGTGAAAACCTTGAATCAATCAAGGCTGGTGAGGAGTACGTAAGTCAAGTGATGTATCCCAAATTCATCCAAGAGGCCGAGGCCAGTGGTCAAAAGGATGCGGTGCGCGTCTTTACCCTCGTTTTGAAGGCTGAAATCGCGCATGCGCGACTTGATGACAATGCGCTGGCGAACCTGGAAGCTCAGCGTGTCCAGACCACGTTTTACGTCTGCCTGTTCTGTGGAGAGGTCACAGACAATCCAGCTGAAACGGAGCTTTGTCCCCTTTGCCAGTCTCCTAAAGATCAGTTCGATGCCGTCCGATAAGCTGTTCCGTTGGAATAACACTTCGGCAGCATGGTTACTTTCGCGACTTATCTGATCATGAAACCGTGCACTCATTATTGTGCATGATGATTGATGCTGTTAACATCCCCATTGAGCAGAGATGAACATCAGCGCATACAGCCTGAGGGCTGAATCTCCCGGCGCTGTTGTCGGAGTCAAATGGATACTGCAAAAATTCTCACCGACCTTCGTACCCAACGTGATCGCATTGCGGCCGCAATTACAGCGCTGGAAGCACTGAGCGGCACCGCCGTTTCCCAGCCAACAGCCAAGCCTGCACCTGCCTTAAAGGCTACGAAGACTGCACCAGTCGCCAAGAAACGTGTCATCAGTGTTGAGGCACGCCAACGCATGGCTGCCGCACAACAGAAGCGCTGGGCAAAAAAGAAACGGGCCGTTAAGGCAGCGGCGAAGAAGGCCGCAACCTCTGCTGCAATGCCTCCAGTAGCCACTGCATCCGCCAAGACTGCCGCGAAGCCGGCAGCGGCGAAGAGTCCCAAGGGCGGGCTCACGGCCGCCGGACGCAAACGTTTGTCTGAAGCAACGAAAGCGCGCTGGGCGGCGAAAAAAGCTGCTGCGAAAACCTCTGCAGTCAAATCTGCAACGGCGTAACACGGGCTCCGGGAGGCGTCTCCAGGACGCCTCCCAAACATTTACATCGCCGCTCGCCTTCAAGCGCCGGGCAACAGAGCCGCGCCGAATGCATCCATCTACTCAAGAAACTTACTAAAAACATTTGAGGTGTGAGTCTATGGAAGTGGGTTCAGAGGGGCTGCAGTATCGCGTGCTTGGCGGAACCGGCGAAAAGGTTTCCGCGATCGGTATTGGGGGATGGCACCTCGGTCTGCCCCAAGTGGATGACCAGTTGAGTCGACGCATCGTTCGTACCGCGATCGATCTCGGTATCAATTTTATGGACAATTCCTGGGACTATAACAACGGCATCAGCGAGATTCGCATGGGTAAGGCGTTGCGTGATGGCTACCGCAAGCGTGTCTTCCTGATGACGAAAATCGATGGACGTTCGAAAAAAGCCGCAGCGAAGCAACTCGACGAATCCCTGCAGCGACTCGATACCGATTACATCGATTTAGTGCAGCACCATGAGATTCTGCGCTTTGAAGACCCGCACCGGATCTTTGACCCAGAAGGCGCTAACGCGGCGCTGGTCGAGGCGCAGAAAGCGGGCAAGATTCGCTATATCGGATTTACTGGACACAAGGATCCGCGAATCCATCTACACATGCTCGCGGTAGCCGATGATCACGGATTCAAGTTTGACACCGCGCAAATGCCGCTGAACGTGATGGATGGCCATTACCGCAGTTTTGAGAAACTGGTCGTGCCTGAATTGGTCAAGAAACAGATAGGCGTGCTCGGTATGAAATCCATGGCGAACGGAATCATCCTGAAATCAAATACTGTGACGCCAACGGAGTGCTTGCACTATGCATTAAACCTGCCAACGTCGGTCGTCATCACGGGAATCGATAGTCTTGAGGTTCTCGAGCAGGCGGTTGAGGCATGGCGCACATTCCACACTCTGAGCGAGGCTGAGGTGCAGGCGTTGTTGGCGAAGACCGAGAAGGCCGCGAAGAACGGTGCGTTCGAACCGTTCAAGACGACTTCGATCTTCGACTCCACGGCGCAAAACCCGGCATGGCTGGGCGAGGAACCGGAGCACGTCCAACAACTTATGCCTTCGTGACAAGGACCACCGATAAACATCAATGACCTCAGGATTCCAATGCGCAGGCTGCGGGGAGTGGAACGAAATTGTCGTTGACCCATCCGCTGGAATGAAGCAGAGCTATGTCGAGGACTGCCAGGTCTGCTGTAAACCAAACGCGCTCCGGGTCGTTTGGGACACATCTGCCGGGGAGTACACTATCTCCGCTGAATTGGAATGATCATTGGAGACCAGGAAAGCAATGGCACTTACCGACTTTCGCTGCATAACCCGCTTCCGTGTTCCGTTCTGCGATATGGATATGCATCAGCACGTGAACAATGCGTCCTATGTGGTCTGGACGGAAACGATTCGTTGTCTCTACTTCGAGGAGGTACTCAGCCAACCAATTTTCGGCGAGACCGGAATCATTCTGGCGCGCCTTGAAATCGATTACGAGCAACCTCTCGACTATCGCGAGGAGGTGGCGGTTACGGGTCGAATCTCGCGGATAGGACGCAAGTCGTTTGACTTCGAACACGAAATTTGGAGTGAGACTCGTCAGTTACGCGCTGCACACGCACGAGCGGCGATGGTCGCCTACAATCATGGCACCAAGTCATCCATCGTGGTTCCGGAGCGATGGCGCGACCTCATCGCCGACTATGAGTCTGTCGCACCCATTTTGGGTTAGTGGCGCGGGGAAAGCTATTAACTGGCTTTCCCCGGGACTCTACATTACTTCGCTTTTGCCACTTGAGACTTCTCGGCCATCTTAGCCAGACGCTTCTGGATGATAGCCACCCGCTTGAGAGCCTCTGGCGAACTGGTCACTGCCTTTTCCACGCCAGCCAGGAAACCTGGATTTTCCATCGCCTTCCGAATATCAGCCAGGAAGGGCTTGAATTTGGCGTACACAAATACCATCTCGCCATTCCATGCAAAGAATAATCCGGGGTGCACAACGCCATTCACCAAGAGAGAGGCCGCATTTTCCCAGTAGGAAAAAACCTGTCTCGCCCATGCGTTCTCTTGCGTGCCAAGCGCCTGTACCAGTTTCAGGACTTCGTCTACACCCTGGGGTTGGTATTGAAAGTTGACGAAGTTGCGCGCCTTGCGCATTTCTTCTTCGCGGCGCATCTCGTAAAGCTTTATGCAGAGATCTGCATCTGTCGCGGTCGCTTTCTTGACCATCTGCTTGTTCTCCCTTAATTCAGCTGAAATTCTCAATAGCCTCAAACTATATACGCCATGAGCGAGCAGAGCGCATTATTAATTTCTTTTGCTGAGTAAACAGGTCGTAATCAAGAGGCCAGCAAATTACGCATGATCCCACAACTCTCATCTCCGGGAAGTGTTTACTTCTAGCGTAAGGAGAGGAATACAACCAATGAAACGCGTCATTACAATCCTCGCAATGCTGACCCTGAGCGCCGCAATGTCAATGGCTCAGGACGGCGCAACGCTGTTCAAAAAGTGCGCCATGTGCCACGGCACAACTGGTGAAGGCAAGATGGCTCCGGCCATTAAAGGGAAAGATGTGACCGCTGTCCTGACCAGCGGCGGGAAGAAGGCCCCTCACACCGCGAAGTTCGCAGGATACAGCGATGAGCAGATCAAGACGGTTGCGGATTACGTGAAGGGTCTGAAATAGGCGCGGCATTGGAACTGAACGAGTGGCTGATTTCGGGCATTGGTATCTTCCCAGTGCCCGCTTTTTCAGCTTACTTTGAATTGCGTTGGGGGACTGCAGGGCCGTTTTTTCAGTTAGCGCGTTTCAAGAGCGTGTCTGCCACCTGCGAAATGCCGTCGTTCCTTGTCAACCGTAGCGTGATGGTGTCTCCTGCGACCTCAACCTTGGGGTGCAAGCGCTGCGCACAATCGGCGCATAGCCACACGTACTCCGTTTTGCGCTCACTCTCTCCGGCTTTGTTGACAAGGTCGATGTCCAAACGGAACAGCTTTCCCTGACCATAACGTTGAGGAGTAAGACACCAGTTGTTGGCACA
>Ga0316232_1003389_pt1 | contig 14868 bp, 12 predicted proteins | sample TBHtaG_FD_206006 | JGI IMG/M metagenome (GOLD analysis project Ga0316232, IMG submission 206006) | Freshwater microbial communities from Trout Bog Lake, Wisconsin, USA - TBH18025_13 | ecosystem: Environmental > Aquatic > Freshwater > Lake > Hypolimnion/Profundal zone | place: USA: Wisconsin... | reverse complement strand
GAATTCTGCCCGGAGGCGGTATTCATATTCACCTCCACCAACAAGGTCTATGGCGACACACCGAACCGGCTGCCGCTGGTCGAATTGGCGAGGCGCTGGGAAATCCAGCCCGGCCACGAATACGAGCCGGGCATTTCCGAGACCATGAGCATTGATCAGACGAAACATTCGCTCTTTGGTGCCAGCAAGGTGGCGGCGGACGTCCTGGTGCAGGAATACGGCAATTATTTCGGCATGAAGACGGCGTGCTTTCGCGGCGGCTGCCTGACCGGCCCTGCGCACGCGGGCACAGAGCTGCACGGTTTTCTCGCCTACCTCATGCGCTGCACGGTGACCGGCACGCCGTACCGCGTGTTTGGCTACCAGGGCAAACAGGTTCGCGACAACATTCACAGCCATGATCTGGTCGAGGCCTTCTGGCAGTTCTTCCAAAAGCCGCGTTCCGGCGAGGTTTATAATATGGGTGGCAGCCGCCACTCCAACTGTTCCATGCTCGAAGCTATTGACGAATGCGAACGCATCAGCGGCAAAAAATTGAGCTGGACCTACGTCGAGGACAACCGCATCGGCGACCACATCTGGTGGGTTAGCGACGTGCGGAAATTTCAGGCGCATTATCCTGGCTGGAAATTCCGCTACGGCCTGACGGAAATTTTGACGGAAATCCACGCGGCCTGCGTTGCGTGAAATGAGTTTCGCACCCGAGAGCATCTTGATCACCGGCGGCGCGGGTTTCGTGGGCAGCAGCCTGGCGCTGCACCTGAAACATGGCTTTCCGCGCGCGCGCATCGTGTGTCTGGACAACCTGTACCGGCGGGGTTCGGAACTCAACCTGCCCCGGTTGCAGGCGGCGGGCGTGGAATTCGTCAGGGGCGACATCCGCCACGCGAACGAGTTTCCCGCCGGTCCCTTTGAATTTCTCATCGAATGTTCGGCCGAGCCGTCTGTGCTCGCCGGCTACGCCGGTTCGCCGGATTACCTGATGGAGACGAATTTGATGGGCACCTACCGCTGCCTGGAGCAGGCCCGGCTGTGGCACAGCCGGACGATTTTCCTCTCCACCAGCCGGGTCTATCCCATCTCCGTGCTGGAGCAGCATCCCTGGCACGAACAACCTACGCGCTTCGCATGGAGCGAGGTGCCAGGCGCGGCGATCTCCTCCCGCGGAGTGAGCGAGGCCTGCGCGATGAACGCCGCGCGTTCGCTGTACGGCTGGACGAAGTTCGCCAGCGAAAGTTTGATCGAGGAATACCGCGCCGGTTTCGGGCTGCGCGCCATCACCAACCGCTGCAGCGTCCTCGCCGGTCCGTGGCAAATGGGCAAGGTGGACCAGGGCGTCGTTGCCCTCTGGGTGCTCCGACATTATTTTGGCAAGCCGCTCAAATACATCGGCTATGGCGGCGCCGGCAAACAGGTTCGCGACATGCTCCACGTGGCCGACCTCTGCGACCTCGTCAGCGAACAGTTATCCAGTTTTGACCTTTGGGAAGGTTGGCTGGGCAACGTCGGTGGCGGTTTGGAAATTTCGGCCTCGTTGCTCGAACTCACCGCCCTCTGCCAAAAAATCATCGGCCGGGCAGTGCCCCTTGCCGCCGAAACGGAGAATCGCCCGGCCGATCTGCGGATTTTCCTCGCCGACAGCTCTAAGTTGTTTTCCCGCACCAACTGGCGTCCCCAACGCGGCGTGGAACAAATTGTCGCCGATGTGTTTGACTGGGTGCGCGCCCACGAAGCGGAGTTGCAGTCTCTCGTATGAAAAACGTCTGGCGCAGCGGCCTCATTTTTACAGCGGCCAATTTTTTGACGCTGATTATTGGTTTTGGTTTCCAGATCATCATCAGCCACCAGTTGCGGGGCCAGCCCGGCGAGTTTGGCTACTTCCAGACCGCCATCGCTTTCATTGGCTTTCTGGGCCTGCCCCTGGCGATCGCCACCCAGGCGGTCACGCACTACATAGCCCGATTTCATTTCAGCAGCGAAAATGAACGCCTGCACGGTTTGCTCACGGGTTGCCGCAAATTTCTGTTGCATATCACCATCGTGGGTTCCATTGCCGCCGTCGTGCTCGTCAAACCGCTGGGAGACTTCTGGCACATTCCGCGCGCCAGTGTCACCTTCGTTGCGCTCATCTGCGTGCTCGCCGGCTTCTGGAGTTCGTTTATCTCCGCGCTGTGCCAGGGGCTGGGCTGGTTCAAGCGGCTCGCCCTCATCGGACTGCTGGCGGCGGTCATCCGCTTAGGCTTCGGCGTTTCCGCTACCTGCATCTCCCCCATCGCCGAATGGGCGGTGCTCGCGTCCACCGTCATGCTGCTGTCCAACCTGGTCTTGCTGTTTTGGCAGCAGGAATTTCCCCGCAAGACCGGGGCGTCGGTGGCGGTTTCTCCGTGGTCGAAAGAAATGATCCAGTTTCTGGTGGTCAGCGCCGCCTGCTCCTTCGGTTCCAACTGTTTCAGCCAGTATGATCTGCAGGTGGCGGGACGCTATTTTTCCGGCACCGAACTGGACAACTACACCAAAGCTGGCCTGCTGGCACGCCAGATTCCGACGCTCGTCGGACCGTTGCTGACCGTTCTGTTCACCCATCGTTCCAGCCGCCTGCACCACCACCACCATGACTTGCGGGAACTGATGAAACTGCTTGGCCTGTATGCCTTTGGCCTGGTCTTTAACGCCACGGGGCTTTATCTGGCGAGGACAATCGGGTTGCGGCTGCTGGGTCAGAACACCCCGGAAGCCGCCGGCATGATCGCCCCCTTCGCCATTACCATGGTCTTCGTTGGCCTGCTGCAAGCGATCGGCACTTGGGCGCTGGCCAGCCACTGGATCAAGATTTCACTGCTCTACGGCGTGCTTGGGCTCGGTTATTGGGCCGCCATCTTGCTGGCCGGCAATACCCCCGAAGCACTGCTGCATGCCATGCCGATTGCGGCTGGTATTGCCTTCTTCGTGTTGTTTGTTTTTTGGTTTACCGCCATGCGCCGCCATAAGCTGGTCGTGGAGGAGACCGATTGAGGCAAGACCGAAGGGGGCTTTGTTCAGCGTGGCGTTGCCGCCGGGCTTGCCGGAAGGAATCCAGCGCACCCTTGACACCCTGCGGAAATTCAGTGGCGGCAGGTGACGTGTTTGCAACTTTTTTGAAAATTTCTCTCGCCAAAGGAGGGGACCTACGCTTTATTAGACGCAAGGCATGATGATACCAGACATATTGCCAAGGCAGTCAACCTTCCAACCATAGGTATTCCAATGGATTTACACCATCCCTTCGTGATCGAATTCCCGGTCCATCGTGAAACCATCCGCTCGCTGAAACTGGCGGATCCGAAGTTTCGCCAGATGTTCGAGGAGTATCACCAACTCGACGACGAAATCTGCCGCATCGAGGAGGACGTTGAGTTCGCCTCCGACCAGCAGATTGATGAATTGAAATTCAAGCGCGCCAAACTCAAGGACGCGCTCTACATCGCCGTGCAAAAGCACGAATCAACGGTGGTGGCGCGTTAAGCGCCAGCGCCGACACCACCTGGCCGGCGGTCCGCCGCCGCGCCGCGCCGCTTGGACTTCTCCGCGAGTCCACCCTTGCCTTTCTTTTCTCAACGGCCAGTTTGACCGGAGCGCGGGCGCCTCGCCCGCAGTTAACTAATTTGGTGGCGGAGCCCGGGTTTGTTTGAATCAAGAACACAATATTCGCCGCTGATGCCGCACCATATCCAGCTTTTCCGATCGTCCACCAGGCATGCCGCCCGAATCCTGTGTCTGGGCCTGCTGTTCGCCGGGTTGGCGTTCCCGGCGGGCGCAACGGCGGCTTCGCCCGTGGCAAATAAGATCTTTCTGCCCCCGCGCGCACAGTTGGGGAATACCGGAATCGAACCGCTCCAGCCCATTGATGAAGCGGCATGGATCTGGCACCCGGATTGCGCCCCGGCGACCGCGCCGGTTCCGGCCCATGCGGATGAGTTTTTCAACGGCTGGCGGCAGCCGGTTCTGGTGCGTTTTCGCCGGTCATTTAGTGCCAGCGCCGCACCCCTGCGCTTGCATGTCAGCGCCGATGAGCGCTTCGAACTGTTTCTGGACGGCGAACGGATTGCCCGAGGTCCCGACCGATCGGATGTGGAGCACTGGGCCTACGCCACTTACGAATTGCGGCTCGCGCCGGGTCCGCACCGGCTGGAGGCGCTCGCCTGGAGCATCGGTCCTTACGCGCCGGTGGCCCAGTTGACCTGGCGCGGCGGCTTTATCCTTGCGGCGGAGGGCGAATACGCTGCGCAGCTCACCACCGGCAAGGCGGCCTGGGATGTAGCCAGGCTCGACGGGGATGAATTCACTCCCGGCGTGTTTTTTGTAGGTGCGCAACTAACCGCCCGCGGCTGTGGGCCGCAATGGCAGGAAGGCCCATTTGTCCCCGCCCAAGTGATTTGGCCTCCGCTCCGGGGCAATCGCACCGGCGAATGCGCGCCGGGCTGGAAACTTTTCCCCACCACTTTGCCGGATCAGATTGACCAGGAAATCACCGTCGGCCGCGCCGTGGCCATGGGCGGCGGCGGATTGGCTAAAGATGAGCCGGTGCCGGCCGAAGCGGCCCGGGATCCGGATCTGCCCCGATGGCAGGCGCTCCTGGACGGCCGGGATTCGGTCGTGGTGCCGGCCCACACCAATCAATTTCTGCTCTGGGATCTGGGCAATTATTACTGCGCCTATCCGCAATGCGAAGTAAGCGGCGGCACGGGCGCCACGCTGGCGTGGAGCTGGGCCGAGTCCCTGTATCTGCCCAAATCCAAGGCCAAAGGCCAGCGGGACGAGTTCGTGGGCAAGACCTTTCATGGCATGACCGACACCTTTCTGCCGGGCGGTGGCGAGCATCGGAAATTTTCCACGCTTTGGTGGCGGGCCGGACGCTGGTGCCTGCTCACCATCAAGACCGGGGCGGAGCCGCTCACCCTCCACCGGCTCACCCTGGACGAAAGCCGCTATCCTTACGAGAACGAAAGCCGCTTCGACGGCGGCGACGCCGGACTGCCCGGCGTGTTGGCGCTGGCGGTGCGCGGCCTGCAAATGTGTTCCCATGAAACCTGCATGGATTGCCCGTATTACGAGCAATTGATGTATGACGGCGATACCCGCCTGGAACTGCTCACCGCCTATGCGATGACGCGGGATGACCGACTGGCTCGGCGCGCCCTCGAATTGTTTGATTATTCGCGCCGGAACTGGGGCTTCGTGAACGAGCGCTACCCCGCCTATCTGCCGCAAAACTCGCCGACTTTCTCGCTGATCTGGGCGCTGATGCTCAATGATTATGCCTTCTGGCGGAACGATCCGGAGTTCGTCAAAACGCGGGTCCTCGGCCTGCGCGCGATGCTGGAACAGTTTGAGCCGTACGTGAACCGGGACGGCCTGCTGGAGAATCTGCCGGGCTGGCCGTTCATGGACTGGGTGCCGCAATGGCAAACCGGCGACGCGCCAGACGGCGCCAAGGGCGTTTCGTCGCTGAACAACCTGCTCTACGTTTATGCCTTGCAAAAATCCGCCGCCGTGGAGGATTCCTTGGGCGAACCGCTGCTCGCCCAACGTCTGCGGGCCAAAGCGGAGCGGACCGCTGCCGCCATTCGCGCCCGGTTCTGGGACGAATCCCGCGGGCTGATGGCCGACAACCTGGCCCATACCGAATTCAGCGAGCACGGCCAGTGTCTGGCGTTGCTCACGGACACGCTGGCCGGCAGCCAGGCTGAACGATGCTTCCAGGGATTATTGACGGCCTCGGATCTCAAGCGGGCGACCATTTACTTCAGTTTCTACCTGCTGGAAACCTGCCAGAAATTCGGGCGCGGCGATCTCATCTTGGAGCGGATGAACTTCTGGAAGGATCTGGTCAAACAAGGATTGAAGACGCCGGTGGAGCAACCCGGCGAGCCGCGCTCGGATTGCCATGCCTGGGGCAGTCATCCGCTTTTCCACCTGCACGCGAGCGTTGCCGGCATCCGCCCCGCCTCACCCGCGTTCCGCACCGTTCGCATCGCGCCGCTGCCCGGCCCGCTGCCCAAAATTGTCAGCCGCACGCCGCACCCGGATGGGTTCATTGCGATGGATCTTGCCTTCGGCGACGGTCATTGCCGGGGCACCGTGGAACTGCCGCCCGCCATCACCGGCGTGTTCGTCTGGCACGGCCAGGAAATGAAGCTGAGCGGTGGTGTGAACGCCATTGACTTTTGAACGGGTGCTTAATCACGGATGGGCACAGCGCGGTTGATGATGCAGCCAAATCGTCCTCGGCTTCAAATTTTCCGGTTTTCGAGGACGAGGACGAGGACGAAATAAATTGCGCAAGTTGCGAAAACTTTATCGGAACCATTGATGGCAAACGCGCCGACATCCATTAATCCACCGATCCAATAATCCGGGGCGGGCGCGCCCCGTTCGGGAACTGGCGACTGGAAAGTCGCCAGAACCCGCAGACAAGAACGTCTGCGCTACGAGCGGCAGGCCGCCTCAACTCGCAACCCTCAACCCTCAACCCTCAACCCTCCGCTACGGTCCGCCATTATGGCAGTCAATGCAGGTCGGATTGGGGTCCAGATCGCCGCCGGGGTGCACGAACTTCTGACCACCGGGCGACAGCTTGTTGAGTTCGTCGCCGGCGCCTTGGGCCAAAATCGTATGGCAGGTGTTGCAGTCGTTGGCCTTGATGGTCCGGCTCTTGTCCTCGGTCTTGTGCATCCCGTCATGGCAGCGGAAACAACCGGGCCAAATCATGTGGCCCACGTTGTCGGGATAGGCCGCCCAGCTCGCGTTCATATCCGGGAAGAAATTGTCCGCATAAATCTGCTGGATGGTGGCGGTGGCGTCCTTGACCCGCGCGTCGCTGGGATATTTCGCCATGAGCGCCGCCGCGATGCCGTCCCGCGCTTCGTCGTCGGTCTTGTAGGGACGCGTGAGCACATACATGGCGTTGGTCTTGATCCACGGGATGCCTGGGTCAATTTTATTCAGCGCCATGGCTTGATTGACGGCCCGCTCCGGCGACAGATAACGGTGCGACGGCCGGGTGTGACAGTCCATGCAATCCATGGTGCGCAATTCCATTTTGGCGATGTCGTTGGTGAAATTTTTCGTTTTGAACACGGTCACGTTGCCCTGGGCATCGGTGACCCGCACCCACGGAATCTTCTGGCGGGCGTTGTCGGTGGCCACGTATTCCACCTTGTTGCCAGGCAGATTGTGCCAGTGAATGCCTCCGACGGGCCCTTGGCGCTGGCGCGGATCGCTGCCGCCGATTTTCAGGAGCAGCCGGATCGAATAGGGCGAATTCGAGGCATCGCTCTGGAAATAATTGAAAGTCCGGTCCAGGTTGCCCACGAACGATTGCGGCCAGTGGCATTCCTCGCAGGTGTCGCGCGCCGGTCGCAAGTTCTTGATGGGAGTTGGAATCGGGCGTGAATACTTGTGAAACGCCACCGAGTAAAGCTGGTACGAACCGGAAATCTTTGACTTCACAAACCAGGACACCCCTTTGCCTACGTGGCACTCTACGCAGGCCACGCGCGCGTGCGGACCGTGGTCGTGCGTGACTTTTTCCGGGCGCATCACCTTGTGGCAGGTTTCGCCGCAGAAGGTCACTGACTCGGTGAAATTGAAGGCGTTGTAGGAGCCCAAAGCGGTGAGCAGCAGAAACACCACGCTGCCGGTGAGGAAGGTGATCACCACGCGCCGGTCGTGCGGGTTGTTCAAATCCACATTCAGCGAGGTGGGCACCCGGCCATGCGCCCGACGGCGGCGCTCCATCCAGGCTCCGGCAAACATCAGCGCCAGGCCGCCGATCAAAAAGGCCGGCACACCCATGTAGGTGAGAATGCTGATGTACGGGTTGGCGAACTTGGCCAGGGCATCGAGCGTGAACAGCAGCAGAAAAGAGAAGAGCGCGCCGATGGCCACCAGCATGCCGATAAAACTGATCCAGTTGCGGAATGACGACGGCGGCTTCGGGACGGCAGATTCAGGCTTCATGAGAGCAGGGAACATTCAAAAAATTAACCATGGTTTGACTGGGGAAAAACTGGCCGCCGGATGCAACCATGAAAAAACATCCGGCAGCCAGAACCAGAACCGGACTACTTCTTCAAACCATGGACATAGGCGACGAGCGCCTTGATCTCGGCGTCGGACAAAGTGTCAAACGGCTTCATCAGGGTCTTGCCGTCGTCGGATTTCAAGCCCTCCTTGATGGCTTTGGTGGCGGCGTCATCCTTCATGTCGGCCTGCACCTTGGCATCGGTGAAATCCTTGCAGCCGAGTTTCTGGCCCATCTTGGTGTCGCCTTTGCCTTCGGCGCCGTGGCACTTCGCGCAGAGGTTGTCATAATTTTCCTTGGCTTCGGCCGCCTTGGCGGACAGCGCGGCGGTCAGGCCAAACAGCGTGACTAGCAGAATTGCTTTTTTCATCGTTCGATTATTGTTGGTTGTTCATGTTGGCCGGCGCGCTCGCGCCGGGTTCGCCCACATCATCGGCGACCGGGCGGATTTCGACTAGCCATTTTTTGTCAAATGATGAACATTATTAAGATAAGTCATTTCTATTAATGTAATAAAGTCTATTAGCAGTGTCCGGGGCGCAGCCGGAAAAAAGCCGCGCTTGCAACCGCGGGCGCGGGGCGCACCTGCGGAATGCGCCGCCGCGGGAAGGGGGAAGGCTCCCGCTCGCGCTTGACCCAGGCTGGACCCCACCGCCGGTTTGCCGCGCCCCGGGCCATGCCCATCTCCGGGCCTGGCTCCCCACGGGCCAGCTGATTCAAAGCGCGCCAGCCTCCTGCAGCAGGGAAATCATGTCCGTGAGCCCCTCCTGTTGCGCCAAGCCGAGAGCGCTTAAATCGCCGGCGGCGGCTTCGACAATCTCACCCTTCGCACCAGCCCGCACAAACAATGAGGTGTGGTCCACGACGTCGCCAGCAACATGTGGCTGGCTGACCGCAAGCGGATTGGAAAAACCGTGGTACTTCATGGTATTGGGGTTCGCTCCGGCTTTGAGCAGGGCGCGGACGATCTTGACATACACCCGCCGGCGATCCGGAGCGATGCCCTGCATGCTAAAATCCTGCGCCATCTTCTTGGAGGCAATCTCCCGAATCGCAATGAGCAGGGCGGTTGCGCCATCTTCCCCCTTGGCGTCCGCGCCCTTGGAAAGGAGCAAGTTCAGACGTTCAGCGTCCCCTTTTTCCGCGGCGCCGGCCAGTGGCCGGTTTTCTGGTTGCCGCCCGGCTGGCTCTTTGGCCGCGGATGAGGTCGCCGGCGGCGATGAAACGCAGCCCGTCAACAGTGCGAGGCAGATGGTGAGTGAGATAATCGGTAGTTGTTTCATGGTTTTGTATTTGGCGCCGGATCTGGCGCGATGGAATCGTGGTCAGGCGCCCGGTTGCGGTCGTTCGGTTGGCGGCCCAGACCAGCCCGATCTGCGCCGCGTCGAGCCGCTTCCGGGCTTCGCGCCGGCGAAGTCGTTCTTCTTGGTTCAAATGTTCGCAGCCTGAACTCAAAGTTCTTCATCTTGACGGGGTGAAGATTAGACCCAGAATGCCGCTGCGACAATCGCGGATTTTCAAGCCAGCCAATTTGGTTGTTCCCGCGCATCCCCGCCGGGTTGGCAGCGCGGCGGGCGCCGGCCCCGGGAAGGTCGTCAACTGGCCCGCGCTCTTGTGTTATGCCAAAGCGGAAAAGATGGTGGGGTGGTTGTGACCGTCAGGCGCCATTGGATAAACCCACCGGTCCAGGGCGCCGATTCAATGCGGCTGGCTTTTTGGCCTGATTCGCATATCGTAGCCGGGCTTTGCAGACCACCACTGACCATACCGTTCGGGAACTGACCACCGCCGCGCGGGAGTTGTCCGACCGGGTGGCGCGATTGCAATTCGCCGCCCCCGTCACGCACGTGTATAATCCCCTGGCCTACGCGTGGGCCGCGCACGCGGAGTATCTCCGCCGCTTCGGCCGGGGCCCCAAGCGCGTGGTGTTTCTGGGCATGAATCCCGGTCCGTTTGGCATGGTGCAGACCGGCATCCCGTTTGGCGAAATCACCGCGGTGCGCGACTGGCTGAAGATATCCGCGCCCATCAAGCCGTATGCCGCCGCGCACCCCAAGCGCCCCGTGCAGGGCTACGACTGCCCGCGCTCGGAAGTTAGCGGCCGCCGGTTCTGGAAGCTTTTTGCCGAACGATTTGGCGCGCCGGAACCTTTTTTTGCCGCACATTTCGTGGCGAATTATTGTCCGCTGGCCTTCGTGTCTGTCAGCGGCAGCAACCTGACCCCGGATAAACTGGCGCGTGCTGAACGCGTCTGCCTGGCGGCGGTTTGCGACGACCATCTGCGCCGCGTGCTGGAAATCCTCGAACCGGAGTGGCTCATTGGCATCGGCGCCTTTGCCCGGGAACGCGGCGAGTTGGCCGCGTCCGGCCGCCGGATTCGCGTGGGACAAATCCTGCATCCGAGCCCCGCCAGCCCCAAGGCCAATCGCCATGACTGGACCAAGACCGCGGCGGCCGAACTGGCGGCGCTCGGAGTCTGGGAATAATGATTGGAATGAAATTGGGATTGACGTCTGGAAAAATTGGCGGCATGAATTGCGGCCCTGAATTAATGGCGGAGCGAGCAATGGACAATGAAACGGATTAGAAACAGTGACGTGGCCGGCGGGGAATCGTCGTGGGATGGCGGAGTTTTCTTTCGCCGCTTCAGCGAAGCAAACATCATCGGCCTCATTACTGCGGATGAAAAGCGCATTCTCACGGCCAATGACGAGTTTCTGCGCCTGATCGGCTACCGCCGTACGGACCTCCAAGACGGCCGCCTCAACTGGCGCAAAATCACACCGCCGGAGCATTTGCAGCACTCGCTCCAGAGTCTCAAGGATCTGAAACAGCGAAGCTGGTGCGTGCCATTTGAAAAGGAATATTACCGGAAGGATGGCAGCCGGGTAGCGGTGCTGTTTGGCGGGGCGCGGCTGGCGCGCAAACCATTTGCCTGCGTTTGTTTTGTGCTGGACGTCACCAAGCGCAAACTCACGGAAAAAGCCCTGCATCAAAGCCAGGCAGATCTGCTGGAAGCGCAGCGGGTGGCCAAGCTGGGCAATTGGAGTTTTGACATCGCCGCCCAAGAGGTGCGTTGGTCGCAGGAACTGTTTCGAATATTCGATGTTGATAAACGGAGCTTTAAAGGTTTGTATCAAAGTTTCCTAAGCCGTGTGCATCCCGGTGACCGGCCACGGGTGCAGCAGGTAAACACCAAGGCCAAGTCAGATGGAAAACCCTTCGAGGTCGAATATCGGATCAAGACACGCACCGGCGAATTGAAAACTATTCGAGAACTCGGCTATGCCAGGCGGAATGAACAGGGAAAGGTGGCGGGACTATTCGGAACCGCGCAAGACGTCACCGCGCTCAAACGGGCGGAGGCGGCTCTGACGGCGAATGAGCAGCGGCTGCGCCTTGCGCTCGATGCCGCAAACGCAGGCACCTGGTCCTGGGAGGTCGCGGCCGACGCCTCCGGGTGGGATGACAATTATCACCGGCTCTACGGTTTCAAGCCGCAGGAGAAAAAGTCGTTCTCAGCCTGGATTAACCGGGTGCATCCCGAGGATCGCGGGCGCTTGCTGGGGCGCATTCGGGCACTGGTTAAGCCGGGTGCGGAGAATCTGTGGAATGAAGAATTCCGGGCAATCCTGCCCGGAAAAGGCGAGCGTTGGATGAGCGGTTTGGGCAGCGTGGAGCGGGACGCCAGCGGCAAAGCCAGCCGCATGCAGGGCATCAATCTCGATATCACTGAGCGCAAACAAACCGAGGCCAAACTGCGCCGACTCAACCGCACGTTGCACGCGCTCAGCCACAGCGGCCGGGCACTCCTGCACGCCACGGCCGAGCCCGCGTACCTCGCGGAAGTCTGCCGCATCATCGTCGAGGATTGCGGTCACCGGATGGTTTGGGTCGGGTTCGCCGAGCACGATGCCGCAAAGACGGTGCGTCCCGCCGCCCATGCCGGACTGGAGCAAGGGTATCTCGGAAAACTTCAAGTTTCCTGGGCCGACACGGAGCGCGGACGCGGGCCGACCGGCACGGCGATCCGCACCGGCCAGGTCGCCCAATGCCACAACATGCAGATCAATCCGGCGTTCAAGCCCTGGCGGGTCGAGGCGATCAAGCGCGGCTATCGTTCGTCGGCCGCGTTCCCGCTGGCGGCCGACGGCCGGACTTTCGGGGCGCTAACCATTTACAATGCGCAACCGGAGGGCTTCGACGAGGAGGAATTGCGGTTGCTGACCGAACTGGCTGGCGATGTGGCCATGGGCCTCACTACCCTGCGCTTGCGCGCCGCGCACGCGGCCACTGTATCGGCTGTGCGTGAACTGAACGAAACGCTGGAGCAGCGCGTCGCCGAGCGCACCGCCACTCTGCGGGAAAGTGAAGAAAAATTCCACCGGTTGTTCAGCACCGTGGCCGACGCCGTCATTCTGCACGAGGGAGCCACTCTGCGGATCCTGGAAATCAATGATGCCGCGTGCCGGATGTACGGCTATGCCCGCCAGGAATTGCTCGGGCACAGCGCGCTCCTTCTGAGCGCCGAGCCGCTGGCTTCGAAAGCCTCCATCGCTGGCGCGCTGGCCGGTCGGCCTGAACGCAATCCGCAGCGCTGGCACCGGAAAAAGGACGGAACTCTATTCCCGGTGGAGGTTTCCACCAACACCTTTGTCTGGGAGGGGCAGCAGCTCGTCTGCGGGATTTTTCGAGACATCACGGAACGCAAGCGAATGGAGCAGGAGATTCTCTCTATCAGCGAGCGCGAACAGCGGCGGATCGCCCAGGATTTGCATGATGATTTATGCCAGCAATTGAGCGGCATCCAGTTTCTGACCCACTCGCTGGCCCGCAGCCTCGCGGACGCCTCGCGGGCCGAGTGCGCCGAGGCGGATAAACTGGCCGAACTGCTCCGGAGGGCGATCGAGAAGACTCGCGACTTATCTCGCGGGTTGTCGCCGGTGGAGCTGGAAGCCGACGGACTGGCGACGGCTTTCCGGCAGCTCTGCGTGCGCGTCGAGAACATGTTCCTGCGGAAGTGCGTTTTTCATGGCCATTCCTTCATTCCGCTGCCCGACCCTGCGGCGGGCATCCATCTCTATCGCATCACGCAGGAGGCCGTGAGCAATGCCATCAAACATGGCCAGGCCAGCCGCATTGACATCACCCTGGCCGCTCGGGGAGACAAATTGATTTTGAAGATCCTGGACAATGGCCGGGGGTTTCCGCCCCACCTCGAAAGACCGTCGGGCATGGGCCTGCGCGTCATGCGCTACCGTGCCTCCATGCTGGGCGGCTCATTGGCGGTCCAGCAACCCGCGAGCGGCGGCACCGAGGTCGTTTGCTCCGTCGCGACCAGATTGCCCCTGGCCAAGACCAGAAGGACCCGATGAACAAAGGGACCAGAACCACTGCTGCCGCCGCGCGCAAGCGCATTCTGATCGTGGATGACCACCCCATGACACGGCACGGCATGAGCCAGTTGCTGGGGCGCGAAGTTGACCTGACGGTGTGCGGCGAGGTGGCCGATGTGCCCCAAGCGCAGGCGGCGCTGCGAAACGCGCGCCCCGACCTGGTCTTGACGGACATCACTCTGCCTGGCAAGAGCGGACTGGAATTTGTCCGGGATTTGACCTGCCAGCACCCTGGCTTGCCCCTGCTGGTGGTATCCATGCACGATGAAGGTATTTACGCTGAGCGCGCGCTACAGGCCGGCGCGCGCGGTTACATCATGAAGTCTGAAGGCGGGGAAGATTTGCTGGCCGCGGTCCGCCAGGTTTTGCGCGGGGAAATCTACGTGAGCAAGAAAATGTCCACGCTCCTGCTGGGTCGGATTGCCGGGCCTCAGCCAAACCGGCAGAACGCGACGATCAGCAACCTGACGCAACGGGAATTCGAGGTCTTCCAATTGATCGGCCAGGGATTGGGCACCAGGGAAATTGCCCAGCGCCTTCACCTCAGCGGGAAAACCGTGGAGACGCATCGGGCTCACCTCAAGGAAAAACTCAGATTGCCGACCCGGGCAGAACTCACCGCCTATGCCGTTCGCTGGGCGGCGGCAAATCAATTGATCTGACCGCGAGGGCGCGAGGCGCTAGGTTGCCAATTTAAATTTCCGAAAGGCACAGAGACTAGTGGCAACCACGCACCCCGTTTCAGCATTTTGCTGAGATGGTTTCAGCAAGTTCACCGATAGCAAGACCTGCGCTCATACCTTACCTTCCTGCGCAGTCGCAGTCATGGGAGGTGGTCCAATGCCTCCCTTGACCGACTGATCGCCGAAATGAAACGAGCCAACATGCCATGCCTGTTTGAGGCGGAACTCGAATGCCGGAACCGGCGTTGCCAGGGCCAAATGCCGGATAGAATGGGGCCAGCAACTTGAGCAGAAAGCCCTCTTTTCACCAAAAACGAATCCGCTTTTTCACGCTCCTTTTTGGCGCGCTGATCGTGTTGATCCTGGTGGGACTGTTGCTGTTGCTGAATCTGGGGCACGGAGTGGGGCATTAGCGTGGCGAACCGCAGCGTTGGAGCCGGCGGTGGGACATGATTTTGTTGGCGCCAGGGAAAGGGGAAGGGGGGCGGCCAACACGGTGCGCGATGTTAGGGGTTTTCAATCGCTGCACGCGCCCTTGTCGGCGAAGGCTGGCAAGGGCGTTTCCCCACCAGCAACCATCCCCCGCGCCGCGCGCACGGGGAGCCGCCGCCAGCGGCGACTAACCATATTTTGCTATTACGATGGCAAAATTCTTCATCTATACAAACACCGGAAACTGATTAAACTTAGGATATGTGGAAAAACATCAACCTTGAGGGGTGTCTTA
>Ga0316232_1003386_pt1 | contig 14884 bp, 20 predicted proteins | sample TBHtaG_FD_206006 | JGI IMG/M metagenome (GOLD analysis project Ga0316232, IMG submission 206006) | Freshwater microbial communities from Trout Bog Lake, Wisconsin, USA - TBH18025_13 | ecosystem: Environmental > Aquatic > Freshwater > Lake > Hypolimnion/Profundal zone | place: USA: Wisconsin... | reverse complement strand
CTGCCGCAGGAGAAACGATCACTATTCCGGTGGGATTCGTGACCGACTATGCCAGCATCCCACGAATTTTTTGGAACATCATTCCGCCCGATGGGGACGCGAGGTTTCCGGCGATCCTGCACGATTACCTGTATTCCCTTCGCGGCTGGGAGCCCTGTTTCAAAAACCGTGCGCAATGCGATGGGCTCTTCCTGGAAGCGATGCGCCATGTGGGCGTGAACATGGTCGAGAGGCTCACGGTTTACTCGGCAGTCCGCTGCTTCGGCTGGGCGTTTTCCGCAACTCCGAACGTCGCTGGGAGGAAGTGGAAAAAATGAAAACGATGCGACTCATAGTGATGGGACTGCTGGCCTTGAGCGCCTGCGTTGCGGCCGACCCGATCCGGCCCGATCCGAAATTGACTCCGGGCGCGATCATGCCGGGCGTGACGGTCGAGCAGCTCTGCACGCGCGGCTACGCGAACGTCATTGATGGCGGAGCCCGCAATGTCCCCGCATCCCTGAAGCGCGCGGTGTTCGTCGAATACCTGGGCGCGGTCCCGGCTCACCCCGGCGACTACGAGGTCGACCATCTGATCAGCCTGGAGCTGGGCGGCAGCAACGACATCAAGAACCTCTGGCCGGAGAGCTACCAGGGAAAGTGGAACGCGCGGGTCAAAGACAAGGTCGAGGACCGCATGGCGGCGCTCGTCCGGCAGGAACTGCAGGCCCACGGCCACGACGCTGCAGCGGCGCTGCTCGCACGGTTCCAGCGCGAGATCGCGAGCGATTGGATCGCCGCCTACCGGAAATATTTCCCATGAGCGCCACAAAAATCACCGTCCCCGGCTGGTCGTTCTCGGTGATCGTCCTTGACGACGACCTGCTGGTCGAGAATACGACCGCCACATTTTTCGGCGGCGACCACGACCCGATGGACAACGGAGAAACCGCCAGTGGCGTGAAGACCAAGGGCAATCCGGATCTGCTCGGATGTGCGCTGCCGATAAATTACACGGGGCCGGATCGCGCGACGCGCAAAGCGGTCGGCGGATCTCCGATCCCCGAGATGCCGTTCGGCCTTCTCCCCGACGGCAAGCCGCACCCAGGCGGGACGAACGTGATCGTCACGCGCGGGTCCAGATCCATCACCGTGCCATTCATCGACATCGGTCCGGCCCGCTGGGCAAAGGACGGCATCGACCTCACCGTGGCCGCGTTCCTCGCGCTCGGAGGAAACCTCAAAAACGGAGTCATCGGCGTGAGCTACCGGATTCTCGGAGGCGCGAAGTTTATCAAATGATCACAAAAATCATTCCCATCTTTCCCCTGGTGCTCGGTGCGACGGCAGAAGTTTCCATGCCCGATCCGACGATTGCGAGCTCGGTCGGCTGGATGGTGCTCACCGGCGCTGGCCTGGTCACGATCATCAAGCTGTGCCTCGATACCTACAAAGATCACTTCCGCGAAATTCCCCGGCCTTCGGACACCTACGTCCGGATTCCCGACTTCAACGGCAAGGTCGAGGAAATCATGGAGAGCTTGAAAGAGGCGGTCCAGAAGATCGAGGACTTCAGCTCCGACAACTACGACGCGCGCCGCCAGATGCACAAGAAGATCAACGGCCAGCAGAACGCCCTGCACTATTTGGCTGGCACGCTTTCCCGCGACGGTCGCGCCCACGATGCGGCCCACATCAAAACCCTCATCATCGAAGAAGATCATGCCGAAGATTAACAAGCCCGACATGCCGCTGCTGCGCGCGAAGATCCGCGAGGTGCTGGCGTTTGCCCCCACGCGGAAATTCACCGAGGCGATGATCCTGGATGCCGCCAACCGGCTCGTCCCTGTGCCGGTCGCGCTGGACGACGTGCGCCGCGCCATCGAGTGGAATCTCGGCAGCGGGTTCGTGGACTACGTTTTCAACCGCGACGAGGACCGCGACGAGTGGTTCCTCACGGATCGCGGGCTGGCGAAGGAGGGCATCAAGTGAATGAAAGCTCGCTCCGACTCCAAACTCAAGAACCTGCCGGAAGAGCGGCAGGAACAGATCATCGCGTGGGCGAAAACGCCGAAGTCCGAAACCTGCACCGGGGGGTTTGCCTACGCGCTGGAGCAGCTCGCGGCGGATGGGCTCAAGGTCTCGCTGCGCTCGCTCTCGGAATTTTATTCCTGGTGGGAGCTGAAGCAGGACTTCTCGGATGCGGATACCCTGGGGAAATTCGCGGCGGATCAAATGAAAGCCTTCGATCCGGCGAACGCGGCGAAGGCGGAGGCATTCGGGCAATTTATTTTTACGGGCGCGGCCGTGCGGCAGAAAGACCCGGCGACCTTCGTGGCCATGCAGCGGCTGAAGCTCGACAAGGATTCGGCGAAGACGCGGTTCGCGCTGGAGGAGCAGAAGCTCAAGCTCGCGGGCCGCAGGGTCGCAGTGCTGGAAAAGAAGCTGGAGCGCGCTGGGCAGATCGTGAAGGCCGCGCAGGAGAAGGGCGGCATGACGCCGGAAACTTTGGCGCGGCTGGAGAAGGAGCTGAAAATGCTATGAGGCCCGAGCACGCGCGCAACTTTCGCGGCAAGGCGAAGAACATCCCGGAGCGGGACACGTTCATGTTGGCCTACCAGGACCGGTGGATCACCGACCCCGCGCTCATGAAGATCATGGAGAAGGGCCGCCGGATCGGCGTCTCCTACGGGTCGGCCTACGAGGATGTGCGCTACCACGCGCTGGCGGCCTCCGCCCAGGACACGTGGGTATCGAGCCGCGACGAGGTCACCGCGCGGGAGTATTTGCTCTACTGCAAAAAGTTCGCGGCCGTGCTCGACAAGGGCGCGCAGGATTTCGGCGAACAGGTCATGGCGGCCGACGGCACGACCGCCCACGTGCTGGGGTTCAGCAACGGCACGCGGCTCAACTCGCTCGCGAGCAACCCGGATGTCTTTGCGGGCAAGGGCGGCCGGGTGAAGCTCGACGAGTTCGCGCTGCGCAGCGACCCGCGCGGGGTCTTCGCTATCGCAGGGCCGACAATCGACTGGGGCGGATCGCTCTCGATCATCTCGACGCATCGCGGAAGCGCGAACTTTTTCAACACGCTCATCCAGGAGATCAAATACAAGGGCAACCCGAAACGGTTCTCGCTCCACACGGTGACGCTCCAGAACGCGCTCGACCAGTGCTTCCTGTGGAAGCTCCAGACGAAGTTGCCCGACGGGGATCCACGGCTCGACATGGACGAGGCGGAGTATTTCGACTACCAGCGCGCCCGAGCGGCCGACGAGGAGACCTTCCGGCAGGAATACATGTGCCAGCCGAGCGACGACGCCTCGGCGTTCCTGTCCTACGATCTCATCGACGGCTGCAAATACCCGGCGGCCGAGGATTGGGCCTCCGATCTCCTGGACATCAAAAACCCGCTCTATGTCGGGGTGGACGTGGGCCGCGACCACGATCTCACGGTGATCTGGGTCATCGAGAAGACCGGCGGGGTTTCGTTAACCCGGAAGGTTGTCGAGATGCGGGCGCAGACGTTCGAAGCCCAGGAGGCGGCGCTTTACGATGTGCTGGCGCTCCCGCAGGTCCGCCGGTGCTGCATCGACCAGACCGGGATCGGCCGCCAGTTCGCCGAGCGGGCGCAGAAACGGTTCGGCACCTACAAGGTCGAGGGCCTTCACTTTACCGGCCCGGTGAAGGAGGAGCTCGCCTACCCGGTGCGCGCCGCCTTCGAGGACAAGAGCATCCGAATCCCGGACCGGCAGGAGATTTTCAGCGATCTGCGAGGCGTCCGGAAGGAAACCACCGCGAGCGGCAACATCCGCTTCGCCGGAGAGCGCGGGAAGAACGGCCACTGCGACAGGTTCTGGGCGCTGGCGCTCGCCCTCCATGCCGGGAAATCCGTCTCGGCCAATTTCGGCTTCGACTCGGCGGAAATTCAACCGGCATCCATGCGTTCCGACCGGAGGCTCGTCTCGCTATGACAAGCCAAAGCGGAAAGCGGAAAGCGGAAAGCGGAAATTCGGCCATGGAACCCCGCGAGTGGGGGCATGACACCATTTCGGGAAGAAAGCCCAAAATTCAGGCGTTGCAACGGCTTTGCAACGGCAACCTGAAACTTGCGGGAGGGCGGAAATGAACCCGGCCCCGAAGACGACGCCGGACATCAGCGCGGAGGCGGTGCAAATGGCGCTACGGATGCGGTATAACCCGATTCGCGGGCTCACGATGCAGAACCTGGTGTCGCAGCTCGACAACTTCCAGCTCGGCTACGTGGCGTTCGCGGCCCTCACCTGGGACGTGATGGAGCGGCGGGACTACATGCTCAAGGGCGTGGCCGCCAAGCGCCGGAAGGATGTCTCCCGGCTCAAGATCGAGATCCTGCAGGTCGAGGAATCCCAAGAGGCCGAGGGCCACGCGGAAGCTCTGCGGGATTTCTACGACAACCTGACAGCCGTCAATGCCCTCGACGAAAACGAGCGCGGCGGATCGTCGCTGCTGATCCGCCAGATGATGGATTCCGTCGGGAAATACTACGCGGTCCATGAAATCGTGTGGCAGCCAGGGGAAAAGCTGACGGCCGAGTTCCGGTTCGCGCCGCTTTGGTTTTTCGAGAACCGCAGCGGGAAGCTGCGTTTTCTGCAGGTGCCAATCGGCGGGGCCGAGGGCAAGGACCTGGAGCCGGGCGGCTGGATGGTCACCAAGGGAGACGGGCTCATGGAGACGTGCTCGATCCTCTACTGCCTGAAAAACATGCCGCTCAAGGATTGGGTGAGCTATTCCGAAAAGTTCGGAACCCCAGGCGTGCTCGGGCAGACGTCCGGCGCCAAGGGCAGCGATGCAGGGAATGCGATGCGCGATGCGGTTGCAGCCTTCAACCAGAATTTCGCCGGGGTCGTCTATGGTGCGGACGGCACGATCAAGGAACCGATTTCCCTCATCACGGCAAACAGCCAGGGCGAGCTGCCATTTGCTCCCCTGGTCGAGCTGTGCGACCGGGCGATGACCGCCCTGTGGCGCGGTAGCGATCTCTCGACCATGAGCGCCGACAATAAAGGCGCGAGCGTCCAGCAGGACGAATCGGAGACGCTGCTCGTCGATGACGCCCGGATGATCAGCGAGGCGCTCAATGCCTACGTCGACAAATGGGTGATCTGGCAGAAGTTCGGTGCTGAACACTGTCTCGCCAAAGCTGAGCTCGTCGTCCCGACGAAAGAAGCCGCCGAGCTCGACCTGAAGATCGACGCGTTCCTGCTCAACGCCGGTGCCAAGCTCGGTGCCCGCGAGCGCATGGAGCATTACGGCCGCCCGGCAATCGAGGATGACGACGAGCCGCTGCATCCGCCAGTCGCCACGACCGAGCGCGTATCCGACAACATCGACGGCAAGCCCAAGGGCCTGCCCGATCCGTCCACGGAAATCCCAAACGAATCTCTCCTCGACCGCGTCGAGGAACTCATGCGCCAGCTCGCCGAAGCGCTCACCAAATCTCCTAAACCACTGAAAACTGAAAACTGAAAACTTGTTTATGAAAACCCTGATCCAAATCCTGCTCGCCCTGGTCGTGAGGCCCGCGCAGCAATTCGCCAACGAAGCCCGCGAGGCGGCCGCCTCGCTCTTTCTCGCCAACCAGTTTGCTCCCGATAAGGAGAACTGGGTCCAGCTCTCGCCGTTCGGAGATTTCGGGAACGTCGATAAAAAAGGAAACCGCGTGATCCAGCGCTTCCGCAAGGAAGACGCGGAGTCGATCTGCAACGAGTTCAATGGCGTGGGTCGCAAGGTCCTGCAGCCGCTCGGGATGCCGTTTTATGTCGGCCACCCCGACCATCCGAGATTCAAGGGTCAGCCAGGCCACACCGACACGGCCGCGAAGGGCCGGGGAAAATCCATGGAGGTCCGGCACGATCCCTCCTGCCAGGCATGCGCCGATTTCCCGAACAGCGGCCAGCCCTGCGGCGACCACGGGCTTTTCGTCCAGATGAAATGGAATCCGGACGGCGAGCACCTCATCGCCAACGAAGCCTTCCACGGCCACAGCGTGAACTGGAGCGCGGTTCCCGACGGCAAGGAGAACGGCGTCCAGATCTTCCGGCCGATCCGCGTGAAGAGCGCGGGGTTCACCAACGAGCCAGCGATTCCAGTCACCCCGGCCTCCCTGGCCAACGAGGAGGCGGAAACCGAAGAAAATCCAACCAAAGAAAACATGACCATACCGCCAAAACTCAAGCTCATCGCCGGATTCAAAGCCGACGAAGAGGTCACCATGGACCAAATCCTCGCCGCCCTGGAAAAGGGCCGCCCGCTCGCCAATGAGGCGGCCGAGGCCGCGTTCGCCGAGCTCGGGCTCGTTCTCCTGGCAAACGCCGGAAACGACGACGAGGCAGCCGATCACGCGGACTTCCTCAAGTGGCTGCACGAGCTGCTCGGCACTGATCCCGCGACCGGCACCGAGGCGCTCAAGACCGCCCTCGAAGACAAGGTCACGAAGGCCGGGCACATCGACCGCGTCAAAAAAACCCGCGACGCATTCGTCGGAGCGATGAAGAAGCACGACGATGCCCGCCAGGCGCTGGAGGAGAAACTCGCCAACGAGCGCCGCACGGCCGCCACGTTCGCCGTGGACCAGCTCGTCAAGAGCGGACGCATCCTCACCGCCGACCGCGAGGCGAAGATCGAGGCCCTGGTTAACGCGGCCGACTTCACCGCCGCCGCCACCGAGTTCGCGAATGTCGCTCCGGTCATCAAGACCAAGGCGCTCACCACCGGCCTCGGCACCAAGAATCCCACGTTCGTGGAAGGGGCGCGCGGGCGCACCGCAGCGTTCGAAGGGCTCATGGCCAAACGCGAGCAGGCGTTCCCGAACGAATCCTATGGCGACCGCTTTGCGGCCGTCGCGAAAAGCCCCGAGGGCGAACAGCTCATCGCGCAGATGAAGCGCCCCGGCGCCGAGGAATAAGAAATCCGACCGATCAGACAGATCCGACAAATCATTATGAAACCCGAAATCAACGAAGACCTGGTCCGCGAGAAAATCGCGGCCGGGCTGACCAGGGCGCAGGCCCTCGCCGTGATCGCCGCCCAAGAGGCGGAAGATGCCGCGAGCCAGCCAGCCCCCGAAACCGCGCCGAAATCCACCAAGAAGGCCAAGGCCGACTAAACCATTTGCCCGCCCAATCCGGCAATTCCGCCGGACGGCAGGCAGCAACCAAAAAAGAAAGAACCAAAAGACCATGAACCCAATGTTCATCATCACAACGATCCTCGCGTTGCTGCTTGTCGCAGCCGCGCTGATGATCTTCACCGCTCCGGGTCGCCGGGGCATCGAGCAGTTCGCCAACGGGCTCCTCGTCAACATCACGGCCAAAGGCCGCGCCACCCGCCTCGCGGACGCCTCGTTCACGCTGCGCTATTTGCTCGCCAAGGCGGGCAGTGACGCATCGCACGTAGCGATCTGCACGGCCACGGACAAGCCGCTGGGAGTTGTTCCTGACGCGACGCCGACGACCGACCAGGCGAACAGCGACCTGAGCTATCCGCTCCCGGTCAACTTCCTCGGCCTCAACGAAGACACCGAGCGCATGGTCGCGAGCGGCGTCATCGCCCTCGATGCCATGGTTGTTCCGGATGCGGCAGGCAAAGTGATGTCCCTTCCCGCCAGTGGCGGCGGCACCACCTATGTCGTCGGCAAGGCCGTGACGGCAGCGGCGGCGGATCTCGACTTGATCGAGGTCATCCCCTGCTTCCCATACCTCGTCACCATCGCGACATAATCAACCAGCCACCAACCATCATCCATCATCCAATATGAAACTGAACAAAACCCAAATCCGCGAGCTGGTCCGTGCGCAAGCCGAATCCCTCGCCAACATCGCTTCTGTCGAGCGCGAGCCCATCGCGCTCTCGGCTGGCAGCGACATCAAACCCGGCGAAATCTACCTGGCGAACGAGAGCGTGTTCACCCAGCAGTATTTCGACGAGCCGCTCACCGCGTATGCCGTCGGCTGGAAGGACCCGAACAAGATCGAGGACGCGCTGGAGTTTTTCGCTCCGGAAGTCTCGGTCCCGCGCCGGTTCACCTACAAGGAATTCACGAACATCGAGCAGTTCCTCTCCGAGGGCAGCAACGATGATCTGCGCGCCATCGGCGGCGAATTCCCCACGGTGAAATACACCGGGGTGGAAACACACGCCCGCACCGACAATCGCGGCCTGCGCATTCGCGTGGACCTCGACGAGGTGGCCGACCCGTCCAGCGCGCTGGCCGGTGGCCTCCCCGCCTACCAGGCCCGCGCCGTCGAGAAGCTCAAAGAGCGCCTCTCCCGCAACAGCCTGCGCCGCGCCGTCGCGCTGCTCAGCGCCGCCGCGACGAACGACGCGAAGACCTGGGACACCACGGCCGGGAAAGATCCCGACCAGGATGCGCTCACGGCCCTCGTCACCGGCACGACCGCACGGGGCATCCGCTCCAACCGCGTCGGATACGGCGAAACAGCCTGGACGAAGCGGGGTCTGAGCCTGCGCGCCCAGAATACCGCAGGCGGCTACGCCAGCGCCGGGCTTTCGCCCGAGCAGGTGGCCGGGCTCCTCGCGGTGGATGAAGTCCACATCAACCGCTCGCGCTACAGCGCGGGAGGTGCCGCGCTGGCCGAAGTGGTCAACAACCTCGTCCTCATGTTCTTCGCCCTCAAAGGCGCGGATCTGGAAGACGCCAGCAACATCAAACGCTTCGTGAGCCCCGTCGAAGGCGGCGGCCCGATCCGCGTTTACGTGCAGCAGGTCACCAGCAAGCTCGTCGACATCACCGTCGAGAAATACGAGCTCGTGAAGATCCCGAGCACGCTCGGCATCCGCAAGTTCACCGTCAGCTAGGCTCAAACCCTGCGCCCCGATCAATGCGGGGCGCAGTCTTGAGGCTATAGGACCTATAGGACTCATAAGACTTATTATGAACTGGACCACGATCAACGAAGCGGCCGTCAAGACCGGGAAGAACTCAAAACTTCTCGCGAACGTGCGCGCAACCGCGACGGCGAACGGTGATGCGGACCCGCTTCCGGAGATGATCGCGGATGTGGTCGCCATGCTCCGCGCGGCCTGCTCGACCGGCAACCAGCTCGACGCCGATACGACCAAGATCCCGAACAGCCTCAAGGGCCTCGCCGTCCGGATGATCACCCGCGCGCTCAAGGATTACCTGCAGATGCCGCTCACCGAGGACGAGCGCTCGAAAGCCGCCGAGGATCTCAGCTACCGCAACCGGATCAGCGACCAGAAAATGCGCTTTGAAACTCCCGACCAGGCTGCGGCCACGGGCGAAATGCAAAGCGCCGGGGGCATCGAGATTGCCGCAGTCAACAAGCCGTTCGCCGGACGGCAGAATATGAACGGGCTATTATGAGCGTCTCCGGTCCCGACATCCTCGCCTCCAAAGTTTCCGTGCCATCCGAGCTGCGCACGAAGGAGCTGGCCATTCTCCCGGCCTGGATTCGCGAGCGCGCATTTTTCATGGCCTCGGTGGACCGGGCCGAGGTGCTGGACGCATTCCGTGACAAGGTGGCTTCGATGGCTGGGGGCGAACTCTCGCTGCAACAGGCGCGAAAGCTCCTGCGCGAAGACCTCGGCCAGCTCGATTACAAGCCGCTGCCCGGACAGGAGGGAACGATCAAGGATCTCACTTCAGAGCGGCGCATGAATGTCGCGCTCCAAACCAACCTCCTCCAAGTAAACGGCTATGCCAGGTGGACACGGCAGCAGGGGGCGCTGGATTCGTTCCCGGCCCAGCGGTTCAGCCGCCACCGCATGAGCGTCAAGCCCCGCGAGAATTGGCCGGAGAGGTTCGCGACGGCCGTGGGAGGTCAGACCGACGGGGCGGACATCGAATCCATGTCGGCGCTCGTCAATCACCCCTGCTGGATCAGACTCTCAGTTTTCGGCTCGCCGTATCCGCCTTTCGACTTCAACAGCGGCATGGGGCTGGACATGATGGACCGCGACGAGGCGGAAGCTCTCGGCCTCCTGCCGGGCGAGGACGCCGACCCGGAGCACGCGGACATGATGGAGCCGCAGGATCGCGGGCTCAACGAGACGCTGGAGGCCAGCCCTGCAGTCCGCTCGCAAGTCATCCGCGCGGCTCTTGCAGACGAGCTGCAAGGGTTCGCCAAGTGGGACAAGGACCGCATCGTGTTCACCGACCCGAACGGGACGCGGCCATACACGGCCGCCGAGCTGGCCGATGTCTGGAAGCAGCCGCTGCCAAAGGCTTTTTCGGAATTGCCCGGCGAGGGGCAGATGCAGAAAGCCTCGTATATCGAATGGGCGCAGGACCATGCCCGCTACGAAAACGACCCGGAGAAAAACAAGTATCCCGGCGGCAAAGATTACTGGGCGGATTTCCACCGCGTGGTCTCCCGGCTCAAGCCCTCGGGCCGCGAGGCGGGCGAGCTGTTCCGCGGAATCTCATTTAATAGCAGCCGGGATCTCGGAAGCTTTCTGTCCGGGATCGAGCGCCAGGGCTATGGCGTCCGGGCCGAGTTTCCCGCCGAGAGCTGGACGGGGTCACTCGCTGCCGCGCGCAAATATGCCACGCAGGGGGATTACCGCGTGCTCCTGCGCCTGCCCGGAGGCCATTCCGCCGCGCGTGACGTGGCCCCGCTCACCAGGGCTTTCGCCAAAGAGATTACCGGGGGCGAGTCCCCGCAGGGAAAACTGGCGGTCACGGACGACGAGATTCTTGTTCCGAAACCCGCGAAGATCCGCGTCAAGGCCATCCGCCGGGTTCAGGAAACCGGGCCAGGAAAAACCGTGGAAGTGATCTTGGAGGAGGCCCGATGATTGCACATTCTCCGCAAGGCGGCCGGGCTATATTTGAACTGGCTGTATCCGCCTCGGTGTTCGTTGCGCTTCCTGGAGCGTTTTGCGGGCGGCATCGCCAAGGCGTCGCGCAGTTCCTGCGGGGGCTCGTGGCGCGCGTTCATGGGGAAACACTATGCCCGTCAGGGCCGGAGGTCAAGCCGTGAACGAGACGATCACGATCACCGACCACGCGACGCCGGAGCTGCAGCGCCGGATCGCGGCGCTCAAGGACCGGCAGCCGCTGATGCGGGCGATGGGCCTCGCGGTCGAGAAGCGGGTCGCGCTGAATTTCACGGCCGTTAAGATGCCGCAGGGAAACTACCTGCACGGGCCATCGACGGGGTTCTGGCAGGAAGCGGCCAGCTCCGTGCAGGTGACCGCGACGGGCGACGAGGCGGTAATCGCCGTGCGCAAAAAGGGCGTGCGCCTGCAATGGCTGGGCGGAACGGTGCGGCCGGGAGATGGGAAACACTGGCTCACGATCCCGGCGCGCTCGGAGACACACGGCAAGACGGCTGATGCCGTCGAAGGCGGCTACGAAAACCAGGAATGGCTTTACGGTCGCAACGGCCCGTTTGCCATCGCCAGCAAGGCGAGCGGAACCATCCTTTTCTGGCTCACCAAAAAGGCAACGATCAAACCCCATCCGGATGTTCTGCCACCCGAAGAGGAGATCGCGAAGACTGCGGTGAAGGCCGCCAAAGCATTTTTACGCAGGGGAGGCGCGCGATGAACCCAAAAGACTCGCAGATCGAAGCGGTGCGCGAAATCATCGCCGGAAAACTCCGGGATCAGGCATGGGTTGGAGAAACCCCGGTGCTCACCCACAAGACCGGAAATGTCGTCGCCATCTTCAACGAGGAGCTCGCCAAAACGAATCTCGCTCTCTTTGTCGGAATCCTGGCCGCCCGCGAGGGCGGGAGCCAGAGCGCCCGCGTCGACTGGAAACCCGCCAAATACTTTGTGGACGTGTGCGAATACGTTGCCATGCGCGGCGGCGATCTTCCGGGCGCATGGGCCTACGCCGAATCCGTGATCGCGGCCCTCAAGTTGTGCGACCTCGGCGACAACATGTTTCCGCAGATCTGCGACGAAGACATCCAGGAAGTCGCCCCGCCGAAGGAATGGTCGCACCTGCTCGTCGTCCGCGTCCCTCTCGAAGTTCACCTGGGTGGAAACACCCGATCAACAACCAACTAAAAACTCCTTATGGCAAAGCTCGATAGCAGCACACTGAAGACGGCGGTGGATTCCGCACTCGCCCAGGCTGGCGATGAACTGAACGAAACCGCCAACCGCATGGCCTACGAACAGCGGCGCGACAAACTCGCCTACGATCTCCTGACGCAATCCTACGTCCGCGACGACAAGGGCAACCGCACGATCCTCTCGCTCAACGAAGCGAAGGAGCTCGCGGACAAGCAGCTCGCAACGCCCACACCGGCACCCCTGCCGCCCGCAAAGGCCGCAGCGCCCGCCGCTTAATTCCACATTCCACATTCCACATTAAAAATTATGAATAGAACAACTTATCCGGCCGGACCCGCTTTTCTGACAGCGGGCGGCATCACCATCGAAATGGCCGAAGACTGGAAGCTCACTTCGCAGATCATGAAGGCCGACATGAAGACGAACCTGCACGGGCTCGTCGGCTACTCGGAGCAATACGTGATCACGAAGATCTCCGGGAAGCCGGTCGCCCTCAGCGGCAATTTTGCCGCCCTGGTCGCGTTCCTGTTTCCCTACGCGCCGACGATGCTCGGCCAGCTCGTGATGCCATCCACCGACCTGCCCGCCGTCATCCAGACGCGGGACGGAAAGTCGATCGCCTACCCGGCGAGCTTCATCAGCAAGGAGCCGGAGCTCAACCTCGCCGGAAACACCGATATCTTCGGCGACTTCGAGCTCACCTGCCTGCGCGCTTACGCGGGCGACGTGACTGCGGCGGCGGACGCGGCGCTCGTGGCGACATCGGCCTTCACGGCCCCGTCGCTCGACCCGCTCACCCGGATTCGCTCGCCCTACACCGTGGCCTGGGGGAGCGCGGCTCCGTTCAGCGCCATCGAGGTGAGCAAGGCGGGCGTCAAGTTCGCGGTCCAGACGAAACTCGCCCCGGTCGAGCCGGATCTCTCGGGCCTGATCAACATGCGGATCGAATCCGTGGAAGCGACCGCGAAGTTCACCCCGCTGAACCTCGACGCGGACGACTTCTACAACTTCGTCCAGCTCGCCAGCGCGAGCGCCGGGGTCGGCAAGATCCTGGGAGCGCGCGGGCAGCAGCTCACGGTCGCGTCGGTGAAGACCGGCGACCCGAAGCTCGTGATCCCGCTCGCGGTGCCCGACGAAGGCCCGCTGGGCTTCGACATGAAATCCCGCGTCGGCGAAGTCACGCTGCAAGCCATGCGCAAATCGGTTGCAGGCGTCCTGCAGGCGCTCTTCACCATCGGAGTCACCACGGCCTGATCTGCCCGATGAAAATCACCGTCTATCCAGCCACCGGCTCGCCGGTCGACCTCACGGGCTCTTCCCTGGAAGAGACTGTCGAGGGGCTGGAGGGGCCGTGCGAATGGGTCGCGCAGCCGCGCCAGGCCATCGGAGCGGACCAGCTCCCCCAGGCGCTCGACCTGGGGAACGCGAGCAACACGGTGGCCTTCATGGTGACCCGCTCGCACGACTCCGCCCAGGACGCGAACATGTTCTACCTCGACCACCCCGGCAGCGTCCCGCACCTGGGGCTCGTCGAGATGCAGGTCATCTCCTCATATGGCGACGTGCTGGCCCGCAGGATCATCGCCGCCGCCACGATCAAGGTAGCGCGTGTCCGCTGGAACGTCTGCCAGACGATCATGAAATATACCATCACCGGCGGCAAAATCACCTCCTCTTAATACTATGCAAATCCGTGGAAAATCATTTTGGCTTGCGCTCAACCAGAGCTCGGGAAACTCGACGACCGACGCTTTCAGCGGCAGCCAAGTCGCGATCCCTCGCGGGAACTGGGTCCGTTTCCTGTGCGCGCTCTTCGTCGGAGACCCGACGAAGGCCGCGAATTTTGTGGACGACATTTCCAACATCCAGAGCGCGACGCTCGTCATCCGGAAATCTTCCGCCACCGGCGATCTTCTTTACCAGGCGACGCAGGCTTTCGCCGCATTCGATAACCCGGCCTGCGCGTTCGCGGACTGGGCCTCGCGGGCATCGCGCCAGTTCTCCTTCCTCCTCACCGACGCGCAGACGAACTGGACGCTCGGGGGCGGCTGGGACGGCACCATCTATTTCGTCGTCGGCCTGGTCACGGCCGCCGAGGGTCCGATCACGGTCGCAAGCGGCAAAGGCTCTGTCTTCGAGGACGGCATCGGCGACGCCCCGGACACGGTCGTCGAGAACCCGGCCTACCTCACCGAAGCCCAGATCGACGCCCGCTATGCCGGGCGGACGATCTCCCAAGCGGTCCCGAGCGGTCAGGATTATGTCGATGTGGACATTTCTTCTCTCGCCTTCTCTGCAGCTCCCACCCGCGCGGCGGCCACTCTCGGCCTTCCGGCCGCAGGGGCGGATCTCATCGGCATCGGCGGCATCCATGTCACCAGCGCTGCGGCCGTCCGCGTTTACCTCCAGGCCGCCACCCCGGCAGCCGGTTACACAGTCACCCTCATCGTCGCACCATAATCACATGAAAAGAATTCTCGTCACCCTCTCGCTCGTCGTCGCCGCCGGTCTTTGCATCGGCGCGAACAACCTCGTCGAAAACCTCAAGCTGCAAAGCAACGCGGACGCGGCGGGCTACCAGATCACCAACCTCGGCAGCCCGACGAATAGCAGCAATGCCGCCACCCTCGGCTACGTCACGAACCAGATCGCGGCAGCCTCGACCAACTATGCTCCCGCAATAGCGAATGCCACGCAAGTCGAGGCTGAGGCCGGAACGGAATCCGGGCTCCGATCTTTCTCTCCTCTGCGAGTCGCGCAGGCTATTGCCGCCCTTGGTGGTGGCGGAGGAGCGAGCATCTCCACTCCCCACGTCGCCTACGTTCAGACTTCCGGCAACGACACCACGGCGGCCATT
>Ga0316232_1003365_pt1 | contig 14939 bp, 7 predicted proteins | sample TBHtaG_FD_206006 | JGI IMG/M metagenome (GOLD analysis project Ga0316232, IMG submission 206006) | Freshwater microbial communities from Trout Bog Lake, Wisconsin, USA - TBH18025_13 | ecosystem: Environmental > Aquatic > Freshwater > Lake > Hypolimnion/Profundal zone | place: USA: Wisconsin... | reverse complement strand
GTTCAAGTTCGCCGTCCAGCACTTCTTGAATTGTTTCCGACGTCAGCATTTTGACGAATTCGCTGACGTCCTTCATGTCTTTAATGCCATATTCTTCGATTAATTGCCGGAGCTTACTTTTTTCTCTTTTCACCATAATTAAAACCTCCATCGTCAGTTCTATTTTACCTGACAATGGAGGTTTACACATTATTTTCCGCACTACCTCATCTTCTCAGTCTGGCATAGGTCTTTTTTTGTTGTCCTTTACAAAGGGTACATTTTAATCCTTTGTAGACGATAGCCTTCTATTTAGTCGATTGCTCGACAAAGTCAACATCCATTAGGCCTCTACTACCCCAAGGTAGCTTATCTATTATTTCAACTCTTTAAAATCGACCGCTATACTGCTTGATTACTGGTCCTTCTGGCATTTTATCCAACTCTTGATTGCCCTCCGTTTTGTACTATTTTGTACCTATTTTTACCCTTTCGTACGAGTATAAGCAGTAAACTCAGTAGGGTTAAACACCTTCTACTATTGAGTTTTTCCGCATCACCAGCTAATTATCCTTCTTTCGCATTGGATGATGCAATGTTAATCTCCCCCTGGCGCACCGGATTCAGCTTGTTTTAGTTTGCGTATCCATTGTTTAATGGCTACTAAGGCATGACCATTCGCACCGGCTAAATCAGTAAGGTGGGTCGGGAACTCAGGTACTCTACGCCCTCTTCTAGATCGTCTATTTTGGATAAAAGTCTATCAATATCATCCAGGTGTTCTTTTATTTCTTCGAGCTTGTTGAGCTTTTCGTTCATTGTTCGTTATCCTCCTAATTTAATCACTGGCGGGCCCCAAGCTCCACTGTCCGTGGGAGTTTTCAATTTTCGGTGTGATCTTCATCATTAGCATATTCCGCTTGAATGCCATGAAAGAGCCGTTCTTGTAACGTATGCAATCCATTCCCCGGAAGTCCTTATATTACTGATTTCCCAGTAGCGTAGTGGGGAATAAAATGTAACGCATTAACTAACGTCTGGTTCGAAGGCGGGTAGAAAAAAGGCGCTTAAATGTCTTTAGTGACAGGGGTTCGGCACGGTGAGGCGAACACCCACAAGACCAAAACCTCCTCACGTTATTGTATAATTACATTCGAATCCCAGCGTCCGGCCGAAGGCCACTCGCCTTTTACTTGAGGGGACAGGCTCGGTATAATAGTAAAATCCCGCAAATATCGAGAGATCATTTGGTGTGGTCATCATTAATGGCATTTACCTCTTGCAACCACTGACCCTCAAGACAAGTTACGCATGAGGTAATGTCGTCAGCCGAATAGACTATAGGAAGCATAATTTTGCCGTGAGCGAAAAGAAGCATAAGCTTGTGACCCGCCTCGAAACTTCACACCGAATTATAAGTTAGACCGACCACTTTTCTGAACAAGGGTACTACCTTGGTTTCTGGAGCCGGTGGCAGGTATTCAGAGCACTGTGGGGCCGGACCGCATTATATTCCTTGCGCCACATTTCGATTAAGATTTAGAGTTCGGGATAAATTTCTTTTATTAGCGATCACTAATAGTTCGCGCTTACTGACCAGCCAGAACCCGGTACTTTTCCAACCTTTCCATCGCATCCTGCTTGGTTTTCTCAAGCAGCGCTTCGGCTGCATCAGGAAACTGCTGCATCAACGCCGAATAACGTTCTTCCCCCATCAGAAATTCTATGAAATCCAACGTCGGTTCTGGGGAATCCAAAAGAAACGGATTCTTGCCAGTACCTTTCAATAGCGGATTATATCGATATATTGGCCAATAGCCGCTATCAACAGCCCGTTTGGCTTCTAGCTGACTGCAACCCATTCCATTCTTTAGTCCATGGCTAACACAAGGTGCGTAAGCGATGATCACCGACGGCCCAGGATAGGCTTCAGCCTCAGCAATGGCTTTAAGCGTTTGATTTTTATCAGCGCCCATAGCAATTTGCGCGATATAAACATTGTCATAGCTCATCAACATCGTGCCAAGATCTTTCTTCTTGCTGCGTTTCCCCCCGGCTGCGAACTTTGCAATCGCCCCGGTTGGAGTCGCCTTAGAGGATTGACCACCTGTATTCGAGTACACTTCAGTATCAAATATCAAGATATTCAAATCCTCACCAGAAGCCACGACATGGTCCAACCCACCAAAGCCAATGTCATACGCCCATCCATCACCACCGAACAGCCAGTGTGATCTTTTGACCATAAAATCTTTATTGCTATAGATTCTGTTAAGGAGCGGATCAGTTCCCTTAGCCGCTTCCAGCAGAGCAGTCAGTCGATCGGCCCAGACCCGGGTATCGGCGGTATTGTCTTGATTCGCCAGCCAGTCTTTACAAGCATTTCTCAGCTCATCCGTCAGTTGCAATGTAAGCGCATCTGTAATATCCTTCGCTAACTGTTCCCGGATCTGCGTGGTGCCCAGCAACATTCCCAAACCATATTCGGCATTATTTTCAAAAAGAGAGTGTCCCCACGCCGGTCCATGCCCGCGATGATTTTTGGTATACGGCACAGCAGGGGCGCTGGCAGTCCATACGGAAGAACAACCCGTAGCGTTGGCAACGATCATTCTGTCACCAAACAACTGAGTTACCAATTTGGCATAAGGGGTTTCCCCGCAACCCGCACAAGCGCCCGAAAATTCCAGTAAGGGTTGCTCAAACTGACTTCCTTTTACTGTAAACGGATTTGTCGGATTGTTTTTCGGCGACAGTGTCATACTGTAATTCCACAAAGGGGCTTGATCCAATTGCGATTCCAGCGGTTGCATCTCTAACGCTTTTTTCTTGGCCGGACATACTTGTTCACAGTTTCCGCAGCCAGTGCAATCATATGGCGAGACAGCAATACGATAATTGAGGCCGACGGCCCCCTGAGCTGCTTTTGTTACAAAGCCCTTAGGGGCCTCTTTAACTTCACTCTCATTGATCAAAAAGGGCCGGATGGCAGCATGTGGACAGACATAGGAACATTGATTGCATTGAATGCAATTTTCCGGCAACCAGCGGGGGACAGCAACGGCAATGCCGCGCTTTTCATACGCTGAACTTCCAAGGGGAAAAGCTCCGTCGTCAAGGTCGCTAAAAGCGCTTACCGGCAACTTATCTCCTTCCAGGCGATTGATGGGAATCAGCAAGTTCTGGACGAAGCCAGGCACTTCCTTATCGGCTACCGGCGCATCTTGGGCGGCCTCCCAAGAAGATGGGATATTGATTTTTACGACAGCCCCAATCCCCCTGTCGATAGCGGCATAGTTCATATTGACAATTTGATCGCCTTTCTTGCCATACGAGGCTGCAACTTCTTCTTTCATATATCGGACAGCGTCTGCTGCCGGAATAATACCGGCAATTTTGAAGAAGGCGGATTGCATAATCATATTAATTCGGCCACCAAGGCCAATTTCTTGCGCAATACCGACTGCGTCGATGATGTAAAATTCGATATTGTTTTTAAAAATATATCTTTTCATGGCAGCAGGCAAGCTTCGGTCTAGCTCTTCCTTGGTCCAGTTGCAATTCAGAAGAAAGCTGCCGCCTTTCTTCAAGCCTTCCAATATATTGTATTTATCTAAGTATGATTGATTGTGACAAGCGATGAAGTCAGCTTTGTCAACAAGATAGGGTGACTTTATGGGGTGTTCACCAAAGCGCAAGTGCGAAATGGTAACCCCACCGGATTTTTTCGAATCATATGCAAAATATGCCTGTGTGTGCATATCGGTATGGTCGCCGATGATTTTGATCGCACTTTTGTTGGCGCCAACTGTTCCATCCGAACCCAGACCCCAGAATTTGCAAGCCTTTGTTCCTGGCAAGGTGGTATCAATATCTTCATTGACAGGCAGGGATGTATGGGTAACGTCATCAATAATACCAATCGTAAAATGATCTTTAGGTATTTCTTCATTCAAGTTTTCATAAATCGCCTTAATATGACTAGGAATGATATCTTTACCACCAATACCGTAGCGCCCGCCGACTATAAGAGGGTGCTGCGCCTGATCATAAAAGGCCGATTTCACATCTAAATACAATGGTTCCGCAAAAGCGCCCAGTTCTATTGTCCGATCCAAAACAGCAATCTTCTTTACTGTTTTAGGAATATACTTAAAGAAATGGCTAACTGAAAATGGTCGATACAAGTGGACTGTCAATAAACCAACCTTTTCGCCCCGCGCATTCATAAAATCGACTGTTTCTTCAATCGTTTCACATACCGACCCCATTGCGATAATCATTCGGTCAGCATCAGGTGCTCCATAATAGTTGAAAAGGTGATATTCCCGGCCTGTCAATTCACTAATCGTACTCATGTAACTCTCTACAATTTCAGGAAGCTCTTTATAATAGCGAGTGGCAATTTCCCGTTGTTGAAAGTATATTTCAATTCCCTGAACCGTTCCTTTCAGAGAAGGATGATCAGGATTGAGTGCCTTCCTTCTAAAATTGTTTACTGCCTGATGATCCAGCATCTTGGCTAATTCGTCGTACTCAAGCATCTCTATTTTTTGTGCTTCATGGGATGTTCTAAATCCATCAAAGAAATTCAAAAACGGAATTCTACCTTTGATTGCCGACAAGTGAGCTACAGCTGCCAAATCCATGACTTGTTGAACACTGCTTTCCGCCAACAAAGCAAAACCGGTTTGTCGCGTCGCCATTACATCTTGATGATCTCCGAAAATACTAAGTGCATTGGCACTCAGAGCTCTAGAACTCACATGAAACACGCCTGGCAGAAGTTCGCCCGCAATTTTGTACATCGTCGGAATCATCAACAGCAAGCCTTGAGATGACGTATAGGTGGTAGTCAAAGCACCTACCTGCAAAGAACCATGTACCGCACCCGCCGCGCCGGCTTCTGACTGCATTTCGACAACTCGAACCGTTTGCCCAAATAGATTTTTCTTTCCTTGGGCGGCCCACTTATCAGTGTGTTCAGCCATATCGGACGATGGGGTGATTGGGTAAATAGCTGCGACGTCGGTAAACGCATAAGAAACATAGGCTGCAGCCGTATTGCCATCCATTGTCTTCTTTTTTCTCATTATAATTCATCCCCTACTATTAAATGTCGAATCTCCATATTGAAATGATAAGTCAACACCGCCGAATACTATTTTAACATTTTAAGCAATTTGCAGCTATTACAATCATGTTTTATCGAGTAAGCCGGCATGTGAAGAGTACAATAGCCAAGACCTGCACTTTCGGCAAAGAAGACTGTTAAAAACCGAAAAGCATATTCATGTCCTGCATAAATATGCTTTTCTAATTATTAGGTATTAGTTACGGAAACCGTCCGTCATTTGAGAACCTTAACCAATCTGAGGTTTTCCTGCCATCAGTGGCAAAGTGTTCGCCCCTTGAGGCATGACAATAAATTGTGGCTTGCCTATCTGACACTTTTTCAGGGCAACTTTCATGGCATCTTCTATTGTACCTGCCGGAATCATTTTGGCCTTCTGCACCAGATCAAAATTCTCCGGCTTTGTAACCATGACGAAGGTAGCGACATCGCTGCACTCCATTTCCTTCAGCGCCACATTGCCCGGAAGTGAAAAGTCAGCCCTGAGCGCTTTCTCCACTTCCAGCTTGTCACCACGCTTAAACCAATCAGTGAACTCCATCGGTTCGTAAATATCGGGACACTCGCTCAACAAGATGACCACGCCGCCTTTTTTCACAGCGTAACAGGCGTTATCCATCGTTTTCCCGGTTTGATACAGGTTGATATCTTTTGGATATCCGCCCGCCGTGGTTACTACAATATCTGCTTTCGCCGGAATTTCCACGCCATAAAGTTCATCCACCAATTTTGTTCCCGCCAACCAGGCCGATACCCAGTTGCCTGCGAATACACCGGCAACCCCGCCATCAGTCGTTGGAACGAGGTTCAGAATGAAATCCGGCTTGACAAAGGCGGCGACCTCCATCATGTCTTCATGGACTGCGTTTCCCTTAAGCTTTCCAGACATGCAGCTTGGGTCTGAACCGTCGCCCAGCTTCGGTCCCAGCAACATAAGATGATTTTGCTTAATCGTCTTCACCGAGCTGCACCCGGGCAAAACACTCTTTCGGCCACCGCCGTACCCGGCATTATAGTGATAGATGATTCCCCCGGTCAGAATTACCCTGTCGGCTTCAGCTACCAGCTTATTTACCAGCACCTCGGTACCGCGGCTGGTTTTTCCCAGATAGGTCATGTTGTCATCGTCCCAGGCGTCGTGGTTTACCACCCGGACGCGCTGGCAGACATTTGCACCGCACAGAACCCGGATCTCACTTTCGGTATTGATCCTGTGGGCGCCCACGACAATCAAGATAGTGACATTTTCATCAGGTACGCCGGCCGCATTCAGTTCATCCAGCATGATCGGCAGCACCCGATCCATTCGCTGCCAGATCCGGGTAATATCACTAACGGTTATGACGACCTTCTCCCCGGGACGAACGACTTCTCGCAGAGGCGGCGCATCAATAGGATGGGCCAACGCCTCCCGGACAGCTTTTTCAAGATCCGCGAGCGGCGGAACTTCCTTCCCGACTATCTCGCAGACCAGCTGATCTTTGGGAATACTCAGAGCAATTTCTGATTTCCCAAATTTCAGACTAAAGGTCTGATTACTCATATCCACTTCTCCTTAAGGGCTTCACATATCTATTACCCTGCTTATCCTTCACCATAAAGTTTTTTCAAGTCTTCTTCGCTCATGCTGAAGCAGTGCTCTTTGACTGGGAATTCACCGCTGTCTATCTCCCGGCAATACGAGTTGAACGCATCCACCATCACCGGGCCGAGTTTGGCGTACTGTTTGACAAATTTGGGCACGAACTTGTCAAAAATACCCACAAGATCATAGGCGTTGAGACAGTGCCCGTCTACATGAGCCCCGGCCCCTGTTCCAATGGTCGGGACAGTCAATTTCTCAGTTATCAGCTTCGCCAGTGGTGCCGGAACGCATTCCATCAGCACCGAAAAGGCTCCTGCCTCTTCCAGTTTTAATGCTTCGCAAAGAAGCCGCTCCGCCGCTGCCGAATCCTTCCCCTGTACCTTGAACCCGCCAAGCATGGAGACGGTTTGCGGCGTAAGTCCGATATGCGCCATAACAGGTATTCCGGCATCTACAATCGCCTTCACCTTATCGGTTATCGCCAGTCCACCTTCCAGTTTCACGCAGTCGGCGCCCTCTTTCAGCAGTCTGCCGGCATTTCGGACCGCCTCATCGATATTGATATAGGACATAAACGGCATATCGGCAACAATCATAGTGTTCTTTGCCGCCCGTTTCACCGGTCGGAGGTGATAGATAATCTCTTCCATATTGACCGGCACCGTCGTGTCGAGCCCCAGAACGACCATTGCCAGGGAGTCCCCTACCAGGATCATCTCGGCGTCTGAGCGATCGATCATAGATGCCATGGGATAATCATAGGCAACAATCATTTTAATTTTTTTACCTTGCTCCTTAAACTGCTGGACCTGGGGAATAGTGATTTTCGTTTTACTCATAAAGTCACGCCCTTCTGCTTTTTGTAATAAAAAATAGCTACCCGAAAATATTTTCCTTCATAGCTACTTTTTTCTTTCTGCCCAATAATATACCTTTGGGTAATTTTGTTTTCCGCATTAGATTTCTTGTCGAGTGTTCCCGCCGAGGAATTGGCTGGGAGTTGCTTTATGATATTTTTTAAACACACTGCAAAAATAGCTGGCATCATGAATTCCTATCCTATGCGCCACCTCGGCCACAGTATACTTTCCCATAGTAAGCAGACCCTTTGCTTTTTGCAGACGAAAACCATTCAGGTAATTGGAAAATCCCTGTCCGGTATGTTTCTTGAATATTCGGCTGAAGTAACAGGGGCTGAGATAAAGTTTGCTTGCAACCACTTCCAAGCTCAGATCCTGCTGGTAGTTCTGCCGAATAAACTGAACTGCCCACTTAACCGCTCTCTCGGCATCACTCTCGCTGGAGCCGCAAACACTGGAGACTAAACCATCTACAAGTTTCGCTAAAACCGCCCTTACTTGACTGACTGTATCCATCTGCCCGACAGTTTTCTGGAGCTTGCTGCGCAGCGTACTCAGATAAGTTTCACCCGTCAGGTCTGTAAGCTCATGCGCTACCGCCGCAAATAAGTCGGTTAGGTTTTGTATAACCTGCTCGCGGGAAGAGCCAGACAATTTCAGTTCAAATAATAGTTCTTCAATGACTGTTGCCGCCGTGGTCTGCCTGGTCGAAAACAGAGCACTGACCAAACGCTGGGCAAAAACCCGGATATCCAGCTCCACTGCAGAATTCATCTTACCCGTTACCACGACCGGAACAACACAGCGCATTTCTGCTTCCTCCCAGAATTGGGCATCATCCGATTCCCGAAGGGCCTGGCGCAGCACTTTCTCGATGTCAACAGAACTGCCGACCAGCATCACACATCCACCAACACTGACCAAAGCCTGCTCTGACCAATCTTTTGTCCATTTTCGCAGAACCGTCATCGACTCAGCTAACTGACCTTTACCCCAGGCTATTACCTGCCCGCCGGGGAGCAGTGAAGCATGTTTCACAAGTGATGACTGCTTTAGCTTTCTGGACAGCGAGTTCAGATAAGCTTCTTCCCTTATCACTGTGCCCTCGCGCAGCAAGTGACCGGCAAACACCCACTGCATGCCGGCAAGCGGCCCCAGCTTACTGCAAGGTACTTGTTCCGTCCTTCGCGAGTTTTGGGGGCCTGACAATTCCAGCACAAGCCGATTAATCATTTCCTCTTTGGATTTTCGGGCCAACAAACGCATTCTATCCTGGCGGCGCTGATCGACTCGCTCACTCAGGACCTGTTTAACGCCCTTTTTCAAAGCCTCCACCATAGTCTCAGGATTCATTGGCTTTAATAAATAGTCTTCAACACTGATTTTTATCGCAGCCTGTGCGTAAGTAAAATCACCGTAGGCAGTCAAAATATAAATTTTTGTCCGGGGGAATTTGTCCTTGATTCTCCTGGCAGCTTCCAAGCCATCCATGATCGGCATGTTGATGTCCATGATGACAAAATCAGGCTGGTGCTGCTCAACCAACCGGACTGCATCTTCGCCGTTTACAGCCTCACCACAAATGGTGAAAGGCAGATTATAGTTCGTGACCACCCATCGTAAAAACTTGGTTTCGGCGGGTTCGTCGTCCACAATAATCAGCTTATACATTCCATTTCCCCACCCTCGCTGCTGCCGCAAGGAATTTCGATGACTACCCTTGTTCCCTGCTCACCGTGTGCTTCAATGGTAAACTTCGCCTGGTTGCCATAATAATGCTCCAACCGCCGGTAAATGTTCTTCAAGCCTATTCCCTCATGCATCATCATGCCTGTACCGGAGCTTTTCAGGGTTTTCATGCTGTTGACAACATCCTCCGGCACCCCGGTTCCATTGTCGATGACCTCAAAAATAGCTCTGTCGCCAGCAAGGCGCCCGTTAACAATGAGCCGCCCCGGCCAGCGGATGTTCTTAAATCCGTGCTGAATAGCGTTCTCCACCAGAATCATCAGCATCATGAAGGGAACCTGCACCTTAGTGACCTCAGGCGTTAAATTGATTTCCACCTCGAAGCGGTCGGGAAAGCGGGTTTGCTGGATAAGCAGATAATCTTTGATATAGGTCACCTCGTCGCTGATGGTAACCAGGTTATGGTTGTCGCCCAGACTACGCCGGAGCATGTTAGACAGAGCATAGGTCAGCGAAGCCGCCGTTTCCGCCCCCTCCATCAGCGACATCTGGGCAATAGTGTTCAGTGTGTTAAACAGAAAGTGCGGATTGACCTGAGACTCAAGCAGCTTCAGTCTGGCTTCGCTGAGAGCATTTTCCAGTTCCGCCTGGCGGCGTTTCTCTTCCATCAGGCTCAGCTTATAGGAGCTGACTTGTTTTTCACGGGCCGAATGGATGATCATTTGCACCAATGAAGCTCCCACCAAGGACAAAGTCTCGGCCACCGCCTGTAGGTGGTTGCGATTAATAATCTCAAGTTCGCTGTAGGCTTTCCGGGCCAGTTCGAGTTCACCGCACTCGAAAACCGCCTCCAGCTCTTTCTGCTCGGTGACTGATGGTGAAATCACCCGCCCGTAACCGCAGCCCAGGCAACCCAGTATCCGGTCATTGATAATGATCGGTGACTGGATAGCGTATACCCCAAAAAGGCAGCGAAAGACCGTTAACGCCTTGTCTGTCCCCAAACAGCACCGGGGAGTGTTCAAGATGCAGTCGCCTTTCTTCAGGTGCAGACACAAATTGCAAAAGGCGGGAAAGTTTTTCGGCGATGTTAATAGGATACCGTCCTGATCCACCAGGGTAACAGCCAGTCGCACGCTCTTAGCAAACTTGGCGCTGATGGCTTCCAGGTTGATCAACTGTGAAACTTCCCATAACTCGATGTCGTCAATATTGGACGGCTCGCCCAGCTCTATCGGCATTGTGGGATAGACGATACTCATCATCCGGGCAATCTCACCTGACGTGTTGAGAATGCAGTGCTCTCCGCCGGCTGGAATATAGCCGACTTTACCCTTGCTCAGAACAATTTTGCGTCCGTTGCACCAGTGAACAGACTCGCCGTCCAACCCGAAGATGATCTCCTCATAACCAGGGTGGGTATGGGTCTTCTGCTCAGTATTGGGGTAAATATTGACTATAGACACGGTACGCCGTGCTTTACGGCCGTTAGGGTCCAGTTGGAGCCAGTAAGATTCACCCCAGGAATAGTACTGTTCATCGACGATTTTTAAATCGAATATCTGCTCAATCTCCTGACGCAATAACTCGGTCATAATGTCACCCATCCATTTTTATTGAAGGTGGCGTGTCAACAATTCAAGGGCCTGCCCAAACCTAACGGGACTGAAACCCAATAGCACTTTCAGATATTTTATATGCCATAGTTCGCGGCAAGCGGCGATAATCCCTGCCAGGACTGCCGGTCGCCAAGTCTCCCGGCGCCGTTGCAGTGCCGGGTAAATACACATCAGAAACGGGAAAAGCAAAAACACACTCGCTTCCGAGCATGTTTTTGCTAGTTGCGCCCCGCTTCTCTATGCCTTTACGTCAGCTTTTCCAGTGAGGGCATTTTTCGCCGGGATAGCCAGAACGGAAAGTGTCGCCAACAGCGCAAAGGCTGCCAGGAAATACATTCCGCCTGAGGTGGAACCTGTTGCGTCTTTTATAAACCCAACAGCGTACGGCCCAAAGAAACCGCCCAAATTGCCAGTGGAATTGATGATGGCAATGCCTACAGCCGCCGTCCCCTCGCTCAAAAACATATTCGGCAGTGTCCAGAATGTGCCGACAAAGCAATAGATGCCCGCCGTGCTGACACAGATATAGAACAGCGACAGCCACAAGTCAGTGGTCATTGTCAAGGCAATCAGACCAAAGAATGCGATTGAAATCGGCAGTGCCACATGGTAACGCCGCTCCTGGGTTTTATCCGAATGTCTAGCCACCAATACCATGGCAATAACGCCGCAGAAATAGGGAATCATTGAGATAAGGCCGATCTGGGTGTTGGTAATGACTTGCGACAGCGCCCGCAGGAGCTGAGGCATCCACATGCCCAGTCCATACAGCGCGATAACGTAGCAAAGATAACAGAAGGCCAGATGCCAAATGCGGAATTGGCCAAATACAGCCCACTTATTGACCGGCATCTTGGCCGTTTTGGCGTCGTGTTCCTGTTTAAGTTCGGCTACCAGCCAGTCCCTTTCCTCTTGGTTTAGAAACTTAGCCTGTTCCGGCCGGTCAGTCATGACACCCAGGGTAACAACTCCCAGCACCACGGCAGGGATACCCTCTATAACAAAGAGCCACCGCCAGCCAGGCATACCGAACCACTGAACATTATCCATAATCCAGGTGGAAACGGGTCCGGCGACGATGTTGGCCAGCGCCATACCGCACATGAACACCGCCACCGTCTTACCCAAATGCCTGGCCGGGAACCAGAAGGTAAGATACAAAATCATACAGGGGTAAAATCCCGCCTCGGCGATGCCGAGCAAAAACCGCAAGATTCCCACGTGCATGGCCGTTTGGGCATAGCCTGTGAGAATAGTGACAATACCCCAACTGATGAGTATGCGGGCAATCCAGATCCGGGCGCCGACTTTGTGCATGATTACATTGCTGGGAACCTCAAAAAAGAAATACGCAATAAAAAAGATTCCGGCGAGCATACCGAATGTACTGGCACTAATCCCCAGGGCTTTGTTCATTTCGAGGGCGGCAAAACCGATGTTCACCCGATCCAGCATTGCGACGATGTAAAGAAGCATAATATAAGGCACAAGTCTCCACCGCAGCTTACTCATTAATTTTTCTTCATTAAATGTTGGATTTCCCATTGCCTGACCTCCTCTTATTGAATTATTTGACGATACTTACATTTCAGACAATTATCGGCCGACATCTCCCTCCCTTATTTGCCCTCACCAGCCAGCGCTCACTTTCCTCCCTGCATCAAACTGCAAAGTTCTCCTTGCAAAAGACATTCGTCCCTTCTGTTGGAACTTCTGATTTCTTTCCCTATAACCTCCGAGGATTTTTGCTGACCCCTTGAGTTTTTTTGCGTACTTTTTGCCGGTCTGGAAAAAAAGATGCTTGGGTGGCAACTGCATCTTTCTTCCCAGGCATTACCTGTGGCACAAAAGGACCTGATAATCGGTGGGTTCGTATACCAGCTATCTTTTAAAAACCGCCCCAGCCATCGCCGACGTCACAAGGCGAGCGTATCTGTCAAGGTAACTGCCGGGTCTGACATGGTCCTGTTTGGGTTTCACCCAGTCTTGCTTTCTTCTTGTCATCTCTTCGCTGCTCACTTGCAATTCAACGGTACCGGCAGGAATGTCAATCTCAATGATGTCGCCTTCTTTAACAAGAGCGATTGGCCCCCCTTCAGCCGCCTCTGGAGAAATATGCCCGATTGCAGCCCCGGCTGTTGCGCCGGAAAACCTGCCATCAGTGATAAGGGCCACATCCTTGCCAAGCCCCATCCCGACAATGGCGGCGGTGGGAGTCAGCATCTCGCGCATTCCCGGACCGCCCTTAGGACCTTCATATCTGACGACAACAACGTCACCTGGATTGATCTTTCCGCCATAAATAGCCGCAACCGCCGGTTCTTCCTGATTGAACACTCGGGCCGGTCCCTTATGAAGCAGCATCTCTTTCGCAACTGCGGCGCTCTTGCAGATGGCGCCTTCTGGGGCAAGATTACCGTATAGTATCTGCAGCCCCCCCTGTGCCGAATAGGGCTCCGCCATCGGCCTGATGACTTTCTTATCGATCACCCGGGCGTCTTTTATGTTTTCCCCTATGGTCTTGCCTGTAACTGTCATCGCGTTTTTGTGTAAAAACCCATGTTCAGCGAGCTGGTTCATCAGGGCAATGATTCCGCCTGCCCGATGCACATCGGCAGGGTAATGCCCCCCGGCTGCGGGTCTCATTTTTACAAGATGCGGATTTGTCTGAGCCTTCTTGGCGAAAGTATTGATATCGAATTCGATCCCTGCTTCGTTGGCAAGGGCCGTCAAATGCAGCACCGTGTTGGTCGAACCGCCGATGGCAAGATCAACTGCGATGGCATTTTCGATAGCTTCCAGCGTGATAATGCTGGAAGGGAGAATATTCTTTTGGTACAACTCCATGATTTTCATGCCTGTTTCTTTTGCCAAAGCCAGCCTTCTTCCCGAGGCTGCCGGAACAGCACTGCCGGGCAAGACCATCCCCAGAGCCTCAGCCAAAAAGTTCATCGAGTTTGCCGTTCCCAGCAAATTGCAAGCTCCACAGCCCGGCAAGGCGTCCCGCTCTCTTCTCCCCAGCTCTTCAAGGGTGATAACCCCTCTGGCGACGTCGCCCTGGGCGGCCATCAGGTCAGTGTAGCCGATTTCTTCTCCGTCCACACAGCCTGTCGCCATCGGTCCGCCGCTAATCATAATGGCAGGGATATTCAGCCGTACCGCCGCCATCAGTAAACCTGGCGTTATTTTGTCACAATTCGTAACAAGAACCATGGCGTCATATTGATGCGCATTGACCATACATTCCACCGAATCGCAAATCAGCTCACGGCTGGCCAGAGGATAATGCATACCGTAATTCCCCTGAGCGATTCCATCGCAGATGCCTATTGTCGGGAACTCGATAGGTGTGCCTCCAGCCGCTATAACCCCTTCTCTAGCAGCTTTAGCGATGCTGTCAAGATGCATATGCCCCGGCATGGTCTCATTTTGCGTATTTACGATTGCCACCAGCGGTTTTTCCAAGTCTTGAGGCAGAAAACCCATAGAATAATAAAGTGCCCTATGGGTCGCTCTTTCCAGCCCTTTCGTCGTTATATGGCTCCGCATTGTTTTCATCCTGTCAACCCCTCATCAATTTATCGTCGACGTGATTCGCACCTGTGCCTGTTTTGATTCCCGTTCAGTCCCAAAAACAAAATACTGTCTCGAATAACTTCTATTCGAGACAGTATTTGACAAAACAGTGAGCCCACCTTCGCACATATTTGTCTTCCCTATTTAGATTTCTTGTCAGCTTTGACATCAGGGAACCACCATCTGTCCTGACTATATTAGATTGCCGCCTGAATCAAACCGCATCGCCATCGGCGTGTCCAGTATTTCTATAGTGGGAATGGCCTTGGCATCAGGTAACAGTGTTTCGGAAATTTCAATCTCACCAAGCTCCAGAGTGTTCTTGATCCTGACAACTTTATGGTGTCCGGGTTCGACCAAGACACAGGTCTTTAATGCAACCCCGATGGCCTCCCGGTCATTTTCCAGCGTCATCGGCACTTTTACTGTTCCAAGCACTATCTTTGATGTGAAGGCGTTCATATACCCTTTCATGGAGTCGATCTTTGAAACAAGAC
>Ga0316232_1003361_pt1 | contig 14951 bp, 13 predicted proteins | sample TBHtaG_FD_206006 | JGI IMG/M metagenome (GOLD analysis project Ga0316232, IMG submission 206006) | Freshwater microbial communities from Trout Bog Lake, Wisconsin, USA - TBH18025_13 | ecosystem: Environmental > Aquatic > Freshwater > Lake > Hypolimnion/Profundal zone | place: USA: Wisconsin... | reverse complement strand
CTACCCTAATAAAACCAAAATCATCAGTGTGACTGGAGCCGGGTGTGAGCTGGACTGCGCCCATTGCGGCGGCCACTACCTGAAACATATGACGCCGCTGGCTGAGGTGAGCGGCGCCACAGAACTGGGCAGAAGCTGCCTGATCAGCGGCGGCTGCACCGCGGCAGGCAAGGTTCCTGTCAGCGAGCATCTTCCCGCCCTGTCCGCCCTGAAGGGAGCGCGGCGGTTTAACCTTCATGTCGGACTTGTGGATGATGAGGAAATTGGCGGCCTTGCCGAAATCGCTGATCAGATTTCCTTCGACTTTGTCGGGGACGACGCCACCATCCGGGAGGTGTTCGGCCTTGACCGCACGGTGGAGGACTATGTCCGCTGCTACAGCAAAATGAAGACTGTCAGCCGGGTGATGCCCCATATCTGCATCGGCCTGCACGGCGGCGAGATCAGGGGCGAATACCGGGCGCTGGAACTGTTGCAGCAGCTGGGAACCGACGGGCTGACTTTCATTATTTTCACCCCGACCCGGGGCACCCGTTTCGCTCAGTGTCAACCACCGGCGATGGCCGAGGTGGTCAAGCTGTTGGTCGAGGCCCGGTTGCGCTTTCCCACCATTCCGATTCATCTTGGCTGTATGCGGCCTGGCGGCCGTTACCGCAGCGAAATCGACCAGTGGGCGGTGCGCGCGGGTGTGAATACTATCGTCAATCCGGTGCCTGACGCGGTACGGCTGGCGGAAAAACTCGGACTGACGGTTGTTCGCGGTGAGGAGTGCTGCGCGTTATGAGTATCTGGAAATTGTCTGCCGGTACCGCCGGGGTTATCGGCAGAATAAAGGTAAAGAATGAAGCACCGCCTACCACCGCCTATGTGATGATCGGCGAAAAGTGCCGCAACAACTGCCGGTTCTGCGCCCAGTCCCGCGGCAGTCAGGCCAAATCCAGCCTGCTGTCCCGGGTTACCTGGCCCGAAGTCCCGGCTGCTGAGGCGGTGGCCGGAATCACCGACGCCCACAGCGCCGGGCGTCTGAAAAGAGCCTGTTTTCAGGTGGTGGACGATGGCGCCGCCTGGCCGGCGACCATCAGCGCCGTGGAGCAAATCAAGGCAGGGAGTTCTGTTCCTGTATGCGTGTCCAGCCATATTACCACTGTCGAGCAGGCCAGGGAGCTGATTGCCGCCGGGGCGGAGCGGATATGCATTGCGCTGGACGCCGCCACCCCTAAAGTTTACGGCCTGGCCAAAGAGGGAGACTGGCAGGCCAGACGGTTGCTGCTGACCGACTGTGCCAGAGCTTTGCCGGGAAGGGTTACCACTCATCTTATTGTCGGCCTGGGTGAAACCGAAGCAGAGATGGTCGATTGCCTGGCTGGCTGTATCGAGGATGGTATAACCGTGGGGCTGTTTGCCTTTACTCCCATCCGGGGCACCGCCTGGGCGGAGCGGCAACCGCCGCGGCTTGATCACTACCGCCGCATCCAGGTGGCGCATTACTTATTGCAAAACAAGTTTGACCGGTCGGTGATCCGCGAGAGCCAAGGCCGGATTATCGGGTTTGATGTGCCTGATCTGCCAGGACTACTGACCGGCGGCAGGGCTTTTCAGACCAGCGGCTGTCCTGACTGTAACCGGCCCTATTATAACGAGCGTCCCGGCGGGGTGATGTACAACTATCCGCGGCCGCTGACCGCGGCGGAAGCCGGACGGGCGCTGGAGGAATGTCGGCTGACGGAGGTGGCGGGCGATGAAATGGCGGGTGGTTGACAGCGGCCTTGGCAGCGCCGCCGCCAACATGGCAATCGATGAAGCGATACTGACTGCTCACGCCGCAGGGGAAGTGCCTCCTACCCTGAGGTTCTACGGCTGGCAGCCGGCGGCGGTGAGCCTGGGCTACTTCCAGCGTGCGGCTGAGGAGATCAATCTGGCGGAGTGCCGGGCCCGCGGGTTCGACATTGTGCGACGGCTCACCGGCGGCCGGGCGGTGCTCCATGACGCCGAACTGACCTATAGCCTTGTCGTCAGGGAAGACTATCCGGCCATTCCGCAGACCATTACCGCTTCCTACTGCTATTTCAGCGGTGGTCTGCTGGCCGGTCTCCGGCAGCTGGGACTGGATGCCAGGATGAGCATACCGCGGGCCGCGTACGGGCAAAGTAAAAAACAGCCTGCCTCGGCAGCCTGCTTTGACGCTCCGTCCCACTACGAGATCACCGTGGAGGGCCGCAAACTGGTCGGCAGTGCCCAGGTGCGCAAGAACGGGGTTATCCTGCAGCATGGATCGGTGTTGCTGCGTTTTTCGGCCGAAGATGTCGCAGCTGTTCTGCGTCTGCCTTCGCCCGAGATGCGCGGCCCGCTGGCGGAAATGCTGCGGCGCCGAGCGACCTCGGTGGAGGAGGCGTTGGGACGGCGAGTTGAGTGGCAGGAGGTATGCGGCGTAATGGCCCAGGCATTCGGGCCGGCCCTGGGAGTGGAATTCGAAACCGCCGGACTCACCGATGGAGAGGCGGCTTTGAGCGAACAGCTGGCTGCGAACAAGTACAGCCAGGACAGCTGGAATCTGCTGCGCTGACGCGGCTGGGGAGGATGGTTTTTTTGGAATATGATGTGGCGGTAATCGGGGGCGGGCCCGGCGGGTATGTGGCTGCCATCAGGGCAGCCCAGCTGGGAGCGAAGGTTCTGTTGGTGGAGAAAGACAAGCTGGGCGGAGTTTGCTTGAATCGCGGCTGTATTCCCACCAAAACGCTGCTGAAAAGCGCCGAGAAATGGCAGGATATCAAACACTGCTCCGATTTTGGCCTGCAGGCCGGCAATATCGGCTTCGACTTTGCGGCGGTAATGGCCAGGAAGGATCAGGTGGTATCTCAGCTTCAGGCCGGCGTAGCCCAGCTGGTGAAAAGCAATGATATTGAAACAGTTTATGGCCAGGCGGTCCTGGATGGGAAAAACACGATAAAGGTAACTAAAGGCGGCGAAACGATTACTTATCAGGCTCGCAAAATCATTCTGGCCACAGGGTCGACGCCGTTTCGGCTGCCGGTGCCTGGCGGCGATTTGCCGGGAGTGATCGATAGCGACCGGCTGCTGGCGCTGACCAGCGTTCCCCGCAGTATGGTGGTGATTGGCGCCGGGGCGGTGGGTATCGAGTTTGCCGCCATTTTTCAGGCCTTCGGCTGCGAGGTGACGGTGGTGGAAATGCTGCCGGCGATTTTGCCTAATATCGATATTGACCTTGTCAAACGGATGGGCCTCCTGCTGCGCAAGCAGGGCATAAAAATGCTTGCAGGCACCAAGGTGACCGCCATCCGTGCTGAAGCTGAAGGACTGATTGTCTCCGTGGAAAACGACAAGGGAACCCAGGAGCTTCAGGCCGAAAAGGTGCTGGTGGCCACCGGAAGGCAACCGGCGGTAGAGGGCCTGGGCCTGGAATCGGCCTCTGTCGGGTATAGCCGCAAAGGCATTACCGTCAATACTAACATGGAAACCACCACCGAGGGCGTTTATGCCGTCGGCGACCTTACAGGCGGCTTAATGTGGGCTCACACCGCTTCGGCTGCCGGCATTGTGGCTGCGGAAAATGCCCTGGGCGGGCAGGTGGTGATGGACTATGCCGCGGTACCGGGCTGTATCTTTACTTCTCCGGAAATCGCGGTTGTCGGCTTTACAGAGCAGGAAGCCAGGACCGCAGGGCGGGAGATCAAAGTCAGCAGGTTCAACTTTGCCGCCAACGGCAAGGCGGTTTCCATGGGTGAAGCCGACGGGCTGGTCAAGATCGTCGCCGATGCCGCCAGCGGCAAGCTGCTGGGAATGCATATTTTAGGGCCCCATGCCAGCGACCTGATTATGGAGGGGGCCATCGCCATGAAGAATGGGCTGACGGCGCGGGATATCGCCCACACCATCCACCCTCATCCCAGTCTGTCGGAGACGGTGATGGAGAGCGCCCACGGGATCGACGGCGAGATCATTCACCAGGTGCGGATCAAGGGCCACAGGTGAATGGCGAGCCGGTGACGAAATAAGTAGTAGCGGATAAGAAAAACGGAGGGAATTGCATGGGTCCACTGGATTTTATTTATAAGCGCCACAGTGTGCGCAGTTTCAATGATGAGCCGGTGCCTGTCGAACATCTCCGGGAGATCATCAAAGCAGCCACTTACGCGCCATCAGGCAAGAACGCCCAGAACTGGCATTTCGTTGTTGTTGTCGACAAGGCGAAAATCATTGAAATTGCCCGGATTATAGAACAGAAAAATGAAAGGCTGGCGGCATTTTTGGACGCTGGGGAACAAAAAGCTTTCAGAGGCCTGGTCAACTATCACACTGTCTTCAAGGGAGCTCCCACGCTGGTGCTGGCGTATGCCGGACCCTACGCAACGGTGGCTAAACAGCTGTCCGCGGCAAAGCTGATGCCGCCTGAAGAAATCGCCAAATACGCCAGGCCCAACCCTGAGATTCAGAATATCGCCGCCGCAATGGAGAATCTGCATCTGGCCGCCGCCAGTCTGGGTTATGGAAGCTGCTGGATGACCGGGCCAACGTATGCCGCTGATGAAATTACTGAATACATAGGTTTTACAGCCAAGGAAGGCTATTACTTGGCTGCCATCACCCCCATCGGCGTTCCTGCCGGCGGCGCGTGGTCCTACCCGCCCCGGAAGCCGCTGGATGAGATCATGACGATTGTCGGATAGCTGAAATCAGTGTGGTGTGAACTGTCTTTTGGCCGGCTAGTCTTGAGATGACGCCGGTCTTTGTTTTATTGAACTTGGCCTGATGGCTATATTTCTGTATAATAGTTTTCATAGCGATAATGGAATTTGGTGATCGAAATGGTATTTCTGCACGCCCTTCAAGGAGTATTCACGATCGTGATTATGGTCTCTTTGGGATACTTCCTTACTACAAGAGGCTGGTTCAACGAGGCCAACTCACAGCTTTTACCCAAGCTGGTCAATTATGTTTCCCTGCCGGCATACATGCTTTGGAACCTGATGAGCACCTTCGACAAAAGCACCCTGGAACATATGATCTACGGGCTGGCTGTGCCGCTGTTATCCATGTCTCTTTGCTTTGCCATTGCCTTTGCGGTTTCGTTGCTGATTGGGGTAGCTCCCAACCACAGGGGCACTTTTCAGACGGTTTTCTGCTGCTCAAGCTCTGTTTTTGTCGGCCTGCCGGTCAATCTGGCGCTGTTTGGTGAAACCAGCGTCCCCTATGTGCTGCTGTATTTTTTGGCCAACGCCCTCTTCTTCTGGACCATCGCTAATTATTGCATCAGCAGAGACGGAAAAGGAACTTCACCGAAAATTGTAAGTGTCCAAACCCTGAAAAACATATTTTCGCCGCCGCTGATAGGGTTCGCCGCGGCGATGGCGCTGATTGTGCTGGGGATTCATCTGCCTGATTTTATCCTCAATACCGCCAAATATTTGGGAGGCATGACCATTCCCCTGTCGATGATTTTTATCGGAGTCGTCGTGTGTGGCGTGAAGCTCAGGAATCTGAAGCTGACGAAAGATATCGTGGCAGCCCTGATAGGGCGGTTCATCGTGTCCCCAATGGCGGTCCTGGCTGTTGTGTACTTCATCCCCATCCCGCTGCTGATGAAAAAGGTTTTCGTCATTCAGGCGGCGCTGCCGGCTATAACGCAGACCACCATCATGGCCAGAGTGTATGAAGCCGACACCGAATACGCCGCCGTGCTGGTATCCTTGACAACCATTCTGGCCATGATCGCCATCCCGGTTTATATGGTCATCATCTAAAACGACACCTGGAGTCACTTGCAAAAAAAACGAGGCTTGCCGGCACTTGTGCCGATGAGGCCTTTTTATTTGGCAGCGGTTCAAAGGGGCGAGGATCGCCACCAGAATGGGGCTTTTGCTGTCAGGCGGCAAATCTGCTTGCTTAACGAAATTGGTAATAGTACAATTAATGGTAATCAGCTAGATGTTTCAGCCATGGATAAGGGAGTCGATATGAAATCAAGGAGGGATATTGTTGAAGGTAGTAAAAAGTTGGCGGATTCATGTTTTTGCACTTGTAATCGTGGTTATCAGCGAATTCATCGGTACAAAAAGGGTGATTGTAGGTCCTGGGGTTCTCCTTTTTCTGCCGATGCTGTACGCAATGGTCATCGGAGCGGTTATCAGCTGGCCGCGGCTGAAGGTTCTGAAAGTGCCTGAAATGGGCGCCGCTTCTTCGGTGCTCAGTCTGTTGACCTTCATGCTTATTGCCAAGCTGGGAGTTATGATCGGCCCTTCCATCGGCAAGCTTGCTGATTCGGGGGCGGCATTATCGCTGCAGGAACTGGGGCATTTCTTCGGCACAGTGATAATGGGCTTGCCGATAGCGCTGCTCCTCGGACTTGGGCGCGAGAGTATCGGCGCAACCTATTCCATTGACCGGGAACCGAATATAGCCATCATCGCCGAACGATTCGGTCTGGACTCTCCGGAAGGCCGAGGCACCATGGGGGTATACATATGCGGTACTTTATTCGGGGCGGTATGGCTGGGATTATTCGCCGGCTATCTGGCGGCGCTCAACATCTTTCATCCGTATGCCCTGGCCATGGGCTGCGGTGTTGGTTCAGGCAGTATGATGGCTGCTTCGTCCGGGGCCATCAAGGCTGTCTTCCCTGAACTGGGAAATGACATTTTGGTGTACGCCGGTGCCAGCAATCTGCTGACAAGCACCGTCGGCGTCTATTTCTGCCTGTTTATATCGCTGCCGGCAACCGAATATCTCTATAAAAAGCTGTCGCCTATCATTGGTCGCGGCCCCGAGCATCGTCCGGCAGCAGGCAATGGGGAGGTGGCGAAATGAAAATGAAAGAAACCATTCTCATTCTGCTATTGGCGGGAGTCATGGCCATTATCGGCAATACCATGAGCTACAACATGCCGGCCGGTGAAGCGGCCATCGGCTATGTGATCATGGTCGCAATTGCTGTTGTCGGCATGGTGGTGGCCCGGTTGTTCCCGATCAAACTGCCGATGGTTTTTTGGATATCGATTATCGCCGTTATTTCAACCACACCGATTTCCCCTGTCGCCAAAATGATTTCCTATTATACCGGAAAGGTCGATTTTCTGGCGCTGACTACGCCGATTCTGGCTTATGCGGGGCTTTCGGTAGGCAAGGATCTGGCGTCGTTCCAAAAGATCTCCTGGCGAATTGTGGTGGTTGCGATCTGCGTCTACACAGGTACATTCCTGTTCGCGACCATGATTGCTCAAGTTATGCTGAAGTTCGAAGGCATAATCTAATAAAAAGGCAGGCTGTTGAAAAACTTCGCCTAGCTTCGCACCCGCAAGGGGCAGGCCGCATTTCTAAGCGCTGAAGCGCAAGAACTGCGCACTTGCTCCTCAGAGCGTTTGCTTGCGTACCGCCGTACGCGGCGCGGCGCGCTCTTCCGGTGCGCTTTGCTATGCTCGCTTTTGAACAGCCTGGGGCTTGTCAACACAAAGAGGGCTGGAAGTTTTAATTCCGGCCCTCTTTTTTGTGAGAAATCAATATGAAAACAGTTTTAAATTTTTTTAGGGTTTTTGGCCGATGTTTTCCATGAATTGAAGGTAGGCATTCTTGGTCATTTGGGGCTGGAAAGCGGCCAGAATTTCCTCGGCTGTGGCAGCGCCGTCAGCCAGCAGATCAATCACTGTCATTGCCATGATCTGGGCTGAGACGATATAGGCCATTTCCTGGTCGACCACCTTGAAATCGCGGGTGTGGGCCTGGCCGGAGACCCCGCCGACCCAGGGGTGAATGACTGGCATGATATGGGCCAGATCACCCATGTCGGTGCTGCCGGCCTGATGGTCAAGCCTTTCAACCGATTCAGGACCAAGCCGGGTCTCGGCGTTGGCGGCAAACAGGCTGGACATAGCGGGGTCGTTGATCAGCGGCAGATAGCCCGCCAGATCGGTTATTTCCACCGTGGCCCCGATGGCGTCCGCACCGGCTTTGAGAGCGCGGTCGACCTTCTTGTTGGCGTCAAGGATAGCTTCCAGGGTCCGGCCCCGGACATAGCTTTCCATTCTTACGTCTGAGGGGATGACGTTTACAAGGTCCCCGCCTTTGGTGATGATGGGATGGAACCGGACATAGTCTTCATCCCGGAAGGTCTCGCGCTGGGCGTGCACGGCCATGATGGCCAGGAGGGCGGCGTTGAGGGCGTTGACGCCTTGGTGGGGCGCCCCGGCGGCGTGCGCTTCCTGCCCGATAAAACGGGCCATTTTCCCGATGAAGCCGTTGCTGGTGCCGCCGACTTTTATCGTTCGCCGGGTTTGGCCGTCGGTATTCAGGTGGATCATCATCGCCATGTCGACATCGTCAAAGTCCCCGCGGCGGATCAATTCCGGTTTGCCGCCCAAATAGGTGATTTTCCCTTCGCTGCGGAGCCTGTTGCGGTATTCCATCTCGACGTATTCTTCCGCCGGTACGGCGAATAATACAACATTGCCGGCCAGATGGTTCACGACTCCTGACTCGGCCAACCCGATCCCGCAGCCGACCATCGCCGCAATCTGGGCGAAATGACCGCAGGCATGAGCGGCCCCGGTCAGCGGGTCGGCCAACGGGTGCTCGTAACAGGTGACAGCGTCGAGTTCGCCCAGTACGGCGACGGTCCGGCGAGGCTGGCCGCCTTTCAGGCGCCCTTTTACGCCGGTAATGGCATGTCCGGTGGTGTAGGGAATGGCATGGCGCTGCAGCGCCGCAGCCACTTTTTCGGCGGTCTTGGTTTCCTTAAACCCGAGCTCCGGCTCGCGCAAGATGGTTTCGCCCAGAGTTATTATCTCCTCGGCGTTGGCCTGGATTGCCGCACAGGCCTGATGTTTGAGAGTTTTTTTGTCCAGAAGGCTCATCTCCTTAATGTTGGGGCGAAGTATGGTCGCGTGATTTTAGTTATTATTAGACCCATTCGCAGCAGGGGAAAATATTCCTGCAAGCGCCGACGCCATAGTTATTAAGTTATAACAACCAGCTGTAAAAGTTTAGCTCCGGTCCTTTGGCAATAGAGGTTTTTCCCGGAAGTTAAACGAATGTCAGCTAAGCTGGAAGAATGTTTAACAAGTCTGGATATAATAAAAACTCAAAAGGGTAAGGGGTGTGTCTATGTCTTTGGTGGCGTTGTTTATTATCGTTAATCTGTTCTATTTTTTTACTGAGATGCCGGTACTGGCCTTCGGGTTTACCGATTGGTCCAATCCCTTGATTTTATGGGGAATGTTTTTCATCTGGTACGCGGTCAGGTCCATGGCGCGGCTGGGGAGCAGCGCCTTTGGCAATACGGTTTGGGGGGCGCTTCTCAACAAATTTTTCGGGGTTATGCCTGAAGAGGAGTCGAAGGTCGTCAACGTCTCTCCCCATCAGTCTATCGCCAAATTCAAACGCATTGCCTTCGTCGGCCTGGCGCTGATGGCGGTGGGGCTGCTGAATTCGAGTATTCTGCCCTTTCTGACCAGCAACACGCTGTTTTTCAACCAATCCTACCGCGGCTTGATCGGCGACGTGCCGGAAAGCTCGTTTACGGCCGATGTTGAACCGATAAACCTGTCGCAAATCAGGATTATCGACCTGGAAACAGCCCTCAAGCTTGCCGACAAAAAGATCGGGGAGGTTCCGGCGCTGGGCAGTGCAACCCGTTTGGGGGACATGACTCTCCAGAAGGTGCAGGATAAATTGTTCTATGTGGCGCCGCTGGAGCACCGCGGCTTCTTTCAGTGGCTGACCAACCGTTCCCAGGGCAGCAAAGGCTATATTATGGTATCAGCGACAAATCCTCAAGATGTCAGGCTGATCCAGAGCATCAACGGTCGTGATGTGTTTTTGAAGTACCAGACCAACGGATTTTTGTTTGATTACCTGCCAAGGTACTTGTACTTTCATGGCTACATCAACATTGGTATTACCGATTTTTCCTTTGAAGTGGATGACGATTTGAATCCCTACTGGGTGGTTACGTTATATAAAAACAAAATCGGTTACCGCGGGTCGGACGCGGTGGGAGCGGTGCTGGTTAACGCCCAGACCGGTGAAATCACCAAATATGCTATGAACGATGTTCCGGCCTGGGTTGACCGCATTCAGCCGGAGGCGTTCATTTTCAGGCAGATTCGGGACTGGGGCGAGTATATCAACGGGTTCTGGAACTCTATTTTTGCCAAAACAGGCACCCTGAAGCCAACAGGCGATCATTTGAATCTGATCTACGGCAACGACAATAACATCTATTGGTACACAGGCATTACGTCGTCAGGACGGGACGAGAGTACGGTCGGTTTTATTCTGGTCAATTCGCGCAACAAGGACGCCAAATGGTATAAAGTCGCCGGTGCTACCGAGGATGCCGCCAAAAAATCAGCTGAAGGTCAAGTGCAGGAAAAGTCGTATCGCGCCGGCTATCCGGTGCTATACAACATCAACGGCGTGGCGACCTACATCGCCCCTCTCAAGGATAAAGAGGGCCTGCTGAAGCTAGTTTCGTTCATCTCGGTGGAAAACTACAATATCGTCGGAGTCGGCCCTGATATTGAAAGCGCTCTGAGGGCCTATCAACAGAATCTTGTGGGCAGGGGGAACTCCTTTGTACCCAGCAATGACACTAAACAAGTACATCTGCAAGGGACGGTAAACCGGGTTTCCCAGGTGGTAAAGGGCGGAGAATCGTATTTCTACTTCACTCTTGAAAATGACCCCAGGATCTTTATCGGCACTGTCAATACGTCGCCGAAAGTTCCTCTTGTCAGGCTGGGAGACGCGGTGGTGGTCACCATCAACGACAGCAAGGAATCGCCGCTGAATATCCTAAAATTTGAGGCTGCCGGATACTAGCCGGATCCTGATGGCCAAGGAAGATATGAGTGATGAAATGGCCTGGCCGGAGAAGGCAAATTTCTCCTGGCTTGGCCATTTCTATTGACTTCAGGCATGGCAAATAGTACCATAATAATAAAACAACAGCACTTGGATACGCAGATGCGAATAAAAGAAAGGTGGCGAAAGCATGATGGGAGAATCCGGAATGAATCGGAGACAGTTTTTATGGACCATCGGCAGCTTGTCGGCAATGGCTGCAATGGGAGGAGTAAACTTATTTGATGCTGACAAAAGTGTGTTTGCAGGCCCGAAGAACGCCGTAGTAAGCGCGGGCTGGATGCCGAAGGACGACGCCTCATTCGCAGTGTTTAAAAGCATGATCGAAAAAGCAACCGACTTTTCCTGGCTGAAACAAGGCGACAGCGTTTTTGTCAAACTTGCTTTGAATTCCGGCAATCCAAACCCGGCGACCAGCGATCCCTGGTCCTTGGATTGTTTACTCAAGGTTCTGAAGACTCAGGGAGCCGGTAAAATCTATGTTGGTGACCAATCGGGCGTCCGCAATGTTTACTGGACGGCGGCAGGTCAGCAGCGGGGCTCGTCACGGGCTTTTGCCAAATCAGCGGGGCTGATGGATGTCATCGAGGATAACGGAGCCCTGCCGGTGTTTTTCGAAGAACGGGGCTACGACTCCTATATCGAGACCTTCCCGGTGGGTGAGCATCATTGGAAAAACCCGCTGCGTATTACCTCGTTCGTCAATGAAGTGGACCATATCGTCTACTTGCCGCGGCTAGGATCGCACGGATTTGCCGACCTGACCTCGGGTATGAAAATCGGCGTCGGTTTCCTGCGGGAAGACAGCCGCCGTGAGTTCCATCAAGGCGGGGCCAATTATTACGCAATGTATGAAGAAATCAATGAGGTCCCGGAAATCAAATCCAAGCTGAGGCTGATCGTGTCGGCCGGCCGTAAGGTAATGACGCTGATCGGGCCGGACGCCGGCTATATTCTCGAGCCTTATTCGGCTCCGGTGTTTGCCTCGGAAAACCTGTTGGCTCACGAAATTTTTGCTTACGCCTATCTGCAGTATTGCCGTGAGTATCTGACGCCGAAAGACGCGTCTGATCCGGTGATTGGCGGTAATCTGTGGGACATCCAGAAGATGCGGACCGTCAGGAACCGGGCTTTCCTGAAATATGTCTGGCAGCTTACTGACGACCAAGTACCGGAAATGCCTGTCTTCCAGCCCGGGGACATCTACAAGCATCCGGCTATCGTGAACTACATGCGTCTTAACCAAAAACAGAACCTGCAATTTTCGGTTGTGGAAGTCAACCAGAACAGCGACGCCATAGCCAAAAAGTATTTGCCAAGTCAGCTGAAAGTTTGACGGCTGTTGAAAAAGGCCAATCTGCGTCGTTGCTCCGGCAGAGCGCTTGCTTGCGTACCGCCTAGTACGCGGCGCGGCGCGCGCCTGGCATCTCGACCTTTTTGAACAACCTAGAGTAGTGGTTCACAGCATGAGAAAAGGCCTGATCCTTTGGGGATCAGGCCTTTTGGTTATTTCGATCAGGACTTTTTCGCTGGGATCCGTTCCTCGCAAGGCACCCCTGCTTGGCATTTGCCGCAGCCATAGCGCGGGGCGAAGCGGATTTTCACCCTGTCCACGTAGTCGGCGCAGATCGCGTTGTCCTTGCCGGTTACTTCAATTGCCTGGGGCGGGCAGCGCAGGATACAGGCGCCGCATTTGCTGCAGTTCTCTTCCTGTTCGGTGTAGTAGCGGGGTGTGGGCTCCAAACCGGCGTCGACGATTACGCTGCCGACCCGGCCCGCCGATCCAGCCTTGGTTATCAGCGAGCGGCTCAGAGAGAAGGTTCCCAGACCGGCGACGAAAGCCACATGCCGCTCTGACCAGTTGCTTCTGCGGCTGACGACTTTGAGCCGCGGGTCTAACGCCGGAGCTACGGCCTGGTAGCCGGCGGCGGTGAAATAGTCGACCAGGAATTTGTGCATTGCCTGGTTGAACTTTTCGCCTTCAATCCGGCCATACAGCCATTCGACAGAAGGCAAGCCAAGGGTGCGGTTGGCTTTGCGGACAGTCGGCGTGAACGGCAGGAAATAAGAAACAACGGCTTTGCTCCCGGGTAGCCATTCCTGCGGCGACATATGCTGCGGTCCAACCGCGTCCGCTTCTTTCAGCCGGTCGAAGAGAGGGTCGGTGGCGGCAGCCACGGCCACAAGCGGCGGATCATACAGCTGCAGGTTGTTCAACTCTGAGGCGATATTGAGGGGGTTATCCTTGAAAAAACGATTCATTGCCTGGACGATTTCTTCCAGAGTCACTATTTCCACCTCCACTTTTTTGCGGAAAGTTTTGCATAGATATTATTCGGAAGACCAGGAAGAAAATCCTACTGAAAAAGCCTTGCAAACCGAATAAAACGGAAGGAAAAAGATTGACTTGAAGGAATACTAGAAAAATACAGGAAATGCTTGGAGGTTCATTGCAGATGGAACTGCTCTATCACATGCCCACAAAAATCTATTTCGGGACCGAGTGTGTCGGCAAGAACAGCGGCGAATTCAGCCGCTGGGGCAAGCAGGCGCTCATTGTTACCGGGCGCAGGTCTGCCCAGGCCAGCGGCGCCCTGGGAGATATTCAAAAGGCACTGTCCCAGCAGGGTGTCGGCTGGACAGTCTTTGATCAGGTTGAGGAAAACCCGACTTTGGCAACTGCGGAAGCAGGCGGCCTACTGGCCCGGCAGGCGAAAGCCGATATGGTCATAGGTATCGGTGGCGGATCGCCGCTGGATGCTGCTAAAGCGGTGGCCGTTTTGGCGGTCAATGATATTTCCGCCGGCGGCCTGTTTGATGGAAACTTCGCTGTACGGCCTCTGCCGGTTCTTGCTGTGCCGATTACCGCAGGTACCGGCAGTGAGGTCACCCCGTATTCTGTTTTGGTTGACACCGAGCGTCAGAGCAAGAGAAGCTTCGGCCATCCCGACATCTTCCCTAAAGCGGCCTTTCTGGATGCCCGCTATACCAATTCGTTGCCCTGGCAGGTGACAATCAATACGGCGCTGGACGCTTTATCCCACTCTCTTGAGGGGTATGTGTCCATGAAGGCCAGCATTCTAAGCGACAGTCTTGCCCTGGAATCAATGCGGTGTTTCGGCAAAACCATCCCCTCCCTGACCAGTCGCTCCCTAGATCTGCAGGATCGGGAACAATTGCTGTATACTTCCATGCTGGGAGGTATGGTCATTGCCCAGACAGGCACGACAATGGTTCACTCGCTGGGCTATCCTTTGACCATTTTTCGCGACATCCCCCACGGACGCGCCAACGGAGTGCTTCTGGCGGAATATCTGCGGTTTATTCAGCCGGTCATTCCCGAAAAGGTGGAAAGTGTTCTCAGCGCCTTGGGACTGCAGACGATTGATGAATGCAAGACACTGTTCAGGGAGCTTCTGGGTGGTCCCGAAATATTGACTGCTAAAGAAATTGAGGAATTCACCCTGATCGCCATTCAGACGCCTAATATAGCCAATACCGCCAGGAAACCCAGCCTGGATGATCTGAGGCAAATATTCAGGGATTCGGTTTCTGTGAGCCCTGTCTGATGCTGGTGGCCTGCCGGAGCGGCAGCGGGTCGGCCTTTGGGCGGGTTGCAATACTTAATAAAGGAGGAGGAAGAGGTATGGTTGTGATCATCGGAAAATATCTCAAGTCGCTGGAGACAATCGACGCCCTGTTGATGGATCACCGGAAGTGGTTGGATGATGCTTTGAAGGCAGAAAAATTTGTCTGCGCCGGCGCACGGGATCAACGGATCGGCGGACTTATCGTCGCCAATCTGTCCCTGGATGAGGCCCGGGAGATTGTCAAAAAAGATCCGTTCTATATTAATGAAGCTGTGGAATATGAGTTCTTCAATTTTATGCCTGGCAAATATGATCCCCGGTTTGCCTGTTTTGTGAACAAGTAGCTTCGAAATAGTAAGGCCCTGCAGTCATAACGACTGCAGGGCCTTGTTCATGTACGCCCAGCATGGGCGTCATCTATAGGGTGAAAGTCCCGAACGGGGGCTGGCGAGCGCCTACCGTTAGTCAAGAGCAAGGGTGTCCGCCGCG
>Ga0316232_1003353_pt1 | contig 14983 bp, 18 predicted proteins | sample TBHtaG_FD_206006 | JGI IMG/M metagenome (GOLD analysis project Ga0316232, IMG submission 206006) | Freshwater microbial communities from Trout Bog Lake, Wisconsin, USA - TBH18025_13 | ecosystem: Environmental > Aquatic > Freshwater > Lake > Hypolimnion/Profundal zone | place: USA: Wisconsin... | reverse complement strand
GTCAAATCGATGCAATTCTTCCTCGAAATAGGCCCGGTTATAAACGCCTGTTAAGATATCATGCTTGCCCAAGTAGCGCAGCGACTCTTCCGCCCTTTTGCGTTCGATAGCCATCGCCACTTGATTGGAGACAAAGCTCAGGATGTTAAGGTCATGTTCCGTAAAACAACTGGGTCCATCACCATAACTTCGCATAGCCATGATACCGAAAACTTTGTTGTCAGCCGTCTTCAGCGGCACACCCAACCATTCTCTGGGAAGGGTTAGCGACGATGCGATCTCACCCCGCGCGGTCAGATCGGCAATTGTCTGCGCATTGGCCAATAGCGGCTTGCCGGTTCGGATTACATATTCCGAAAATCCACGCGCCAAGGGCCGGCTGCCAGGATTCTCGGCACCCTCATCGACAAAATAGGAATAGCGGATGACACTCGCTTTTTCGTCGTAGGTTGAAATAAGGAAGTTTTTGGCTGGAATCAGTTCACCGACGATGGCATGCACCGCTCGGTACAGATCTTCCAGGTTGTCCGATGAACTCGCTGTTTCTGAGATTAGATACAGGGCATTTTGCAGTTTCTCAGTCATTTTTTGTTCGGTTATGTCAACAATAACGCCGACCGTTCCGGCCAGGCTGCCCAGTCCATCGTAAACAGGAGCTTTGTTGGTAAATACATGACGCAAAACTCCCTTGCTGTCCGCGATTTGATATTCATATTTCTCAACAGCAAAGTTTTGCGCGATGGAAGCATCGGTATCAGAAAATATTCTGGCGATCTCCGGAGAAAACAGACCGGAAGGATGCCTGCCGATAATACCATCCTTCGATAGCTGGACAAATTCTTCAAAAGCGCGGTTGCAGCTAAGATATATCCCTGCATTATCTTTGCAGAAAATGGGATTAGGAATCGCCTCCATCAGTTGCTGAAAGAAGGTGAGGGTTTTCCGCTCTCCGACCTGCTGAATCCCCATATCGGCCAAGACGTTTGCGAAGCCAACAAACAATTTGATTATTTTCCCGATCTTCTCTTCTTCTATGATGGGTATCTTGTGCAGTGCCTTTATATATAATTCCTCGTCAAAGCCATAAGTTTGGGCCTGAGCCCGAAAAAATTCTTCGTCAGGGGGCTCCAAGAGCAATTGCCCGACAATAAGCGTCGCCAGGTGCTGTCCCTCTACAATAATCGGACATGCGTAGTCGTATAGCCCGTTTAAACACTTATACCCGATATAAGGCCCCTCGTTAAGTCGGCTGTTAATCATTCTGCCGCTTTCCAGACATCTGGGCTCTGTTTGGGGACAGGCGCGATGAAAGTTTTGGCACATATCCGACCAACGCGGCGGGGCCAGAATTGTCAGGTCCGCGTCCACAATACTTGCATTGATTCCTGTCAGGTCGCAAAGACTGTCAAACAGTTCCTTGATTTTGGGAATATCCACGAGATCGGCAAAACGCAGTTTCAAAGCCATGTCATCCCTTTCAATTCCATAAAGGCCTGTACTTAGTAGTGTCAGTTAAAAACCAATTCTGCAATATTATATCAATTCCTGCAAAATTCGGAGATTCTAAACCAATTAACTCACCGTACTACAGGTCAAAAGAAAGCTTCCGGTTTATGATAAAATCTTTCACGCTCCTAAAATAATATATATTGTAATAACAATATATATTATTTTAGGGTGTTTCTGGTTTATTTGTCATCATCGTCATCCTCTGCCGGAAGAATGGCCTCCCTAGCCGGGGCCACTGGAGCTCAGTTTCTGAACAAAGAAAAAGCAGTCTCATGAGACTGCTTTACCGGATCCGCCCGAATGTCTTATTGGACTTCTCTTGTCCTTTTTATCAGCTCCTGAATGTCTTGGGGCTGGGCATCATATATCGGTTTTACGGCATCGACAAATGCTTGTTTTTGCTGCGGGGTCAACTCAGTAATAACACAGCCGGCTGCGATCACTTTATCTTTGGATGCTTTTACGGTTTTGGCCCACAATTCAAACTGCAAGACTTGCGCCTCTCGCACGGCTTGCTTAATGATCTCGATGTCTTCTGCAGAACATTTGGCTTCTATCGACTTCTTGCTGCCGACAATGAGGTCCGGATTACGAGTATGTTCGTCTTCAATAAAGTATTTCGCCAATTGATAATGATTGGTCTCATCATAGGTAGGATAGTTGTTTTCCGCTCCGTCCAAAGTGCCGTTTTTCAAGGCTGCATATGTGTCGCCATGCGGCATCGGGATGGCTTTTGCTCCCAATGTATTGATCATCGATACCATCAGATTATTTTGCAAAGTTCGTATTTTCATAGCTTTTAGATCACTCGGAGATTTTACCGGTTTATTGGTATAAAAATTCCTTGTACCTCCGTCAAACCAGCCAAAGCCGATGAAATCGCTTTTCTCGCAAGCTGCAAGCACGTCATTGCCTACCGGCCCGTTGACAACTTTCAGCATATGATCGGTATCTCTGAAAATATACGGCATTAAAAAGGCATTCAACGCAGGAACATATTTTGTCACAGGTCCGATGTTGATTCTGGTTAAATCAATTTCCCCGTCTTGTATTTTTTTGATTACCGCCGCTTCATCTCCAAGTACCATGCTGTGATACACTTCGATGCGAACTCTGCCCTCTGTTCTTTGTTCAACAAGTCTGGCAATCTCAAACGCGCCAACTGTAGTCGGATAATCCGCCTCATGGATTTCGGCCAGTCTTAAAACTACCGGTTCTTGTCCAAAAGCAACGCTACTGAAACCTGACAAAACAAATAATGAAAGCAACGAAATAAGCACTAACTTTTTCACTGTGTTTCTTCCCCTCCTGCTACTATTATTTTCTTTAAGACCTCTAATCCATATTAGCAGTCTCAATAATAAATTGTCAATTCTGAATACTTTTACCATTCGCTTCTCCAGGCCTGGCACAAGTGCGCCTTTCTTTTACCATCGTCTGCCCTAGAGGGGCTTTCGGGAAATTGCCTCTTCGAAAGCATCCTCTGCCTGGTCTTGTTCGTCGTGTTCGTCAATTGCTTCTGTCTCACAGGCCGCCGCCTCTTTCGCCCGGAACGATCCTCCCACCCATAAGAATAATCCCGCCCAGGTGACAATGCACATACCTTCCCAAAACCAGGCATAGCTGCTCCCCAGGCCCCAGACGATCATAATAATCGGTATAACCACGCACGCCGCCATCCAAAGACAGGTAATCCAGGCTCCGGCATCTTCGTGGTCCTTTATTCTTTCCATTATTGTAAACATGGATAAATCTCCTTTGTCTTAATGCTATTTACCAATTATTTCCATATTGCACTTTGTTAATCCTCTCTTTCTGCAGTCATTTTGCGTAAAATTTATCGTTACAGCCGTAAAGACATAGGAAAAGCCGGGGAGGCAATCCCGGCTTTTCTTCATAGGACATCGATCTAACGGCTATGTCTACCAGAAGGGCAGGCTATATTCTAGTTAGATCGAACCAGATTCTTCCTCACCGATGAAGAAGAACAACAGGAGTATAATGATGATAAAGATTACGAAGAAACCTCCGCCTCCACCACCACAGCCACCGAAACCACGACCCATTAGGTATCCCTCCTTACAGATGTAATGTTAGTTGCCAGGGTCACAGTATGTTATGCTGAAATGCCGATTTTGCCACTGCACTTCTTTTGTTCAGGTCACTTCTCTTTTCGCGGCACTATCGCCAGACCGGCAAAGAAAAATAGCCACTGTAACAATGGCTATTTGGCGCTATGGCGACTGACGGAAAATGTTATCCATTCTCGTGTCGCATCAAGGACAACCCCAGTTCGAATCTCTTACCTGGGGCGACATCCCTGCGGGCGGCAAGATCCCTGATTGGGAAAGCAACCGGACTGAGTGGGGTGACAATATGCCTGGGTGGGAAAACAAGAATATTGGGACGGAGGGCAGCTTGGAATACAGGACGGAACGCAGTTGGGAACGCAGGATGGAACACAGAAAGGGACGCAGGATGGGTTGCAGTTTGGATCACAGGTCTGCTGCCGTTCCTGCATCGAGTCCTCCCAGATCACGAATTCGGGGTTTTCCCAACCACGCCTTGTCAATTTCCGAGACATTTCTCTACCTCCTTAAAGTAAGTATTTGGGGTCATACGCTTAGTACATAATATGCCAACAGTAATAATCAGTTACAGTCATAGGGAAACCGGCAAGATAAAAAGGCCCGGCATTACGCCGGGCCTCAAGAGGTAGATGAGGTAAGCTATGTCTCGACTCGCTTCCTCGCTATATATTATGTTGATTAGGCGAAACATGTGATTACACTGCTCTGGCGCCTGTACCCGGAGGACTATACAGGCCTGATAGTCTTTTTATTTACAGGGTAAAAGGACTGTCAGCCGCCAGTTCTATTTCTCTTAGCACTCCTTTGGTGTAGCTGAATACCGGAATGCGCGGCAAGATGTAGCTTGACGAATTCGGAGTGCAAAGACCGATATTCGTCGAAAAGGCCATCAGGTACCTACCTTCATAAACGCTTTGGATCACCCGGTAGTCTAGATTCCCTCCCGGGTAAGCAAACGTGGTGACCGGGATTTTCAACATATCGGCCAACACCTTCTTTGATCGAAAAACCTCGTCGTGCAGGGTCGTATCATCAAGGGTCGGAAGCAGATGATGACTAAGGGTATGGGATCCGAACTCCATTCCGGTTTTAGCCATGGCTGACATCTGGACTGCCGACATATGGTCCGCGTTCCCCGATTCAGCGACAGTAACGAAGAAGACTGCCGTCATCCCGTACTTTATAAGAAGCGGAAACGCATTAGTATGTTGGTCAACAAAGCCGTCATCAAAGGTAATGACCACCGCCTTATCCGGAACAGCACCTTTTCCAGCAATATACCGCTGCAAAGTAGTGAGGTTGATGGTCTGATACCCGTTAGCCCTAAGTTGCTGCAGATCTCTTTCCAGCCGTTCGGGTGTCACACTATATATCGACGCGCCATAATCAACATGGTGATACAACAGCACAGGCACCCCAGCTGACGCGTGAGCGACTGCGGTTATGACAACCAGGCATATCAACAGAAAGAAAATACGCATATTGCCTCCTCCAGTCTTGTTTAGTATTGGCAAAACCATTTTTTCAATCCGGAGGGCAGTATATAGTTTTTCCTTTAACCCGCCCAGCAAAAGGCCGGGGAATTATCCCCGGTCTTTTGGGTGGGTCTGATGGTTGTGTGTCTACCAGTTGCGCGGACTAATTATTTATCAGCCAACGGTAACAGTTTCATCTTCAGCAAAGAAAAAGAATAGGATAATGATGATGATGAAAAAGAAGATAAAAAAGCCACCACCACTACCGCAATTACGTCCCATAAAAATACCTCCTTCTAGCTGCAGAATTCCGTACCTATAATATCATACGTCCGAGGTCCGTGATTTGACATAACATCAGGTTAAAGTTTTTATCCAGACAGCTCCCAGGTGTAGTCCTATGGCACTTTTAAGCGCGAGATATATCCAGACTGTCAGATAAATCAAAGCCACTACAAAGGCGATAAGAATAGCTAACCTTTTCATGCTGCGAGCCTGGACATACTCGCCCTTGCTACTCAGCGTGCACGCCAATAGCAAGCCAATAGCGACAATCAGGACAAATAAAGTGATCGCATAGCCGGGTCCCCCGGGCCAAAATGTGTCACCCAGAACCCTCAAAACTGACACTTCCCTCACCCCCGCATTTATTGATGCCTTCTGTTTATCGTGGACTTCTCTTTATAGAAGCTTATGCCAAGCTTGTCAAGTTATTCTGAGCCATACTCCGGTCCAAAAATAAAAAGCCTGCGGTGTAACCCGCGGGCTTCCCTGCTTATCAAACTACCAGCCCCAACCACCATGCCCCCAACCAGAACCCCAACCAGGACCCCAGCCGCCTCCCGCCATATATCCTAATCCGAGCCCAAGACCAAAACCGCCCAAGCCAAACCCAATGCGGCGCCAACCACCGCAATGCGGGCACCGGTACCACATCTTCCTCACCTCCATACGGTTTTTACTACATACTATGTAATATCCCCTGAAAGGGTGAAACCCGACGGTCTGCGCTATCATTGATCCAATCATTTACAGGCATGGCTTCGGGCTATTGTGAAAATAATATTTGTGTATCTATTATCAAAGGAGGAGATTTCATGATTTTCAAGGCCAACAGCAATGAATACCTCGCCAACGGTGTGATTATCAACCCAATCCCGCCCCATGCCGGTGAATCGGTAAAAATCACCTATAATGGTTTACTGCCGAAAAGCGGCGCGCCCGAAGTAGTCGCTCATGTGGGCTACGGCTTCGAATGGCAGCATTCCCATGATGTTCTGATGACTCGCACCCCAGCCGGCTTTGAAGCCACTGTGAAAGCCGCTAACCACGATACCCTGTGCCTCGCTTTTAAAGATACTGCAAATAACTGGGATAACAATTCGGGTCTGAACTACAATTTCAATATCTACCAATAAAAATAGTATCAGATCGTAGAGAAAACAAAGACCCGCAGATTGACCCGGAAAGGCGAATGCCAATCCGGGTCAATTTTTTGTACTGGTGCTGATTGCGCGTTCAGGTAAGCTAATGAGACGGCTTTTGGCATTATTTTGCTGAATACCTCGATCGACATGGCAATCGCTTGAATAATTATATATAATCTTTGGTAAGAAGAGTAAATTTCTGTAGCGGCATTCTGCCGATCGAAACAGCGGTAAGGGACGCCGGTGCGAAAATAATCGTTGAGGTGATTGGATGTTCAAGTGGAATTGGACCTATGGCTATCTGGCAGTGTTGAGCCTCTTTACCGCGCTGGTTTTCTGGCTGGCCACAAAGCTGGCTATAGTGCTTTTTATCGCGCTGTTACTAACGCTGCTGCTCCGGCCGTTAGCGGCTAAACTCCAGCAGCGTATTGGGCCTGGCTGGGCCTCGGTATTAACACTCACGCTCCTGTTAGTCTTTTTGTTCTGGTTTGCCAGCTGGGTTGTACAGTCTATTTTACCGAGTTTCGCTCAGTTTGCTGCCAGGCTTCCCCACTATATTAATCAGGCTACATTGAATATTGTTTTAGAACGCCTGAATTTGCCGCCTGAATTCAACGAATATGTGCACGGGGCGATTAATGAGGCCGCTGGATTTGTGCTGGAAGGGGTGAGGAACGCCGTCTACCCGCTGCTTCATGCTATGTCCGGAGCTGTCGAGCTGATTGCCGTCCCGTTTCTCGTTTTTTATTTTCTGAAAGATGGTGAAAAACTGGGTTGCGCTTTATTCAGTTTAGCTCCGGAATGTGAACAGGACCGACTCTGTAAAATCGGCAAAGAGGTTACTCTGGTGCTGAGCCGCTACATACGGGGACAGTTATCGGTTTGTCTGTTTTCAGGGATAGCAGGCCTTATTTTCTTCGTTGCAATGGGGCTCCCGTTCCCAGTTGTCTTTGCAGCCCTTGGTGCTTTCGCTGAGTTTATTCCGGTCGTGGGGCCGGTGGCTGTTGCAGCTTTAGCCACAAGTCTGGGACTTGTTCACTCCACGGCAGTTGCAATAAAAATTGTCATCTTCTATATTGTGATGCTGAAAGTTAACCACAATATCATCTCGCCAAAATTGATCGGACAGGCGGTTCACCTGCATCCTGTTGTCGTCATGATCGGCATACTGTTCTTCGGCCATATGTTTGGAGTGTTGGGTATGATCATGGCGGTTCCGACACTTGCCGTAATCAGAGTGATAACTGTTGAAATCCGTTCTGTAGTGTGTCCGTCTCAGAAGAGTATCTAGCCGGGAATCTGTAATCGACCAGCCGCCGCTGATGAAGAAAATCAATAGAACTCCCACTGCATGTCTTCTACCTTGATCTCTTCACTAGGTTCCGCTTGCCAGAAATACCGATGAACCCCGTTGTCATTCATTATATAGTAACGAGCTCTACCTTTATCGACAAGAATAAGACAACCGATAATACTGGTGTCAGCACTTTTCTTAACTTTGACAGCCAGAGGAAATCCATCAATTCTTGGCACTGTCACTATTTTCTCCTCCTAACAGAAAAACCTTCTGCAATTAGTTTATGTTCAGAGAGCTTTACATAAACATAGCAAAAAGAAGAACCCAGGCCCTTGCCTGGGTTCCTTGCCAGCGAATAATTGCCCATGGTATTCACAAACTAATACAGGAGGTGAATACTGTGCCAAAAAAAGGTAATAAAAAAGACATCCCCTTGCTGAACACGACCATCTCGGAAATGCCGGTAAACGACGTTCCAATAGATTATCTAACAAAAGGCAGACTGGATCCTCTTGCAAAACAGGACAAGAAACAACCCGGGCGAAAAAGCAAGTAATCTCAGCAATAATAACCGCCGGGACAGGCAAACATGCCTGCCTCATGTTCCTTACCTTACCTTACCTTACCTTGCCTTACCTTGCCTTACCTTACCTTGCCTGCATCCATACAAAGACCGGGAAACTTCTACAATCCGGTCTTTTGTTGTGGCTTGTCTCCTTTAACCTGTGCCGTTGAACCACCCCGGCATTCTACTTTCCTATTGATCCACTGCGTCTTAGACGAAAGTCGTCAGGCCAATACTGCCGCCTCTACGCCCCCACGCCTTCAGAAACACGGGCTACAATAAAACTTACCAGCGGGCGCCATCAGGACCGTCAGCGGCACGCCAGGACGCTCCGGATCCACTGCACATGGATATACGTTCCCGTTTTCTAAAGCCAGCTGAAAAGGGACCGCCCCCCCACCACATGATAAGGATATTCCAAGCAAAACTTTGCGTCCGTTTCAGGCTGCCTGGGAGTTCATTTTAAAAACAGCGCAGGGATAACCCCATTATTTGTGATATAATAAATCTTGGCAGGAAATACCTGGCTTGTTAAACTACAGGAGGCAACAGACAATGATTAAAATATTCCCGACACGGTTTTTTGTTGAGAATGCGAATACAACAGCTGATCAAGTGTGGAAATGGCTAAATGAAAAAATCAAAAATTCTAAGATCAGTCAGATAGTACCCCTGCAAATGGAACACAGTTCTACCAAAACTTCGCATATCATTAAGGGACTCATCGAAGTACACTGCACCGAGAATATTACCACAAGCGAACTCGAAAAACTCTTGAAACCGCATCCCAGCTTCATCCAACAAATCTATTTCACTTTCCAGTAAACCAACCCTATTAAGTGCAAAGCGCCAAAGGTACTAATGACAACTTTGTCTATAGTGCCTTTTTTTGTAGCTAGCCTGCAAAACCAAAAAGAGAGGCCTGCAGGTGCCTCCGGTGAAAGAATAGCAAACCCGCTTCCTCGCCTTGCGGCTTGAAAGCGGGTTTGGCTGTTTGTGTTTATATTGTGAATTTCGCCACAGCGTCTTGCAGATCAGCGGCTAGTTTAGCCAGACTTTGACTGGATGACGCAATTTCTTGCATGGACGCCGACTGCTCCTGGGTGGCAGCCGACGCGGTCTGCGCTTCGGAGGCATTTTGTTTACTCACTTTATCTATTTCCTGGATAGAATCTACTAAAGTAGTTGTTCCGGAAGCCATATGGTTGATAGACTCGGAGATTCCCTTGATTTGGTCCGAAAGCTTGATAATCGACTCAATAATTTTGTTAAAGGTATGACCAGCGGAATCGACCACAGTTACTCCTGCTTTGACCCCGTCCGTCCCCGCCTGAGTGGCAGTTACCGCCTGATCCATGTTAATCTGATTCCTTTGGATCAGTGTTCCGATTTGTTGTGCAGCCTGGTTAGACTGCTCGGCCAATTTTCGGACTTCCTCGGCGACAACTGCAAACCCACGACCAGCCTCTCCCGCCCGTGCAGCTTCAATCGCGGCATTGAGCGCAAGCAGGTTGGTTTGTCCGGCGATAGTAGAAATCAGGCTGACGATTTCACTTATCTCGTGCGAGCCTTTTGCCAGTTCAGTGATAGCAACTTGTACGGCCTGAGAACCTTCGCCGATTTTCTGCATTTGGTCGACAAGTTGTCCTACCGCCTGTCTGCCCTGTTCGGCTTGCTGCGAAGTATTTCTTGCTATCTGTGATACTTCCTGGGCGGTAGCCGAAACTTGTTCCGTACTTGTTGAGAACTGACCAGCGACAACCGCGATATGGGATGCCGAGGTTGCCTGCTTTTCAGTTCCCTGGGCGATCTCGTTGATAGTGACAGCCATCTGATTGGTTGCCTGTGCCGACTCATTGGCGCTTGCGGTAACTTGTTCGCTGGAAGCGGCCACCTGCTGCGCGGAATGGGCAACCTGCCGCACAATACCCCTCAGGTTCACCAACATCGCGTTAAACGCCGACCCCAACTGGCCAATCTCGTCCTTGCCTGACACCTGGATCTCGGCGACCGCCAGATTGCCGGCGGCTACCTCCTGAAACCTTGTGACGAGAGCCGCAATCGGATTGACAATGCGACCGGCGAGAAAAAAACCGGTTATGCTGACAAGCAATATTGTTACAGCAAGCAGTCCGAGCATCTGATACATGATCTGCCGCGACTGAGCCAGGACAATATCGTACGGCGTCTCTGTGCAGGTCAGCCAGCCGGTTTGCTTGTCGAACACATAATTGACGAATACCTTTTGTCCACTGCGGTTTGTCGTCTCAACCGTTCCGGTCTGTCCGGTCAGCCCTTGCTGCACATAAGGAAGTTTGCTCAAATCGCGTTCTTCGGGCTTCAAGCTGCTATCTGGATAGGAGATAATCTTGCCTGTCTGGTCAAGAATAAACACTATGCTGCCATTGACGGAACGCTCTTTTACGAATCCATCCAGTTTATTGAGGATCAGCGGTCCTTGAGCTACCCCGCGGATGGTACCCGAATCGTCCCGGATCGGAACAGCCACTATCGCGGTGGGTAGGTTGGTTGTCCGACTGATGATTACTTCGGAAATATTGTCCTGACCGGCCACTGCTTTCTTGAAATACGGTCTGTCGCCAATATTGATTAATGGAGTGCTATCATCGCGAACGAGCTGCTGACCAGTTAAATCGTCAATAATAAAATTAATATCTGGGTATAGTTTCGCGGCCCGCATCAAGACCGGCTTGATCGCTACCGGGTCGAAACTGACCACGGTCTGGTTTTGCGCCAGCAGACGCACGGCATCCATGTTCCGGTCCATCAAATAGTGAATATCCATCTGCACGGCCTGCGCCTTGGCCAGACTGGTCTCACTATAATCTCCCATTAAAAATTTATCAAACTTTCAGGTTTATCAATGCTCACCGATGCCTGATATTGCTGGATTGTTGATTTTTGATGTTCATTAATAATCAGCTATTATTAAGAGGAACTGTCCTAAAAACTGTCCTACAGAATCACTTATGGCGGAACTAAAAAGATTCTTACACTGTAGACTTCACGATAACCATTATCGGACTTACGAGGATTCGCAAATATGGGAGGACCTGCGCTAACGTATAACGAAATGACGCCTGCAGAATACAGGCGCCATCACTACCGTCTTGTCTGACTATCAGGTTTAGGGTTATAGCCTTGACAGCTCTTTTTATTGCGCCACTACCTCTTCCGATCAGGTATTCGGTGCCGCCTCCAGCTTCACTGCCATACTGATGGTCTTGCTACGGCGTTCAATCGTCACAACCACACTTTTGCCAACAGGCTGGGCATCCAGATACTCGTGAAGATCAGCTATCGACGCCAGGCTTTTTCCATCTATCGAAATCAGAATATCACCTTTTCTCAGGCCGACTTTGTCGGCAGGACCGCCCTTGCTCACGCCTTCAATGTAAATACCTTGCTTGATATTCAGCTTATACCCTAAACTGGCGGCGGTAGCCTGGTCAATCAGATTAACCCCGAGAAACGCGCGCTCGATTTTCCCTTTTTCAATCAGTATCTGAAGGATTGGTTTGACAGTATTGATCGGAATGGCAAAACCAAGTCCCTGGATTTCTGAGTCAGCAATTTTGGCGCTGTTGATACCGATAACCTGTCCATCCGCGTTGACCAGTGCTCCGCCTGAATTTCCCGGATTGATGGCGGCATCGGTCTGAATCAGTTTATATCTGCGATCTTCAATTTCCAGAGTTCTATTAAGGGCACTGATTACTCCGGCGGTGACACTGCCTTGAAATTCCAGTCCAAGCGGATTGCCGATCGCAATTACCGGTTCCGCAACCATCAGTGAATCCGAATCACCGAACACGGCCGCCTTAAGGTCAGGCTTGTCAACCTTGACCACAGCAAGATCAGTGGCCGGGTCCCTTCCGACCAGCACTCCTTTCGCGGTTGTTCCGTCAGCAAAGTATACCATTAGTTCAGTGCTATTTTCGACAACATGATTATTGGTTACGATGTAGCCTCTGACATCAAAAATAACCCCTGAGCCGACCCCTTCTTCCAGCGCATCCCGATTATTCTTATCTTTGGTCTTGGTCTTGCTGCTTATCCCTACCACTGTCGGTCCCGCCTCTTTTGCGGCTAAAACCAGCGGCGTCATTCTCGCTGCAGATGCCTCGGCGCACGAAATAAAGCCGGCTTGGTGCAAGCCATCTTTTTGCGTATCGCCCCCGGCCGGCAACGCAATATTTAATACACAAATTGCCAGGACGCATGCCAGCAGGGCCCTGCACAGCTTAACCAGAATAATCCCTCCTTGTTTAATGCGCTATACTAATAGATTCGCTTGTAGAGTAGCTCATACCTGTCGCCGATTATATTAACCCCGATTTTTCTATCTGTAAGAAACTTTTGAACATCTCCGATCACCGCGAAAATTTTGGGACTGTCGGCACCTTGGGCATTCGTGATAGAGTCTGACCATGAAACAGAACGAGTTGATTCATAAGTTTGAGATATTGGAATCGGATGATAACCAAGCGCCATAATTGCTACAAGAATTATGCTGGCATAAAATGACATAATTAGTTTCCGCAAATCATCACCTCTTTTGTTCAGTTTAATTGATTCATACCCTATAAACAATTGGTAATATCGAGCAATGGCAACGGGCAGCGAAAAGCCCGGGTATTGAGCACAGGCTTCAGCGTGTCGGTCGAACAATCCCACCCCGGCATTCTAATCCATCATTTCTCGTTCTCTTTAATGGTGGCCTCGCCAAAAACCTCGATAAACGCGTCGCCGATGCGCGCTGCCTTCAGCTGATTCGGATCATCCACAGGATGAAAATCTTCTGGATGAAGCTGTTCGATCGACCGAAAATCACCTACGTTCCTAATCCCTTTAACGATGTAATTGATTCTATCTTCGCCGACCATGTCGTTCACCTCCTTTATTCATACTGGCGGGCTATATTCCCGCCAGGTATGCTCCTATAGTATTAGCTATCTCCTCTTTATCCCCCGGCATCAGGTGTCCGTATGTGTCAAGGGTAATGCTTATGTCCGCATGGCCGAGGTACTGAGACAGCGCCTTAATATTCACCTTTTGGGATATGCAGATACTCGCAAAGGTATGTCTCAAGTCATGGAAGGTCCGCCGATCAATGCCCGACCTTTTTACAATGGTGTTAAACCGGACAGTTACGCTATTTAGGGACAGTACAGGTCCGCCAAGGCGAGTAAATACCAGGCCGTTGTCTTCGTATGCCTCGCCAAATTCGAGCCTCTCCTGGGCCTGTCTGGCCTTGTGGCGACGTAATTCGGCAATAGCACTAGTATTGATAGGGATGGACCTGACAGCGGCATCCGTCTTTGTGCTGCCGATTATATAGGTATTGTTTTCGTGGTTGTACTTAACACCCTGGCAAACGTTGATCATCCCCGTTTTCAAGTCCACGTCCTGCCACCGGAGCCCAGCAATTTCGCCTTTTCTCATGCCAGTATGAATGGCAAGATAAATCATTGAATAAATTCGCTGTGCCCTGGCTGTCTCGAGTAGTTTGCCGATCTCTTCTTTGTCCAGCGGCTTAACGTCCTTGGCTTTGATGGTCGGCAGTTTAATCGACATTGCTGGACTCTTGACAATATAACCATCAATGACGGCCATCTTCAACGCATTGACCAGGATAGCCTTAATTAAGGCTAGGGTACTGGGCGACAAGTCCACCCCTTTCTGATTGAAAAATTCCTGAACCCTAATCCTTTGAAGTTTCTTTAGCGAAATTCCACCCAATTCCGGGATGATATGTTGGTTAACCTGTTGTTCATAGTTAGCGTAGCTTGTGACCTCCAGGGATGGCTTCTTATAGGCTTTAAGCCACTGTGTAAGCCACTGCCCCAGCGTCATTTTATCGGCATCCATGATTAACCCTGCGTCCTTATTTTTGGTGAACTCCTTTATCTTGGCAGCCACTTCTTTAGGGGTTTTGCCATAAATGGATTTCCGCCGAAGGGTACCGGACTGGTCAGTATAGCTCATCTTGGTGTAGTGGAGTTCCTTGCCCTCGTCATAATGGATTTTTGGCATTCCTGCCGGGTTGCGTGTTGCCATATATGTTCATCCTCTCTGCGTTAATTACAGTATGGGGCAAGAAGGGCACCCTCTCGGATGCCCCTTCTGTTAACGTCCAGGCATCAGCCCAGGCTCTTATGGAATTTAGTTTTCGATCAGATATAGAAACTCTTGTTCATAATCTGGGCTAACCAAAAACACGTCTTCCCTTCCTTTTCGTCTTACACATATCCAATCAACCATCAATTTCCGACCAGATAAAATACTTAACCATTAGCAGGCACCTCCGCCTGCCGCATCTCGTAATCATAAATAAAATCCAACCATTCGCAGGCTAAGCGTTCAATACGTTCTTCTTCGGTCATTGCTCGTCCACCTCCGCTGCGGCCGTCTCGGCAAGCTGCAGGCCGGCGCCGATAACCGGTACGCTCTTTAAGCTGTCAGCTAGGTTCATTGTGTAGGCAGCATAGCGCATGCCGTCCAGGAAGCCGGCAGAAAAATAATGTTGAATCTTTCGAAGAACAATTACCTCTTTCACATCATCTATTTCGTTGGCAATCTCTCTGCCGCAATGCTTT